>JAEEGL015250767.1_pt1 | contig 10929 bp, 6 predicted proteins | sample 9134231 | NCBI WGS metagenome assembly JAEEGL01 (sample SAMN16246548, study PRJNA631951) | gut metagenome | biome: gut microbiome; feature: rumen; material: fiber-attached | host: Bos | place: Iran: Karaj | collected 2018-10 | reverse complement strand
TTGCTGCCACCTGCAGGCACTACCAATCCTGACGAGCAGCGTGTGGCTGAGAATATCAAAAAGATACGCCGTGTGATACAAGCCAGAGATCGTCGTCGCCGTCAACGCAAACTGGAGGCCGAACAGCGAGAGTTGGAAAACCATATAGTTGAGCTGATGGAAGCCGAGCGCGACGAGTGCTACGAGCATCGTAACGACCTAAACTGGCTTGTAGCCCGCATCGAATCAATGGGCTGGGAAGTAACCCTGCGCCGCAGGCCCGACGACTGCACGACGATCTGCCGTTCTAAGAGTTAGTAATATACTCTCCACGGAGATAGGAATACACTCTGCACGCAGACACCAATATACTCTCCGTATATGCCAGGGACCTGTCCCCTGGCAGGTGTCCCCTGGCAGGGGCATGGGGGTACGCCCCCATTCAGACTCTAAAGCCGGGGCTTTGATGCCCCGAGCTTACCTTAGTGAAAGAGCGACGGGTAGGAGCGGTTGTAGCCCCTTACCCTGGGATAGGGAAAGGGGACGGGGGATAAGGTCGAGATCCTCCTTACGACAAGGAGGACTAAGGTGGTTGGGAAAGCGCGACGCCAGTCGCATAGATGTCCGTTACATAAAACGGCTTTTGATTAATTTTGCCGTAACAAAATTAAGATGGAATATGACAGATTTTGAACAGCTGAAAGAGATATGCCGTAGGGCTGCTCACGAGCGTAACGCCTGTAAGCCTGGCTTCGAGGCGCTGATGCGTACCGAGAGCATAGCCGATATTATGCAGGTGTGGCGCGACAACTGGGATGATATATACCGTTCGCGCTATGCCGATATCATGGTACAGCAGCTGCAGCAGATTAGTCCTTCGCTGATAAAAGCCTTTGCTCAGGGCGGTGTGTATGTGAACCGCGACATCGACAACGGCTACGTGATTATCAGTAACCCGCAGCGCGAGGTGCATGTAGGCGGCACTGCCCGTGCCTATGTGTTTACCTGTGCGCAGGTGGTAGCCACCGACAATGCCCAGGTGTACTGCCGTGCCGCTGCCACCATCACCCTGCAGGGGCATGCCTACTGTATGTGCGAGCACAAGCAGGCGCAGGTAAGCATCCACAATTTTGCCAAGGCGCAAGGTGTGATGCAGGCACAGTGTTACAATGCTGCCCAGGTGATTATCACTGGTGGCACGCTGACCGACTACGGCCATCGTCGCATAGCCGCCTATGGCACCTCGAAGATATACAGCAACACCACCCGTAACATTGAGTTGGATGGCGATAGTTGCATTATAGAACTAAACGAAAACAAGCCGCATGAATAGTCATTTATCCATCAAAGTAGCAGGCAAGGATATGGCCTTGCAGCCCGACCAGACGATAGACTTCGAGTTGGCCAACCCGCTGTTTAACGACTGCGAGATGTACTCGCTACCCTTTAATCCGCCGTTTGATCAGAACCGTCATCTGATGCAGAACATGGATGATGTGAAGAGCGACGTGATGCCGCTGGCCATGGAGGGTTTGCAGGCCGTGGTGTATGGCGACGGGCTACCTATGCACTCGGGTGTGACCGTGGTACAGGAGAACGAGGTGCTTGATGGTGCCATGAGTGTGAATATCGACGCCAGCAAGCAGTCGTTCGACGACTTGATTGGCGACCTGGCGTGCCAGGATGTGCCGTTGAAGGATAAGATACAGCTTGGCGAGAAGATTGGTAACATACATGTGCGGGCCTCGTATAACTATAAGGTGAACATACATTTTCACTCGGGCAAGAAGGACGAGTGGGATAACTATACCTACGATAACGATACCGTTGAAGGCGAATTTGAGCCGCAGGCTTTGGGATTCAGCTATCCGGGCATCTGTGCGGTCAAAGGCAGCAAGCAGGAGGCCGTGCAGGTCACTCCGCGCAACTACCCCGACGGGCATAAGGTGAACGTGCCTAAAGAGGCTTCGGGCTATGCCAACTCTACGTTTATCAACGTGACCGATGCCTACGGCGAGAACAGCGACCACTGGGGACCAGGCGGTGCCAAGTACTGTAATGCCCGTGTGGCCTATCTGCATAAAGGTTTGAACGAGGATGGCACCAGCAGCAGCGATGTGATAGCCCGTAAGGATGCTGGCGATATGTACGAGAGCAAGTACCCCTACTGGGTGCTGGATGCCGACCGTCCGCAATCGGGCGTCTGCTTCTATGTGCTTTATTTCCTCGATTGCTTGTTTGCCCACCTGGGCGTGGCTTTCGACAAGAGCGCCCTGCTGGCCGTAGAGGACTTCAAGCACCTGTGTTTTTTCTCAACCCTTTGCAAGTACGACCCCGAGCCGATGACCGATGCGCAGCACACGTTCAACAATATGGCCGACGCCAACAAGTGGCTGAGCAGTCGCGGTTGTGGCGGACGTTTAAGTGTTGACGACCCTGAGCCCAAGCAGATTCAGGAGTTTGACTACAAGAAGAATGGCGGCATAAAGGAACACGTGGAGGTGGGTAAGAACGATGTGCAGAGCATTACGGTAGAAGCCACGCTGGGCAGTGTGGTGTTCAGCTGTAACGTATGTAAGATGTGGGCCAACAGCTTTAACTTCCCCGAGGAGAGTGTAAAAACCGTTCTCGACTCGCTGCAGGCATCGTTCGGCATCCGCTTCCATTATGATTACGAGAAGAACAAGGTAACGGCCTATCTGCTGCGCGACGTGTTCCGCCAGCTGAACCCCGATGGCACCGCCATGAGCACTGTGAACTTCTGTGGCACGGTGCATAGCGTGCATAAGTTGACCGAGAAGATTGCGGGCTTCCGTATGAAGTACAGCGCCGAGGGCACTGCCAAGGAGCAGGAGCAGTACATTCGCCGCCAGAAGCGCGATTACGACACCGACTACGACTACCGCGAATATCCCGAGGGTCGTACCATTATCGACGAGACCTATATCGACATTGCCGCCCAGGCCAGTGCCACCAACACCAAGGTGTATGTCGATCTGACCACGGGCGATGCCTACCGCTACAAGGTGAACGGCGAGACCATGGCCGATGCTCGCCTGTTCGAGGTGGGTCAGTTCCATGGTATCGAGGTGGGAGACTGTTCGGTGATGGCCGACAAGAACGGCATGGTGCGCGAGTATGTGAGCGACTTCCAGCCCATGTCGTTCAACGATGTGAATGCCGTGGCCGTGCTGGGCCTGAACAAGCAGCGCACCGCCCACGATCAGCAAGGCAATACTTACGTGATTGAGAACATACAGAGTGGCGGACAGCCCATGCTGGTGGCCTATATCGACGAGGACTTTGAGCACGAGTTTGTGGAGCAGAAGATTAACAACGTGCTGTCGAACGATCTGGTTGACCTGTATCTGACCGAGCACCTGGAGCTGGTAGAGAATTACGACCCCAGTCAGACCGACGATGGCAACAGTCCGCTGCAGCAGATGGAATGGGGCCTTACCATAGCCATGATGCGTGGTGGTGGTACCAATATGGAGGTGCAGAACTACAGTCACGATTACGATGGCTTTGGCAACGACAAGTGGCGCACCGTGAGCGGCGAGTATGCCCTGACCAGCGACACCATGGATCAGATAGGCAACGAGTTCGACTATAACGGCACGGGCAGCGGCATAGGCGAAGGCGAGCGCTTCAGTCTGAAGATTGCCGCCTACAAGCCCTTCCGTTACAAGTATGTGGGCAGTAACCTGCGTATCTCTACCGATCCTACCGAGTGGGATGCCACCTGGCTGTTGCCTTGCGATGCCGATATTGTGAACCCCTCGACGGGCAAGGTAGAGACTAAGGTGCGCAGTCGCGGTCTGTACGACACGTTTATGGCCGAACTGTGCTATTTCCTGCTGCACCGCAAGAAGGTGCGCATAAAATGCAGCACCACCGTGGCGCAGTTGGCCGACATACCTAACCACTGGCGCCAGCTGTGGCGTATTGGCGATATGATTGGATTCATAGACAAGGTGCAGTACCAGCTCAGTGTCGAGAATCCCCTTGGCGAGGTAACTATCGACTTTTATGTAATTTAATAAAATTCAAAATATATGGCAACTATCTCCGCAGCAAACATTATTCAGAGCCGATTTGTGGGCAGTCCTATCTCGGTGCCCGTCACCGCAGGCAGTCCGTCGGGCAATGTCACCTTCCACCGTGTACGTCTGAAGATAACCATTGGTGGCAGTGGTGCCGACACCCCCGACACGCTGTTTATCTTCTCGAACCCCGTGAGCAACGGCCAAACGGTATGGTTCGATGTGGCCAGTGCCTTCCGTGCCTGGGTGGAGTCGTACACGCCGATGCCTGCCACGTTTGTATATCCCGCCATGGAGGCTTCCATGCAGGCTGTTGACGACTATATGATAGGCGGCATATCCTACGAGGACATGAACCCCAGCAGTGTGGTTAACCTCACGGGCAAGTACCTGGGTGCGCTTACCGATATGGAGCGTGGTGCGGGCATCACCGGCACCTTTACCGAGCCCGAGCGATACACGCGCAAGCCCACCAGCAGTCCCGAGTTGGTGTTTACCGGCAGCACCGTGCTGCGCCCCGTGGCCTTGATACACGACTATGCCCCGCAGGCCCCTGGTGTGGATGCCGTGAATATCAGCACAGCAGGCAGTCATCCCGCGCAGAACTGCTATGCCGTAGCGCCACCTGCCAACGCCTGCGAGCTGCGCTTTATCAACTCGCTGGGCGTACACGAGAATGTGTTCCTCTCGGGTCTGCCACGCCGCGAGGTGAATATCAGCACCAGCAAGTATGTTGTGGCCCGTCAGGAGACGCTTACGCAGTTCAGTCGTGCCGTGGTGAAGAAGCACAGCAACTACGAAGTGCATACGCTCAGTTCAGGGCCGCTTACCGAGGAGTGGGCCTCGTGGTATCTCCACGAGCTTTCGATGGCCAGTGTGATGTGGATCAAGCTGCAGGCCGCCACATCGCCGTTTGCTGGTATGTGGGTGCCCTGCCATGTGCTGCCCGACGAGACCACGCTGCTGGTTGACAAGAGCAATGCCAGCATGATTGAGGTGCAGCTGAAAGTGCAGCTCGACATCAACGGCAGTCCTGTGTGATGTCTGTCATCGGTCGGCAGCTTTCTGTACCTTTGCTTACAGAATAAAAAGAAACAAGGCAGAGCATGGATTATATAGCACATATAGCACAACCCAAGGATTATTGGATAGCGCCTAACGCCATCAAGATATCGCTGAATGCGCTCGACAACCCCAACCGCATACAGGCCAGTGTGGCCAGCGGTGCGGTTATCATGTGCTACATCAAAGGTGTTGACGGTCTGGAGTACGACAACGGGCACCAGTATCGTGCGTGGTCGCTGGCCATCAGTCCCACCTACTTCAATACCAACTCGCAGAAGTATGTGTATGTGGCCATTCCGCGCACCGACCAGGCGGGCACACAGGCCATGATTGTGTTCCCATCCGAACAGTTGGACATCTACGGTGTGAACGAGGCGGGCGACCAGATAGGATCGGAGAATTTCTATTATATCTGGTTGCAGGCCCTTATCAGCGAGAGTGTGTCGGGTGTCAGTAAGCGTACTATGCTTACCGATATCAACTGGGGTATGCTGAGTACCGACGAAGCCCGCGACGACCAGACATTCAACACCGAATGGTACTCGTTCTCTAACATCACCCAGACTGTTACCTTCCTGAAGGAGATTATTATGAAGGCTGGCAGTAACTTTGCCAACCTGATTCTGGGCGGTCACAACCTGACGGGCGTGGCCACCGCTGCCACCCCCGAGGATGTGGACAGCGACACACTGGTGGTGACTCCCAACTACATACGTAATAAGTTCCTGCACAAGGATCGCGACGACACCACACCCTACTCGCTCACCATCGAGCAGGAGTTGCGCGTGGGCAATCGCGGCATCATGGACCATCTGCAGAGCACCGACTACACTGGCGACGGTATGCTCGACTCGGGCTACAAGTTGTGGTACGAGGAGGGCAGAGCTAAGTTAGTGATTGACGACCTGGTGGCTCGCGGCAAGTTCACCGTCAACGAGCTCGAAACGCGCATCTGGACCTATGCGGGTGGTAACATGGTTTTTTCAGGTGCTGGCTCTACCATCTTCTTCGTGGAGTATCTGGATGCCAACGAGAATCCGCTGGGCTATACCTACATCAACCAGCCGTGGCTGCTGCGCGGCAGGGCGCTGCTGGCAGCATCGCTGTCGTGGAGTAAGCGCCGCCAGATTCAGCGCCAGCTAAACGAGACCGAGCGGGCAGCAGTGGTGAAGTTCCGCTGCTATGAGTTTAGCGACGATGGCACCATGCAGACACGCAACTGGTGGAAGCCGAACGACATAGCCATGTGCCAGAGCTTGAACAAGGTGCGTGACAAGGTGAACAGCGACGGCAGTTACAGCGGTGCCCTGTCGAATACCGTATATAAGCGCCGTATAGCAGGCATAGGCAGCAAGGAGATACCCATGCTGAACGATGGCCGCGTGTACGATTATGTGGATCTGTGGAACGTGTACGATCTTGCCGGTAGCGGATGCTCGTATATGGGCACCGACGGTCAGGAGCACCTGATAACCGACCAGGTGAAGGGATTCCTGAACATGGCCCCCAGCGGCGCTACGCCAAGTACCGACTGGCCTGCTGCAGGCGACGTGATAGTGCAGATGGGTAATCCGCTCGACACCGACCGCCAAGCTGTCGTAACCATCGAGGTGCAGGGCGATGTGCATGGATTTAAAGTGTACGACACTATCAGCGACTACTCGATGGCGAACAAGCTGTGGGTAGAGATTGGTTACGATCAGACAACAAGCAAGGCTAAGGCCAACGTGTATGGTGACTTCCGCTTTGGCTGTCGCGAGAGCGAGGAAGCGCAGGGTGGCAGTTATGTGAAGTACAACCGCACCACCAAGGTGCTCGACATTAAGGCTAAGATTAATGCACAGAGTACCATGCCTTACAACGGCAGCGATACCACACTGGCAAACATCTTTAGCGGACTTAACCGGCAGATTGACGGTAAGGTGGAAACCTGGCAACAGGACTCTGACCCCGCCTCGGCCTGGACTACCGACAACGAGAAGGCCAAGCACGTAGGCGACCTGTGGATGGACACCCGCTCCAACCAAGGCAAGAAAACATACATCTACAAGGATAAAGGCGCAAGTGCTAATCCCCGTTATGTTTGGGAGCCGCAGGATGTGCCGCAGGCTGTGTTCGACGGTATCGACGGCAAGGCATCGGTTTATGCCACCTGGGGTGCATGGGTTATCGACAATGTAAACAAGCTGCACCTACGCGACCTGCTTATACCAACCGCCGACATTACCGAGGGCGGTGTAACCTACAAGGCTGGTAAGGTGTACCGCTGTACGCAGGTAACACCAAGCATTGTGTTTACCGAGGTGTCTTATACCGACGATACCAACTTTAATGGCTATATCCACGCCTTGCTAAACGGGTCTGGTGCCAGTGGCGATGCCGCTACGGCAGCAGCCGCCCAGCGTGCCGTGCTGCGTGCCGTTAAGGGCGACACCGTGGTGGATGGCGGTTTACTGCTTACCAGTTTGATTGCCATGCGCCAGTTTAATGGTTCGGCAGGTCAGGAGAGCGACCCCACCAAATACACCACCTGGGGCGGTATCAGTGGTATCTACGACGATTGGAGCGGTTCAACCCATGCTAAAGGTCATGGCATAGCCGCTTGGTTTGGTGGTGCCATGGTGGATAAGGAGGATGTGCAGACACTTCCTGCCAGCTATGCCAAGAGTTTGTTCCGCATGGACGGCTCAGGCTACGTGGCCGATGGCGGCCTGAGTTGGGACTATAACAATCAGGGAAAGACGGTTGTAACCCTGAACGGCGACGTAGTAAAAGCCGCCAACTACTACCTGAATGGTAACGATATCACTGCGCAGCTGCAAAACCTGTTCGATATGTTCGAGAAGGTGAATGTGGCAGCCGAGGGCCAGACGCCTTACTACATGATTCACGCCAAATTGGGCATCTATGCCGATGGCGACGTGCAGGCTTTGGGCTACGATCCGCAGCAGGGTGGCGGTGGTGGCGGTGGTGGTGGAGCCAGTGTGCTCTACGAACTGAATGATGTATGGCCAGACAGCACCACCACTCCTACCAAGGTGAAGGATGCCCAACCTGGCTACGTGCTTACCTATGGCGATGATAACCATTGGTATGCCGCTCCTGCTGCCCAGACTTACGTGCTGCCGCGAGCTTCTGATACTGCACTTGGTGGTATCAAGACTGGTTATACTACCGATAGTACGAATAAAAACTATGCCGTTGTTTTGGATAACGATGGCAAGGCTTATGTCAACGTGCCTTGGACAGGTGCTAACTACAGCGAGGGTACAGGTATCTCGATAGCTAACAACACCATTGGTATTAATAGCATTTACGATGCTTACATCAGTCACGGCGAAACAGCTTATAGCTGGGGCAACCATGCCGATGCAGGTTATCTCACCTCGCTTCCATCGCACAATCACGATGGTCGTTACTACATCAGTGGTGGCACTATCTACCTTGCTGGTAGTAGCATAACCCCATTAACCAGTTTGCCATCACACAATCACGATGGTCGGTATTTATACTGGGGTGGTTCTGCGGCCGATGCCGTTGCAATGACTTGGGGTACGCTTACCGCAGCAAACGGATATACTATACTTTCTCATTTTTCGTCAAGTGATGGCGGTGATGGTGGATTTGTCAATAAGGGCGGTCAGATATTCATGCAAATAGATGGTTATTTCTATCAAAACGAAGGTGCATACAGAGTGTATGATGTTAGCGGTGGAGATATGAATAGTGGTGCACGCATTAGTTTCAGCGGAGGAAATGGGTATCTTGGAAATTCTAACAACGCGGGTTGGCTAATGGTACAGGATATATGTTCGCAAGACGAGCAGGGAGATGGTAAGTGGAGTCTGCGTACCAACGGAAATGCGCACGTCGTTTATCTCTACGCATCATCCGACGTGCAGGTAACATCAGATGAACGCAGGAAGGATGTGATTGGCAATGTGCAGCTTTCGGTAGAGCAGATTGCCCAGATGCCATCAGTATTGTTCCGCTGGAAGAAAGGCTTTGGCGACGATTTGATTCACGTTGGTACGCTGGCCCAGAGCTGGGAAAACGTGCTGCCCGCAGCCGTAGGCATCGGCACCGACGACGACCACACCCGCAGCTTCAGCTACAGCGCCGCCGCCTACGCCATGGCTCACGCCGACGCCCTCGCGATTTGCGACCTGAAGAAACAAAAGGCCGATGCCTGCGTAATAGATGCCCTGCTGCGCCGCATCAGCAAACTCGAAGCCGAAATAAAACAACTTAAATCAGCATAAAGTATGAGTCACAGTGGAGGTAAGATAACAGGTAACGTAACCATATCGGACATCAAGGCTGTTCTTGCAACAAGCGAGAATAGCGAGTATGCCCTGTGCCGCCATAGCAGCATAAACATCTGGGCAAAGTATAAGCCCGTAAAGCTGAACAACGATCATACCATGGACCAGTGGGATTCGGCTAACGGAAAGTGGAAGGATAATGCCGATTGGTTCCACGGTGTTTCGGGTTGCAGTTTTGGCCTGCGCCCTTACTCATCAAGTGTGTTCGCCGATATTATCAGTAATACCACAGGCGGTATGAACGGCTGGGTGTATGAGCGCCCCGTTGGTAACAGCACCTATCGCTGCCGATTGGTTGACTTTAAGGAGTACAACCATCTGGCCCCGCCTGCATTGTCGAACTTTATATGCACACAGAAAACAGCGCAAGGCAAGAATTTCTCGGCATCGTGCGCCATGGGTGTTGGAGGTACTGATGGTGTGTCGCTTGAGGATTTGCAGGTGCCCAGGTACTTTGGCGTGGCACTGCTTAACAGCAATAATGGCGTGGTGCTTCATGGCACGGCCAGTGTGGCAGGTGGTGCCGATGTGTCGTGGACGATGCCTGGACTAAACTATGGCACCTATACCGTGATGCCGTTCTTGTGCGCCGATGCCATCCCAATGACCATCGGTAGCTTTGCCAGCCAGCATACTTTCTACACCTGCCCAAACATCGCCCCAGCAACGGTAGAGGTAACATCGCCAACTGGCGTACACGATATCACATTCAGTGGCGAATGGTGGGACACTGCAATGAGCCGCTTTACCATGAATATCGCCAACAACGAGAGTACCGAATATGCTGCCACGCTGTATATCCGTCGCACAGGCCGCCATTGGTACGATTCGGCACAGAATCCCGACGAAGCTGACGTACCATTAACTCTTAGGGCCAACGCTACCACTACGGTACGCAGGTCGGTGGATAGCAGTACGTATCAGCACGATTTATATGTGCGCCTGACCGCTGATGGTGCTCTGTGGCGTGTAGATTTGGCAATGCCACTACCTCCAGGACCAGAAGATTAACTTTTAAACAATATAGCTTATGAACGAGATTAGAACAAACGACAGCAGGATGGACCTGCGCGACATGGGCGGTAGTGGTGGCCGTGGTGGTGCCAACGCCAAGAGTAAGGAGAACGACAGCCGCGATTACGGCAAGTGGGCATTGGTGGCTACGGCCATCGTGCTGGCAGCTGTGGCCGTAGTGCTTTGGATTATTTAGTGTTTAACGTTTTTAATATAAAAATTTAGGCGATATGAAGAAAATTAAGTTTAAGACCGAAGAGTTGCACAATGCGTATTTGATTCTGAGTTCGGCAAAATACACCAAGATGAGCGATGCCGACAAGATTAAGGTATGTAAGATAGCCCTTGCGCTGAAGCCGATATCAGTAAAGTTTGAGGACGACAACAAGAGCGTTGCCGAGACCTTGAAACCGAAAGACGGCGACTTTGAAGCTACGTATGCTAAGGTGCAGGAGTTTGAGCGACTGCTGCGTATTGGCGGCGACATGAGCAAGGCGCCG
>JAEEGL014520859.1_pt1 | contig 10929 bp, 10 predicted proteins | sample 9134231 | NCBI WGS metagenome assembly JAEEGL01 (sample SAMN16246548, study PRJNA631951) | gut metagenome | biome: gut microbiome; feature: rumen; material: fiber-attached | host: Bos | place: Iran: Karaj | collected 2018-10 | reverse complement strand
GGGAATCAATGTGTTCTTCTCTGAACTGCTGGACTATGAAAACGAATTTATTGTTCCCATGATCCAGGACGCCTATGTGGGCAGCGATACTTCAACAATGATTTCCTATACGGTCACCTGCAATAATGATGATTATTTCTCCGTGCTGATTCGTACAGAAAAAAATATTCCGGATCATTCACAGGTTACGTGGAAAGGGCACGTCTTTTCCAGGAAAAACGGTATAAACGGATCCACCTATTCGCTGCCTATGCTGCTCGGGATCCTTTCCCCTGCTGAAAACGATGAATGGCTTCAGGAGTACCAGACAGAGAAAGCAGAAACGCTGGTACGGCAGATGGTCTGGAGCATAATCGAAGAGAATGATGACATCATTGACAGCAGCAACCTGTCAGAAGAAGATCTGGAATCATTCTTCTTCCCTTCTGAAGATTTCTATCTGGATGAAAACGGCGATCCTGTTTTCTATCTGCAGCCTTATGATATTCTGGACGAGGTACCGGAAGGAACAGATCTTATTACCTTCCCCATTGCCCTGGACGACATTCTGGATGAACTGTAATCAGTACAGAAAAAGTCCATGCATTTTTGGTCTGCCGGGCGTATAATATCTCCAATCATTTTATGGGAAAGAAGGAACTGACATGCTGGACATCAAAGTAACGCTTTCACAGAATCTCAAACAGAAACCCGCGGACGAGTCTGCCCTCGGTTTCGGCCGGATTTTTACCGACCATATGTTCCTCATGGACTATGAACAGGGTGTCGGCTGGAACAACGCCCGCATCGTACCCTACGCTGATTTTGCGCTGGATCCTGCCGCAATGGTTCTCCATTACGGCCAGGCCATTTTTGAAGGAACCAAATGCTATCGCCGTGCTGACGGCGGCCTGCAGCTCTTCCGTCCCCAGGCCAACCTCGCCCGCATGACCCGCAGTGCAGAGCGCATGGGCATGCCCGCTTTGGATGAGGAAACTGCCCTGGAAGGCCTGAAGCAGCTGGTTCGTATTGAGGAAGCCTGGGTTCCGCACCTGGACGGCACTTCCCTCTACATTCGCCCCACCATGATCTCCATGGATGTCGGCCTGGGTGTGCATGCTTCCAAAAAGTATCTGTTCTATATCATCCTCAGCCCCGTGGGTGCCTACTATAAAGAAGGCCTGAAGCCCGTCAGTATCTATGTTGAAGATGCATACGTGCGTGCGGTTCGCGGCGGCGTTGGCTTTACCAAGTGCGCCGGTAACTACGCAGCCTCCATTCTCGCCGGTGACGTTGCCGAGAAGAAGGGTTTCTCCCAGGTGCTGTGGCTGGATGGTGTGGAGCAGAAGTACGTTGAGGAAGTCGGCTCCATGAACATGATGTTTGCCTATGGCAACAAGATTGTTACCCCCAAGCTGAACGGTTCCATTCTCCCCGGTATCACCCGCGACAGCGTGCTGACGCTTGCCCGCTCCATGGGTTATGAAGCCGAGGAAGAGCGCCTGGATATCAACGAAATCTTCGCGGACGCAAAGTCCGGCAAGCTGACCGAAGCCTTCGGCACCGGTACAGCCGCGGTCATCAGCCCCGTCGGCACCCTGGCCATGAAGGATGAAAAGATCACCATCGGTGATGGCGGAATCGGCAAGGTCGCCCAGAGCCTGTATGATACACTCACCGGGATTCAGTACGGGCGTCTGGAAGACAAATTCGGCTGGATCATCAAACTGTAATTCGAAAGGAATCCAACCTCAATGCTGAGGCAAACCAATACCCGCTCCCTTCACTGGGCTGACAAGACCATGAGCGTTCTGCGGGCAGATCAATTGGAGGCCTGCGAGAAAGATCTCGCAGGCCTTCCTTCCCGTTGTCTTTTTGAACCTGACTGCAGCGACGTGGATGCGGAAAAACTGTATGATATCTCCTTTTTCGCGGAGGAAGACCGCAAATCTGCCGGGCGGGTTCTTCATCCTGTACTCCATACGGTAGAGGAGCTTCGAAACCGCGTACTTCATTCTTTCGCCCAGGAAGCTGCCCTGCTCTCCGTGGAAGAACATGACCTGCTGGTCCGTGTTATGCTCTTTGGCGGCCGTACGCCGCTCAATGACTGGAACGAACTGATCCCTGCCCGGGGACTGGTGCGCCGTCTCTGGTGTCGTGTGGAAAACGTGGGCTCCAATGCTGCCCTGATCCTTCCCTCCCAGCTTTGTGCCACCGTCCTCATGCTCCTGGCCGGGGACAGTCACCGGGACGTCAGGACAATCGTGGAACAGGTACATGAAAGAATCGACAATACCCTGTATCTTCTTGGTGCCGTACAGGCTTCCGGCCCTGCGCGTGATATGCTGGCCCTTCTGAAGGGCACCTTTGCTGAAAACAGGCCGGATCTGGTTGATCGATTCCTGATTTCAGGCTATGATTATGTATATAATCATTCCGGCAGTCTGCTGTTGATTCATCCGGGTCTGGCGGATCCGGAACGTATGATGGATATATCCTATGCTGAAATGGATCCTGAAGCTCTTTCCAAAGCCTCCGAAAGTATCAATGATCTGGAATCTCCGCTGTATGAACAGATGCTTTCCGTTCTGCAGGGAGCCACTCGTCCCGAAATAACGCCGGAAGACGCTGTGGAAGATCTGATCATCCTTGCAAAACAGGAAGTTCCCTGGAAAGATATGCTTGAAGTTCTCTCTTCCCTCCTGATCTGTCAGCCCACACTTGAAATGCGCTCCGCCCTGAAGGATCTGTGTGATCGTGTGCCCCGCTGGCTGGATCTGAGCACTTCGCAGGTACAGTAATATGCCGCTGAAAGAAATAATCATCCCCAGAGACGCTGTCGGACAGCGTGTTGCGGACTATCTTCGTTCCGCTCTTCCTGATCTGCCGGAGAGTGTGCTTCGTCGTATCTTTGCTTCCCGGGATGTAAAGCTTGATGGTGTCCGGGTTTCCCGTGATCAGCGGTTACAGGAAGCTCAATGCCTGAAAGTTTATATTCCCGATACATCGTCCGTCAGTTTCTCTGCTGCTCCCTCCCTTCCTGTTGTATATGAGGATGATGACGTGCTCCTGGTTAACAAGCGCGCCGGCATCAGTGTGGAGCCGGATGCCCGCGGCGGTGTCACTCTGACGAATCTGTGCCAGGAATATGTCCGCCGGACCAATCCTGACGCTTTCCCTCCTGCTGCCTGTCATCGTCTGGACAACAAGACCTGCGGTTTGTGCCTTTTTGCGAAAAATCAGCAGGCGCTTGATATCTTGCAGGACGTCTTCCGCAGCCGCAAGCTTGAAAAATACTATGTCTGTCTCGTACGCGGAATCATGAAGCCACCGGAGGCTGTCTGTCACGCCTGGCTGGTAAAGGATGCGCTTCATGCCCGGGTTCGTATCACGGATCATCAGGAACCGGGGGCAAAGCCAGTCTCCACCGGTTATGAAACACTGGAAAGCGGCCCTGTTTCCCGTCTTCGCGTTCATCTGATCACCGGCCGCACCCATCAGATCAGGGCACATCTGGCTGCTCTGGGTCATCCGCTGCTGGGTGACGACCTTTACGGAGACCGCGATTTCAACCGCCGGGAAAAAGCCCGCAGCCTGAAACTCTGCGCTGTCTCCCTCACCATTGACACCGACGGTCGTCTTCCTGCCCTCGACGGCAAAACCTTCACCATCGACCCGCCGTTTTAATTCATAATTCACAATTCATAATTCCGAATTGTGAATTTTCTTTTTGTTTTTAAAACTCGAAACGTTTGCATTTTCTTTTGTGACCATATATAATCGTGTTCATATAAAACACTATAATTCTGAATTCATAATTCTGAATTCTGAATTACAATATGAGGTGAATACCATGCTTGCTTCTCTTCCCCCTCTCGGATGGAATTCCTGGAATACTTTTGGTGAGCATATCAGCGATGCTTTGATCCGTGAAATGGCCGATTTTATGGTGGATCAGGGCTGGCTTGCTGCCGGCTATAACTATCTGGTCATCGATGACTGCTGGTCCCTTCGTGATCGGGATGAAAACGGCCTGCTTGTTCCTGATCCGGAAAAATTCCCTCATGGAATGAAGGAACTGGCGGATTATGTCCACCACAAAGGGCTTAAATTCGGCATGTATTCCTGTGCCGGCGTCATGACCTGTGCGGGTTACCCCTCCAGCTATGATCACGAGTTTGTGGATGCGCAAACCTTTGCCTCCTGGGGCGTGGACTTCCTGAAATACGATTTCTGCAATTTCCCGGAATCCGGAGACTGCCGTAACCGTTATCAGACCATGGCGATGGCGCTGAAAGCCTCCGGACGGGATATTCTCTTTTCAGCATGTAACTGGGGACGTCATGATCCCTGGAAATGGATGCGCAGCCGGGGTGCCCATATGTACCGTTCCACCGGGGATATCATGGATAATTATGTTTCCTTCACTGATATCTTCAAATCCCAGCTGGATAACCTCTGCATGAGCGGAACGGACTGCTTCAATGATATGGACATGCTCACCGTGGGAATGTGTGGCAAAGGCAACGTCGGCTTTGGTAAGGTATGTACCTATGAAGAGTACCGTCTGCAGTTTGCCCTGTGGTGCCTCTGCGGTGTACCCCTGATGATGGGTGCGGATCTCCGTTCCCTGAAGCCGGAATATGTTGCGCTCATGCAGAATAAAGACCTTCTCCGCATTGACCAGGATGAGGAATGCCGTCCTCCCTTCCTGATTCGCCGCGGCTCTGTCTTCACATCCAATCCGGAACCAAAGGAGGGCGAGTTCCCCTGGCGTGAGCTTCCGGATTCATCCTTCACCCTTTTCCGTCATCTGTCCGGAGGTGAGTTTGCCCTGGCATTCATCAATCTTTCCGAGGCAGAAACCTGCATGCATTGCGAACTTGTCGACCTCGGGCTGCCTGTTTCCTCCGGCTTCGCCCTTGAAGTCCGTGATGCCTTTACCGGTGAAGTTCTTGGCAGGAAGGCTGATTATTTCAATCCCACGGTTTCCGGTCATGATATGAAACTGTATCTCTGTTCGCTGGTGCCCGCCCGTGGCTGAACAGGATAGATGCGTCCGCTGTGGTGCTCTCCTGTCAAAGGATGAAACAGCGCTGACCCGTAAACTGATTAACCGCGGTGCCACAGAATTCTTCTGTCTTTCCTGCCTCGCAAACCATTTCCAGCTTTCCGAGGACATCCTTCTCAAAAAGATCGAAGAATTCAAAGCCATGGGATGTACCCTGTTTAACCACTGAAAAATCAAGGACGGTGAAGTGAAACTTCACCGTCCTTATATTTTTAAGTTTTAAGTCTTAAGTTTTCAGTTTTCATTAAGCAGATTCTTTGCGTTAACGCAAAGAATCTGCTCTTCCTCTCCCTCCGTCAGTTCCAGTCTGTAGAACCTTTCCAGTTCTTCTGAAGGAACCCACATCGGATAATCCGCGCCGAAAAGTACCCGTTCCCTGCTGTGACAGCGGATAATTCTCCGTGCTTCTTCCGGATTCAATGCGTAAAGGGAGCTTGACGTGTCCACATAGACGTTTTCATATCCTGTCAGCATTTTGCTCGCGTCGTCCCATTCGCTCCATCCTCCCAGGTGGGCACAGACGCATACCAGTTTCGGAAAAGCGTCCAGCACCTTTTTCATCCGTCTGGGATTGGAATATTCAAATCTTGGGTCACCGGTATGAATAATAATCGGCAGTTCACCCTCAATGGCTGCAAACATTTCCATGGCAGCCGGACTGTCCAGGGCAAACCTCTGCATATCCGGATGGATCTTCAGGCCTTTCAGTCCCATTCCCTTGATCTCCCGGATCAGGCCCGGAATGTCTTCACAGTCCGGATGAATCGCGCCGAACCCTGTCAGGCGGTCGGAATGCTGCTTTACGGTATCTGCGATAAACCGGTTTATGGAATCAACATAATGGGGTGTAAGTGCGACTGAATGGATGCAGGCATGCCCGATTCCTGCCTCCTGTTCCTTTTCAAGCAATTGTCCGACAGTACCTTCCAGGCGAACCGGCATCTGATAAAATGCTCCGATACTGCCGGATGCTTTTCCTGCGATCGGATCAGGAAAAACATGTGCATGAATATCTGTTATCTGCATCGTGTCCCGGGATTCCTTTCAATCCTTTATTTCGGAATATACCGGTACTCGATTTCTTTCACCGTACCGTTATCATTCAGATAATATTTCAGCTGATACCACGTTCCGTCCACTCGAATACGGTATCGGATGGAGTTCTCTTTTGCCAGGTACTTACCGTCAGAAAGATTGTCCAGATGATACAGCCCCCGGTTCCCGCTGGCGCTGGCCACCTGTCCCATATCTCTGAACTTGCCGATAACGTAGTCTTTGGGATCTCCGATGCCGGTATCACGCGGCGCCTTGAATGTCGCCTTGTCATTGAAACGCAGTTCAACCAGGACCCAGGTCTTTTTGTTCAGGTTCATCACCGCGTATCCCCACGAATACTCAAATTTCCGAAGTGCCGTGGTGAATCCGCTGTTCTTCGTGGTTTCAATCTCAACTTCCTGCCCTGGACCGTATTCAGCCTGGAATGCCTGCATGGTGGTTTTATTCAGATCCAGTCCGCTGACCTTTTCTTCTATATCCCAGGCTGTAAGAGGATATGGCTTGACCTCAATCTTGTAGCTGACTTCCTGGACCTGCGATTCCTTGCCGTATTGGTTTACCGCAATTGCCTTGATTGTAACTTTATGTCCGGTAGGAAGCAGAACAGGTTCCCCGGTGAACTCCGGGCTGTCCTCATTTGGAGTTGACCCGTCAACCGTGTAATAAATCCTGATATCGTCGTCCTTCTCATTGTCCTTGCCGGGCCTGAGGGTCACCTTTTTCCTGGTTTTGTATGTACCGGGTGCAAGATTCGTCTGTGGCATCTGGGGAGAAGGCATAATAATTTTATAAGTGCCCTTGATCTCATCTGAAACCAGTTCGCCGTTTACCGCTACCGCGCGCAGGTTCCAGGTTCCTTCGTCAAGTGTAAGCTTTTCGGTAAAGCGTATTCCGTCCTGGGGAAGCTTTACTTTTTCAATGTCATCATCAAAGGTATAGTAAACGTCGTATCCCTGATTGGAATACATGTTCAGCGTTACTTTATGCTCTATGTATCCGCCGACAGGATCCACAACCGGCACTTCCGGCAGCAGGTCTCTTCTCTGCGTCTGGAAAGTAACTTCACCGGTTTCCTCGTAAGCAATTTTCATCAGCCTGCCTGCGTCGGCCAGTTTTCCGTTGTTCAGCAGGATCCGGATATGGTTTACATAAGCCTCCGGCCTGGATGGAGTCCCTTCATAAATATGCGCGTAAAGCTTGGCGGCGTCCTCTGTCCGTCCGGCTGCCTCATATGCGCTTCCCAGCATCAGCATTCCGTCTACGTCGACGTGCTCTTCCGCTTCGTCCTGCAGCATTGCCTTTTCAAAACTCTCGATGGCGCCGTCAATATCGCCATTGTTCATCAGGTCTTCTCCGACAGCCCACAGGGCGGCAGAAGTCGCTTCCTTACCCAGGCGGGCCATAACCTTCTGTCCGCCCTCTGTATTGTTAAGGAACAGCCAGCTTCCGCCTACAATCATAGCTAAAAGGACAACTCCGGCGATGGCAATCTTCATCCAGTTCACCATCTTCAGCCGTTTTCCGCCGCCTTGTTCAATCCATTCAGTATAAGCCCTGGCTTGTTCCCGGATATCATCATTCTCGTCATAAACGGTTCTGCGCCGTCTTTCAAAGACGACCTCTTCCCCGCCTTCTTCTCCGGCGATTTCCGATTCAGAAATCCTGTAGTCCGGGAAAACCTCCTCGTCCTCCCGTTCATCTTTCAGTGCAGGCATTTCCACCGTCGCCCGGCTTGCGCCGCTGCGGCGTCTTCTCTTGATCTCCATGGTCCTTTCGGCAGCCTCATGGATGGCCAGCCTGGCCCGTTTGCCCTGCCGGATGGCTTCGGCGCCGCTGTAGGGCGCGTCTGTGCCGGTGGTCAGGATTTCTCCGCATTCCGGGCAGACAGTTTCTTCCTTTTCCGCATAATATCCGCATCTGGGACACAGCATCTCCGGCAGCCTCCTTTCAGGTCATAATGATTTACAGTCAATTCATGTCCAGATCCCTGAGTGCTTCATACTCAGGATCATCATCATAGTTACGCTCAGGACATATGCCGCCCAGCTCCTCAATTGCATTCCTGATTTCAATAAACGTCAGGTAAGGCAGTTTCTCTTCTTCTGCCGCTGCCATCAGTTCAGGCAGGGCACGGTCGTCTCCCAGCTTCGCCAGATATCCGGCAAAAAGGGCTCTGCGCTCCTTCCGTTCCTTAAAAAGCTTGATTGCCAGTTTGTATATCAGCTCGTTTCCGGGGAAATGAGACAGCACCTCCAGCAGTGCTTCTTCTCCGGCCGCATTGGCTTTGGGCAGTTCCTGCAGAATAGGCTGAACCACACATTCTCCCATATCGGTCAGGCTTTCCAGGGCATTGTCTTTCAGCTCATCTTTGCCTTCCCGGTCAAGCTGCCAGGTGATATAAAGCATCTTCGGCAGCACGCTTTCCATCTCTCTCAGGAGATTGATGGCAATCATTTTCGCTTCTTCGGTTGCTTCCTCGTCCTTAAGCAGTTCAAGCAGCCTTTTTTCACAGGGGCGGCCGACCGTGGTAATCTGCTCCATCAGCAGATCCGGAACCGGCGCGCCTTCCTCGCAGTACTGCGCAAGCCAGTCCACCAGAACCTTCGGATCCTCAAACTGGGTAAAATAGGCGCCTGGCGTAACATTGCCGAGCCACTTCGCCCGGGTATTCAGGAATGCCACATATATTCTGGGCATATCCTCTTCCATATCGTCAAAAGTTTCATACTGATCCTGATGGTTCTTCATCCAGTCAGACATAAAATCAGCAAATCTTTCATCAAAGTTTATAATCGGCATTTTCATTTTTTTGCCTCCTTCAGCATGGCCTTCAGCTGCTCAGTCGTGAAGAAATACTTCCCGTGACAGAAGTGACAGACCAGTTCAGCTCCTTCATCATCATCGATCAGGGACTGCAGATCTTTGGCTCCCATGGAAATCAGGGCCTTCTCCATCCTTTCCCTGCTGCATGTACAGGTATAGGAGATCGGCGTTCTTTCAAGGATCTTCGGTTCCATGCCCCGGAACCAGTCCTCACACAGCTGCTCAATCGGGGCGAAAGTCATTTCCCGGCTGATGTCCGCAAACATGGGGCTTCTCAGTTCCAGCTGATCAATAATCTCGTCAGGGCATCCCGGCAGGGGCTGGATCAGCAGGCCGCCGGCCTTCAGCACGGTATCACCGCTGACAAGCACACCCAGTGCCACCAGGGATGGCTGCTGTTCTGACACTGTAAAATACTGGGCAAAGTCCATGGCGATTTCACCGCTCACCAGTTCGCTCTGTCCGATATAGTTTTTCCGCAGCGCAAGATCCTTGATCACGCTCATTCGTCCGTGATGTCCGACGGCGCCGCCAACGTCCAGCTTGCCGTCCTCCCGCAGCGGAAGCTCCACCTGTGGGTTGTCAGCACAGGCACGGATTTTTCCATGGTCCGCCACCGCCACCAGGGTGCCCATCGGCCCGTCTCCCTTGATTGTGACGGTAACGTTCTCCTCTTCCCCCTTCATCATGATACCCAGCATTGCTGTTCCGGTCATCAGCCGGCCCAGCGCTGCTGTACACACAGGGGTTGTCGTGTGAATATCTGCGCAGCGCTGTACGGTCTCCGTGGTTTCACAGAGCATCACCCGCACCTGTCCGTTGCACAGGTCAATTTGCAGCATCTCATCCATAGTAATCCTCTTCCCAGTAACCATCATTGTTCATTGTCAATTGTTCATTACGGCCGCGCAATTCTGTGAAGTATGCCAAAGGCGTTTACTTCACAGGATTCGTCGCTGCTATGTGCCATCTTTCATCTTGTTCCTTGGCGGCATTCAGCGATCCGTTGGAATACATGCACACCGCCCGGAATCCGGCCTTCCAGAGCACTTCCTTCAGCGTATCCATACTCCAGGCCCGCTGCGTCTGGTGCTCCTCCATCCTGCGGTATTTGCCATCGTTTTCCCGCACAAAGAAGCACAGATCCAGGTTAACCGTCTGTGATCTTTCGTGCCAGGTATTCTGCCACAGATAAGTCACATCGTCCCGGTCTTCATACATCAGCCCGGAGCACAGGATGTTCTTCAGTTTGTAAGGGGTGGATACATCAAAAATCAATGCTCCGCCCGGCAGAATGGATCTTTTTGCCGCCCGGAAGAATCCCAGCAGGTCTTCCTCCGTAAGCAGATAATTCACCCCGTCGCAGGTAGCCAGTACCGCGTCCACAGGCTTATGGAGATTCAGGCTCCGCATATCCTGCTGTACAAATGGTATTGCGATTCCGTTTTTCCGGGCTTTCTGGGCAGCCTGCCACAGCATTTCCCGGCTTATGTCCACTCCTGTCATCTGAAAGCCGCGCTTCTGCAGCGGCAGGGTCAGGCTTCCGGTTCCGCAGGCACATTCACATACCTTGCCGCTGCGTATTCCGTAAATCGAAAGCAGGCGGGCATAGTGATCCGCCCAGCCTTCGTAATTGACGTCATCCATCAATTCATCATATAGTTCTGCAAATCCCTGGTACATGATTAGTTATCCGTATCCCCTTCCACGGCTTCATCTTCTTCATCATCGTCATCTTCCGGCTTGTAGATGCCTTGGTTGACCTTTGCACCCTCAATCCGCGGATTGATGTACTTGTCAAACACCGCATTCGTATAGCTGGCGGTGATAAAGCGGCTGATGGAGAAACCGATCAGGGCATAATAGGCAAACAGGATCAGCATGCCGATCATCGGGTTCCAGAACCAGATCAGCAGTCCTCCGATCAGGGCAGGAACACAATGCAGCAGCCGGATTGCAACGCTCATGGGAAGACGGGCTACACCCAGCAGCAGGCCGTT
>JAEEGL014106233.1_pt1 | contig 10929 bp, 7 predicted proteins | sample 9134231 | NCBI WGS metagenome assembly JAEEGL01 (sample SAMN16246548, study PRJNA631951) | gut metagenome | biome: gut microbiome; feature: rumen; material: fiber-attached | host: Bos | place: Iran: Karaj | collected 2018-10 | reverse complement strand
TCGAAGGGCTTTGAGGAGGCGTCTATCATTACGGAGGTGAAACCGCCGTCTATGCAGCTCTTGCAGGTCTCGAAGCTGTCGCCGTGGTCCAGGTGCAGGCAGATGGGAAGCCCTGTCTCTATTACCGCGGCCTCAACGAGCTTCATGAGATAGGTGTGATTGGCGTAAGCGCGGGCGCCCTTGGACACCTGAAGGATCAGCGGGGCTTCCAGTTCCTTGGCAGCCTCCGTGATGCCCTGGACTATCTCCATGTTGTTTACGTTGAAAGCTCCGATCGCGTATCCGCCGTTGTAGGCCTTCGCGAACATCTCTTTGCTTGTTACTAATGGCATGTCATTACCTCCGTTTTGAATGATCTGTGATCTCTAATTACCTTAACTGAATTATATCACCTTTGGGGAACGCGTTCCATCGGGAATTCCGAAGGCTTCTTAAAGTATGGCAAGCAGGCTGTCCACGTCTTCGTCCTGTGTTGCCCAGCTGGTGGCTATCCTGTAGACAGTCCTTCCGTCCGGGAGGTTCTCCCAGAAGCCCAGATCCAGCTTCTCAAGAAGCGCGTCCGCCTTCTCCCTGTCCAGTATTACGAATATCTGGTTGGTGGGGGAGTCTATGGCAAGCTCGTAGCCCTTTTCAGCAAGGCAGGCGCGGACCCTGTCCGCGGCGTCGATGGCAGTTTTTCCTATCTCGTAGTAAAGGCCGTCCGTAAAGAGGGCGTCGAACTGCAGCGCGGTTATCCTGCCCTTTGCAAGAAGGGCGCCGTGCTGTTTTATCATGGTAAAGAGGTGGGGGATGAAGCCGCGCTTTGGGATCACCACAGCCTCTCCGAAGAGCGCGCCGCACTTGGTGCCGCCGATGTAGAAGGCGTCGCAGAGCTTTGCGATATCCTTAAGGCTGACGCTGTTTGCGGGGCAGGCGAGAGCGTAGGCCAGCCTTGCTCCGTCCATGTAGAGCGGGATGCCGTAGCTGCGGCAGACGCTGCTGAGACCGCTGAGCTCGTCCAGCGAGTACAGAGTGCCGTATTCCGTCGGCTGGGAGATGTATACCATTCCCGGCATCACTATGTGGTCCCGGTTCTCGTCCTTAAGGTAGCTCTCCAGAAGTTCTTTTACGGCGGCTGCGCTTATCTTGCCGTTTTTGTGCGGCAGAGCCAGGACCTTATGGCCTCCGGCCTCTATGGCTCCCGCCTCGTGGCCGTTGATGTGCCCGGTCTGGGCGGATATCACGCCCTGGTAGGACCTCAGGAGCGCGTCTATCATCACGGCGTTGGCCTGAGTGCCTCCCGCCAGGAAGAATACGTCCGCCTCCGGGGCGCCGCAAGCCGCGCGCACCTTGTCCCTGGCAGCCTCCGAGTATTCGTCCAGCCCGTATCCGGCGGTCTTTACCATGTTGGTCTCGGCCAGCCTTTTAAGTATGGCGGGGTGGGCGCCTTCCATGTAATCCGATGTAAAAGAGAGCTTTTTAGTGTCTGTCATATCATTTCCTCCGAGCTTGCCCCTTGTTACTTTATTGTACCGCAGCGGTCGACAAAACACAAACCGGAGATTATAATATAATAGCCGAAAAAGGCACATTATCATGGAAAGAAACACTGCCGCTGCAAAAAAGTCCGGGCCTCTCGGCATATACATGCACGTGCCGTACTGCATAAAAAAGTGCAGGTACTGCGATTTCGTGTCCTTTGAGAAAGCTCCCGAGGACGCGTATTTCCAGTGCCTTGCGGAAGACATCACAAGGGGCGGCAGGGGAGCCGCAGGGCTTCTGGACATGCCCGGAGATAAGCCTTCAGCGGATACCGTGTTCTTCGGCGGAGGAACTCCGAGCCTTGCTTCAAAAGAGCAGCTGGAAACGCTGCTTAACGCCGTGCGCAGGTCCTTCGATCTTTTGCCCTGCAGCGGAAGAGAGGAGCCGGAGATAACCATAGAGGTAAACCCCGAGACCGTCTCTTCCGGAAAGGCCGCGGAGCTTAAGGCCCTGGGTTTCAGCCGGGTGAGCATGGGCGTGCAGAGCCTCAACGACAAAGTCCTTAAGGCCATGGGGCGCGTCCACAGCGCGCAGAAGGCGAGGGAAGCGCATAATACGCTGCGCTCCGCCGGATTTGATAACTTAAACATGGATCTGATCTTCGGCGCGCCGGGGCAGGACCTAAAGATATGGAAGGATACCCTGGGCGAGGTGATATCCATGCGCCCGGAGCACATATCATTCTACAGCCTGCAGCTTGAGGAGGGGACGCCCCTGTACGATGATTACACCTCGGGAAGAGTGGGTCTTCCCTCGTGGGAACTCAACAGGGAGATGTATCACCTCGCGGCGGAGGCTCTCAAGGCCACGGGATACCATCACTACGAGATAAGCAACGCCGCTCTTCCCGGCTTTGAGTGCAGGCACAACCTTAAATACTGGAGCATGCAGCAATACCTCGGCTTCGGGACTTCTGCGCACAGCTTCATAGCCGGACGCAGAGGAGAGGCGGACTATTCTAACGGCGATGCCTTCGGCCTTAAGGAGGAGACGGAGGAGGAGCTTAAGGGAGACTTCATCTTTACCGCACTTCGCCTTACGGAAGGGATGGACGCGGGGGAATGGAAGAGGCTGTTCGGAAGCGATATCTTCGAAGAGCTCGGTGACGCTCTGGAAGAGCAGATAGGCAAGGGGCTGCTTGCCGTTGAGGAAAGCTCCGGTCATTCCGGAAAAATGATACGCTTTACCCCGGAAGGCCTTGACAGGACCAATCCGGTAATGGAGGCGCTGATAGGCGCCGCCGGAGGTGAAAAATGATAAGGAAGATCGCAGGTCTTATAGCCGTCTGCGCGGTCTTCGCGGCGGTGTACTTCGGTGTCAAGTTCATAGATGATTATTACATAGGCATTCCGGCGGACGCCGTGTATTCCGACATATACAGCCCGGACGCAGCTCCGGACGGTCTGGCTCCGTCCTGGTACGATAAGGTCTACAGCGCAGAGCTGGACGGCAGTACTTACGATGTCTACGCCTTTTATTCTGCAGAGGGAAACGTAGAGCAGAGGTTCTGCGCCAGAAAGGACACCGTTGCGGATTCCGCTTTCAGGGGGATGCGTTTTCCGATAGAGACCGAATACGGCTTCATAAAGGCTGCTTCAACGGCGCCGGACTATCCCGTCCTCAGCGCGGAGGAGATCTCGGCCCTCATTGCGGAGCAGAACTACTTCCGCGGCGAAGATCCCGTAAAGCCGGGAACGCCTGAGCTTAAGGAGCTCTACGCATCCGACAAGGACGTGAGCTACCGCGTGGTCAGCAGCCTCGGAGAGGTCTCGGTCAGCGAGGAAGGCGTTCTCAGCATCGGCGAAGGGAACGCGGAAAGGCATTACAGGTTCTGCGCCGTAAAGGGCAGCGAGTACGGAATGTTCTTCCCCTGCGCGGAAAACGGGGAGATGACGCCCGGCGTGATGCCGTCAAAGGATCTTAAGTGGGAGTGCTTCCTTACGGATACTGACACCATGCTGACAGCAGAGCCTGCCACGCAGGAGGAGAAGGACGCCAAGGACGCCCTGATAGCGCAGCATAAGGAGGCGCGTCTTACGGCCGAGGAAAAGGCCGCACGTGAGGCAGCCGAAAGAGCGGCCAGGGCAAAGGCGGAACGCGAGGCCCGAGAGAAGGCCGCCCGCGAAAAAGCCGAGAGGGAAGCCGCCGAAAGGGCCGCCAGGGAGGCCGAGATAAGAGCAGCCCTTGATACCATGACGGCCGAGGAGAAGGCTCAGCTTAAGGAGAAGTACGGCGCGGTCTCCATGTATCTGGAGAAGAACCTGGACAAGTACATATCCTACGGTATGTGGCACCAGGACAAGAGCGCCTCGGCGGTGGTGCAGATAATAAACACCGGGATAGACAAGCCCTTCTACACGGAAATGAAGCCTACGGACACCGGAAAGGGCACGCTGATGCTCGTGAACAAGTACAACTACCTGAGCTCAGGATACGTTCCTAACCTGACGGCACTTCCGAAGGAATACGGCGGGGGATCCATGCAGCCTGCGGCCGCTGCGGCATTCATTAAGATGGTGGACGCCGCCAGGGCGGACGGGATAAGCCTCAGGGCGGTATCCCCATACAGGAGCTACGGCACACAGCAGAGCGCCCATAACTACTATGTAAGAAGGCTCGGTGAGGCCGCTGCGGACAGGGAGTCCGCAAGGGCGGGAAACTCGGAGCACCAGACAGGCCTTGCCGTGGACATAAACACCTCGGAGACCTACGATCATTTTGAGAAGACGGCGGAATACGCCTGGCTGCAGCAGAACTGCGCAAAGTACGGCTTCATACTACGCTACAGGCAGGGGAAGGAGTACATAACCGGATACATATACGAGCCCTGGCACTACAGGTACGTAGGTCCGGAGCATGCGGCCAACATAATGAGCTGGGGCATCACCTTCGAGGAGTACTACGCGTACTACATAGACCGCTGAAGAGCGTGCACGCGCGCGCAAAAAGTTGTATAATTATCTGAACGGCCAGGCGGCCGTATAAGCAAGACGTCAAAAGACGATATCGGGAGCAACGCAATGGAAAAGAAATACGTAATGGCCCTGGACGAGGGAACTTCGAGCGTCCGCTGCATACTGTTCGACAAGGCGGGAAACATCAGGAGCATGTCCCAGAGGGGGTTCAAGCAGATATACCCGCAGCCCGGCTGGGTGGAGCACGACGCCACCGAGATCTGGGCAAGGCAGATAGGCGTGGCCAGGGAAGCCATGGAAAAGATAGGCGCCAAGGCCGAGGAGATAGCCGGTATAGGTATCACGGACCAGCGCGAGACCACCGTAGTCTGGGATAAGGCGACCGGGCAGCCCATATGCAACGCCATAGTCTGGCAGTGCAGGCGCACCGCGGAGTACTGCGACAGCCTTACCGCGGCGGGATGGTCGGATAAGATCAGGGAAAAGACCGGACTTCTCATAGACGCATACTTTTCCGGAACGAAGCTCCGCTGGATACTGGAGAACGTTCCCGGAGCCAGGGAGAGGGCGGAGAAGGGCGAGCTGCTCTTCGGCACCATTGATTCCTGGCTGATATGGAAGCTGACGGGCGGCAAGGTCCACGTGACGGACCTGTCCAACGCCAGCCGTACTATGATGTTCAACATACACACCCTCAAATGGGATGAAGAGATATTAGAGCTCCTGGGCATACCGGCATGCATGCTGCCGGAGCCGGTCCAGAGCTCCCAGGTCTACGGAGAGACGGATCCGGCGATCTTCGGCGGCCCCATCCCGGTAAGCGGAGCCGCGGGAGACCAGCAGTGCGCTCTCTTCGGGCAGACCTGCTTTGAGGCCGGCGAGGTGAAGAACACCTACGGCACGGGCGGCTTCCTCCTGATGAACACCGGAGAAGCCCCCGTGAGCTCCAAAAACGGCCTTGTAACGACCATAGCCTGGGGACTGGACGGAAAGGTCACCTACGCGCTCGAGGGCTCCATTTTCGTGGCCGGAGCCGCCATACAGTGGCTGCGGGACGAGATGGATTTCTTTGAGCATTCGGCTCAGGTGAGCGATCTTGCGTCCAGAGTGCCGGACACAGGCGGCGTATACATGGTTCCCGCGTTCGTCGGGCTCGGAGCTCCCTACTGGGATCCCTACGCCAGAGGCATAATAACCGGTATAACGAGAGGCACCAACAGGGACCACATAGCCCGCGCGGTACTGGAATCCATGGCCTACCAGACCTGCGACGTCCTTAAGGCGATGGAGCAGGACAGCGGCATAAGCCTGTCCGCCCTTAAGGTGGACGGCGGAGCCTCAGCCAACAACATGCTCCTGCAGATTCAGGCGGACATGATAAACAGGCCTGTAGTAAGGCCTTCCTGCATAGAGACCACGGCTCTGGGAGCCGCATACCTGGCCGGTCTTTCAACGGGTTTCTGGGACAGCCTTGAGGAAGTAGAGCAGAACTGGAAGATAGACCGCGAATTCGAAGGCGGCATCAGCGATGAGGACCGCAGGGCGGCTCTCGATGGCTGGCACCACGCGGTGCGCCAGGCAATGGCAAAATAATAAAACAGGACACGGCTTATTAGATAAATGACACTTAAAGACCTTAAAATAGGAAATACGGCATCCGTGACTGCAGTCGGGGGAAGCGGCGCCCTGCGCCAGCACTTCCTTGACATGGGGATAATCCCGGGCGCGGAAGTCACTGTGGTAAAATACGCTCCCATGGGAGATCCCGTGGAGATAATGATACACGGCTACGAGCTCACCTTAAGGCTGGACGACGCCGCGGAGATAGAGGTGGAGCCCCTTGAGGTCCCTTCGGCCGTGAGGCCCGCGCGCGTTCCCGACAGAAAGTCCGAGCACCCCGGCCTGGGCGAGGGCGGAAGGTTCCATCCCAAGGGCAGCGGCGATCCTCTCCCGGACGGTACGACCCTTACATTTGCGCTGGTTGGAAACCAGAACAGCGGAAAGACCACGCTCTTCAACCAGCTGACGGGCTCCAGGCAGCACGTCGGGAACTTTCCGGGCGTCACAGTGGACAGGAAGGACGGCGTCATCATTGGGCACGACGACACCCTGATCACCGACCTTCCCGGAATATATTCCATGTCCCCGTATTCCAGCGAGGAGCTGGTGTCCAGGGACTTCGTCCTTAAGGACAGGCCCCGGGCGATAATAAACATAGTGGACGCCACCAACATAGAGCGCAACCTCTACCTTACCATCCAGCTCCTGGAGATGGGCATACCCATGGTGATAGCCCTGAACATGATGGACGAGGTGACCGGCAACGGAGGATCCGTGGACGTCAATACCATGGAGGCCATGCTGGGCGTCCCGGTGGTACCGATCTCCGCCATCAAGAACCAGGGCATAAGCGAGCTGGTGGAGCACGCCCTGCACATAGCGAAGTATCAGGAGAGCCCCTCAAGGCAGGACTTCTGCGACGAGAGCGACCACGGCGGAGCGGTGCACAGGTGCCTGCACGCGGTGATACATCTTATAGACGACCACGCCAGGGCCGCCGGACTTCCGGTGCGTTTTGCGGCATCCAAGGTGATAGAAGGGGACGAGCTGATACTAAAGCAGCTGGACCTCGACCAGAACGAGAGGGAGATGCTGGAGCACATAACTCTCCAGATGGAAAAGGAGCGCGGGCTGGACCGCAGCGCCGCAATGGCGGACATGCGCTTCGCGTTCATAATGAAGGTCTGCAGAGCCTGCGTAACAAAGCCCCGCGAGAACAAAGAGCACGTAAGGAGCAGAAAGCTGGACAGCCTGCTCACCGGAAAATATACCGCCATCCCCGTATTCGTCATAGTGATGGCTCTGGTGTTCTTCCTGACGTTCGGGCTGATAGGTCCTTTCCTGCAGGACCTGCTGGCAAAGGGCATAGACGCGCTCACGGTGGTGGTGGACGAGGCGCTTACCGCGGGCGGTGTCAATGACATACTGCACGGCCTGATAATAGGCGGCATTTTCGAAGGAGTCGGGAGCGTTCTGAGCTTTCTTCCCATAATCGTCACCATGTTCTTCTTCCTGTCGCTTCTTGAGGACAGCGGGTACATAGCAAGGGTCGCCTTCGTGATGGACAAGCTCCTGAGGAAGCTCGGGCTATCCGGGCGCAGCATAGTGCCTCTTCTGATAGGATTCGGCTGCACGGTCCCCGCTGTGATGTCCTCAAGGACTCTTCCCAGCGAGCGGGACCGCAGGATGACCATACTCCTTACGCCCTTCATGAGCTGCACGGCAAAGCTTCCGATCTACGCATTCTTCGTGGATGCGTTCTTCGCAAGGTACAAGGCCGTGGTGATGGCCTGCCTGTATCTGGGCGGCATAGTCGTTGGGATACTCGTGGCTCTGCTCTACAAGAAGACCAGGTTCAAAGGGGAGGCCGTTCCTTTCGTGATGGAGCTTCCCAACTACCGCATCCCCGGCATCAGGAACGTCCTGCAGCTGCTGTGGGAGAAGGCCAAGGATTTCCTCCAGAGGGCGTTCTCAGTCATACTCATAGCGTCCATAGTGGTATGGTTCTTAAAGAGCTTCGATTTCCGCTTCGACCTTGTCGAGGACCCCGGAAACAGCATGCTGGCTGCCATAGCGGGAGTCATTGCTCCCGTATTCGTGCCGCTCGGCCTCGGAAGCTGGCAGATAGTGACATCGCTCATCAGCGGTTTTCTTGCAAAGGAGAGCGTGGTATCCGTCCTGGGAGTGCTCTTTGTGGCTCAGGGGGGCGTCACGGCCATGATGTCGCCGCTGGCGGCGGCGTCGCTGCTTGCCTTCAGCCTGCTCTACACTCCCTGCGTTGCCGCTACGGCAGCGATAAGGAGGGAACTCGGAAGGAAGAGCGCCGTCTTCGTAGTGATCTGGCAGTGCGTCATAGCCTGGGTGGCCGCGCTTGCGGTAAGGCTGATAGGCCTGGCGCTGGGCCTGGGATAGGAGGGCCGCATGGATATAATAGACATCGTACTGATAGTACTTATAGCGGCCTGCTTCGGGTCGGCCGTATGGAAGGTCATAAAGATGAGAAAGAAGGGCGGGTGCAGCTGCGGCTGCTCGGAATGTTCAAAGGACTGCCCGCAGAGAAGGGAAGACATATAGCCCGAAACATAAAGAGAGCCGGAGATCCGAAGATCTCCGGCTTTTGAGTCACTTATATGACATAGAGGACCGTCCCCTGTGTTACGCGCCCTTTCTGTACTTGATGCCTTCTTCCTTGAGGACGTTGCAGATGGCCTGATAGACCTTCATGTTGCCGCACCTCTTGGGGCTGGTCCAGAACATGATGTCCTTGTCCTTGAACTCGTCGAAAAGATCGTGGGCGAACTTCTCGGCTTCGGGGATCTGATCCTCGGTGAAGGGCTTTGCGGGGTTGGTGATGACTTCGAACTTGAACTGGTCTCCGTACATCTCTATGAGCTTCCTCTTGTCGCAGATGCCCTGGCCTGCCCAGCTGTCGATGCCGGTGCTGATGAGGTTCGGGATGAGCTCTTCGATGAATCCGCAGGAGTGCATCTCAACGAGCAGTCCTACCTTGTGGCACTCGGAGACGAACCTGGTGAGGTGCGGAACTATCATCTTCTTGTGGACTGCCGGCGAGAAGAACGCGGACCTCTGGGTGCCCCAGTCGTCATGGATGATGCACCAGTCGGCGTTGAACCACTTGCGGAATCTCTGCGCGAAGTCGATGTAGAAATCGGTCAGCGCGGTGAAGAGCTCCTGGATGTCTTCCTCGTAGTCTTCCATGATGAGCTCCATGGCAGCTTCCTCGAAGGAAAGGAGGGAGATGAGTCTCTCGAAATATCCGGTGAATACCGTGAACTCGATGCCGAGGTCGGTATTGAGGTAGTCAGCGTTTTTCTTTGCTATGCCTTCCCAGTCGATCTCGTCTAGGTTCGGGAATACCATCTTTTCCTTCCACTCGGAGACTTCGTCCAGAATGGGCTTAAGGCTGATGGATCCGCCTGCGCCGGGCTCATATTCCCACTCGATGCCGAACCAGCCCGGGCCGCCGCCCTTGGCTGCGTTGTCGAAGGGCTCCTGCTGCTTTACGAACGCCCTGGCTACGTACTCGTTGATCTCTTCGGGCTGGAAAGACTTCTTGTCTGTTCCTACAGGCTTCCACTCCCAGTTGCCGCCCTCAAAGAATGCGTGCAGATTTTCTTTAGGTGTCATAATCTTCTCCTCTTAATATATTACTCAAAGAACATCGATTCCATATACAGATCCGAAAATTCCGGTTCCTGTGCAAGGTTGATGCATTCGGTCTCCACGGATGAAGGCTCATAGCGCTTGTCTGCTCCAAGCAGTATCATTATGGCTCCCGCCAGCGCCGCGTTTCCTATCACCTTGGCGCTCCGGCGCAGGGAGGCGGGGAATATCCCGACCTTTGCCGCGCTGTCCAGGCTTATGTAGGATCCGAAGCCTCCGGCTATGTAGAGCGTCTTTACGTCCTTTTCCTTTAGACCGCTGCGCTTTATCAGGGTCTTCATGCCTCCGCAGATGGCGCCCTTGGCGAGCTGCACCTGCCTTACGTCCTTGGGCTGGAGCACCACTCCCGGAGCGAACTCGTAGGGCTCATCCATCTGGCCTGTCTCGTCTATTATCTCCAGGTCCAGCAGGACCGCTATCGCGTCCATTATGCCGCTTCCGCAGATGTGTGAGGGCTCGGAGTTTCCTATAGTGGAGAACTTCACTTCTCCGTCTTCGAGCCATATGTGGTCTATGGCTCCGTCCGCCGCAGGGCCTCCGCAGCTGATGCCCGTGCCCTCGAACGCGGGGCCGCAGGCCGTTGCGCAGCATACCAGCTTTCCGTCGTGGTACAGGGATATCTCCCCGTTGGTGCCCAGGTCTACCAGTATGGCGGTCTCGTCCTTTGAGATGAGCCCGCTTGCGGTGATGGCGGTATATATGTCCGCGCCCACGAAAGCTCCGAAGCAGGGCGGCAGGTAAGCGCCTTCCTCCTCGAAGCCGAACAGGCAGTCGGCGATGAACGGTGTGTAGGCGAGGGTGGTGGGCATCCTGCCTGTGTAGAGGTAGAGCATGGTGGTGTTTCCGGTGATGACCGTCTTCACAATGTCTTCCTCTTTGAGCTTGTTGATCTTGAGGGCGTGCTCCTTAAGGTCCGCGATGGTCTCCCTGATGAGGCCTTTGAGGACCGGGAGCTTCTCCTTTTCTATGCAGGCCTGTATCCTTCCTATTACGTCCGCCGAGAGCAGGCGCTGGGGGTTCTCCCTGGATACCGCGTGCAGGAGCTCTCCTGTCTTAAGATCTATGAGCCTTGCCACTACGGTGGTGGTGCCGATGTCGACGGCCAGACCGTAGCCTTCCTGAGGCATTATCTCGAACTGCGGCATCTCGCCGTCTGTCTTTATCTTGCTCAGGATCTTCTTTTCCGGAAGGTAGAGCTCGCCTTCTTCGGCTGCCGCCTGGCAGGTGAGGATCTTCTTTCCGTTGAGGT
>JAEEGL013614183.1_pt1 | contig 10929 bp, 10 predicted proteins | sample 9134231 | NCBI WGS metagenome assembly JAEEGL01 (sample SAMN16246548, study PRJNA631951) | gut metagenome | biome: gut microbiome; feature: rumen; material: fiber-attached | host: Bos | place: Iran: Karaj | collected 2018-10 | reverse complement strand
TTTGTGAGCCATGCGATGTGCCCTGTAATGGCGGTCTTTTCTGTGTGGAAAAGCGGATTATCACTTCTTGGCGGTTCTTCGCGCAAAACATCAAGTCCTGCTGCATATACCTTTCCGCTTTTAAGAGCTTCCAGCATAGCGCCTTCATCAATCAGTCCACCGCGTGCGGTATTAATCAGAATTACACCGTCCTTCATTTTTGCAAATGCCTCCTTGTCAAAAGTGTCGGCAGTTTCTGAAGTAAACGGCGCGTGGATGGAAATTACGTCTGACTCTTTCAGTAGTGTGTCAAAATCAACCTGTTCCACAAAGTTATAAATGGCACCAACTTTCTTGTGGCGGCTGTAAGAAATTACGCGCATACCAAAGCCGGCTGCCATTTTTGCAAAAGCAAGGCCGATTGAACCAAGCCCGAAAATACCGCAGGTTTTGCCGTAAAGTTCAATCTGAGGAGTAAGAACATAATCAAACTTTGCGCGTTCAAGTGGCATTCCGTTTTCGTCCAGCTTAGTCCAATCAGTTTGCTTAATTAAGTCTGAATGAAGATTTACATGGTGGCACACTTCCATAAGCAGTGCCCAGCCGTATTCTGCAATGGTCTGTGCGCCATAAACGGTATTTGTGATTGTCAGTCCCCGGCGGCGGGTCATGTCTACGTCAAATTCCTGCCAGCCGTGACCAAGTGTTGCAATGTATTTTAGGTTAGGATGATGGCTCAGCCATTCTTCGTTTATAATGCGGTCGCTAATCCAGAGACCAAAAACTGCGTCTGCGTCACCAATTATTTCGTGAAGCTCGTCCGGACTTGGAAAACCCTGGGGAATTTTAATTTCTACCTGAGCGCCAGGCAGGGCTTCCAGCTTCTTCCAATGCTCTGTAACTTCAGCCGAATTCAGATTTGGCATCTTTATGCTTTCTTGAATTACTACAATTTTCATATTTTCACCTCACTAAGAATTTTTTGCTACTTTTAGTGTTTAAAAATATGTGTGTCAATTTAATTTGCGAAAAATTGTAATTGTTACAAGGACGAAAATACTTTTTTGTGGCTCTTACAAATTGCTGAAAATTGCATTGACCTTTGGTGGGATTTTTTTTATAAAGGCTGTGAACTTATTCAGGTGGCAAAGATGTCCGAATCAAAGACGTTTTTGCCACCTTTTTTTTGTTTTAAAACAAAAGTTTTGAGCGGTAAAGCTAAAAAATGCGGTGCATTTTTTTTAACGCTTTTCTATCTATCAGCGGCCGCCTGCCGGGCGGCCTTGCTCAGGAGGATCAAATGATAAAGTACATCTTAAAAAGATTGGCACTTGGCGTTCTAACTTTATTCATTCTGATTGTTATTACATTCACTATGACAAAGCTTATGCCTGGAAGCCCTCTTCAGTCTAAAAATATTTCTGGTGACTTACTGTTAAAAATGGAAGCACAGTATGGTCTTGATAAACCTGTTATTCAGCAGCTCTTCATTTACTGCGGAAATATCTTAAAGGGTGATTTGGGAACTTCCTATAAGAAGATTGGAACTTCTGTTACTTCAATCATTAAACAGTCAATGGTTCCAACCATGAAGTTAGGACTTGTAACTACAGTGCTTGTTCTGGTTGTGGGAATCTTTTCTGGAATTATGATGGCAAAGGCTAAGTCGCCGGTGGTAAAGGGAGCCTGGCTTACAGGACTTACACTTGGCGTAAGTATTCCAAACTTTCTGGTTGCCCTGCTTCTTATGATTTTGTTTGGGGTTGTTTTTAAGAGCCTGCCAATTATTGGTTTGAGCACTCCGGCTCACTACATTCTGCCGGCAGTTGCCCAGGGACTTTACCCAATCAGTGCGGTTGCCCGCCTGACACAAAGTTCCTACGAAGAAGTTATCCGTCAGGATTACATCACAATGGCAAAGGCAAAGGGTATAAGCAATGCAACAATCCTTTTCCGCCATGTGCTAAAAAATGCAATGCTGCCGGTTGTAACTTACATTGGTCCAATGGTTGCCTTCCTGCTTACCGGTTCTGTAACAATCGAAAAGATTTTTACGATTCCTGGTTTGGGACGCGAGTTTACCAATGCAATTATGAATCATGATTATACGGTTGTAATGGGAATAACAATTTTTATGGGCGCAATAATTATTGTGTGTAACCTGCTGGCAGATGTCTTCTGTGCGGTGATTGATCCACGAACCCGCAAGAGTCTGTAGAAAGAAAGTAAAGCAGTATTGAGAGGTGAGCTATGGAAGTAAGTGAATATAAGGAAGTGCAAAAGGAACAGCTTTTTAGAAAGCTGACAAAAGAAGAAAAGAATGATGAGTTCATCGCCATTGAAAGTAAAACCTTTTTTCAGTCGGTGCGCGCTGAATTCAAAAAGAATAAAAGAGCCGTTGTGGGGCTGGTAATTCTTGTAATTGTTGTGATTATGGCAATTCTGGGACCTGTTTTTTCACCTTTTTCTTATGAAGAACAGAACATGGCTTTTAGAAATGCCAACCCGACAGCACAGCACATTTTTGGAACCGACAAGATGGGACGCGACATTTTTGTGCGCATCCTCTACGGAGCAAGAATCAGCCTTGGAGTAGGTGCTGTAGCGGCACTGGTAAACCTGGTAATAGGCAGCCTTTACGGCGGAATTGCAGGTTATGTGGGCGGCAAGGTAGACATGATAATGATGCGAATTGTAGACATCATTTATTCAGTACCGTCAATGCTCTACATTGTTTTGATTATGCTCTGGCTGGGCGCGGGCGTTGGTTCCATTATCCTGGGTATTTCAATTACCTGCTGGATTGGAATGGCGCGAATTGTAAGGGCAGAAGTAAAAAGCTTAAGGGAACAGGAGTTTACAATGGCAGCCTTTGTTCTTGGTGCCTCTTCAAAAAGAATCCTGCTTAAGCACCTTCTGGTAAATGCAATGGGGCCAATCATCGTAAATATTACCCTGCAGGTGCCACAGGCAATCTTTACAGAAGCATGGCTTTCCTTCCTGGGAGTTGGTATTTCGGCTCCAAAGGCAAGCTGGGGAACCTTGTGTGAAGCAGCCCGCGAGCTGATTCTGGTTTATCCGATGCAGACAGTTTACCCGCTGGTTGCAATCTGTCTGACAATTATTTCCTTCAACTTTGTGGGCGAAGGTCTTGAACGCGCGCTTGATCCAAAGAGAAAGCGCTAAGTGAGGAGTGAAAATATGAGTTTACTAGAAATAAAGGGATTAACAACAGAATTCAAGACCGACGGCGGAGTTGTAAAGGCAGTTCGCGGTGTAGATTACCACCTGGAAAAGGGAGAAATACTTGGAATTGTAGGCGAATCTGGTTCGGGAAAGTCACAGGGTATGCTTTCGCTGATGGGCCTGCTTGCCGGAAACGGAAAGGTAACCTCTGGTTCCATCACCTTTGACGGAAAAGATCTTAGTCCTAACCACTACAATACCCGTCAGGAAAAGAAGGCATACGAAAAAATGCTGAGGGACATTCGTGGAAACGAAATTTCCATGATTTTCCAGGACCCAATGAGTTATCTGAACCCTATTGTAACAATAGAAAAGCAGATGACAGAGGGCATTTTGTACCATACAAAGTGCACAAAAAAAGAGGCGCGGGCTCGTGTCATCAAACTTATGGAAATTGTTGGAATCCCAGCTCCGGAAACAAGACTTAAGCAGTATCCTTTTGAGTTTTCGGGCGGAATGAGACAGCGAATTATTATTGCAATTGCACTTGCCTGCAATCCAAAGCTTTTAATTTGCGATGAACCAACTACCGCTCTGGACGTTACCGTCCAGGCTCAGATTCTGGAACTTATAAAGCAGCTTACCAAGGATGCGGGCACTGGAGTAATCCTCATTACCCATGACCTGGGCGTAGTTGCAAGCCTCTGCGACAGAATCAGCATTATGTACGGTGGAAACATCATGGAAGAGGGCACTGTAAACGAAATTTTCTATGAAGCAAAGCATCCATATACAAAAGGACTTTTGAATTCCATCGCGAACTCAAATGTAGATAACAAGGAGCCTTTGAAGCCGATTCCTGGAACTCCTCCAGATTTAATTAAGCTTGGTAACGAGTGCCCATTCGCCCCACGCTGCAGTGAGGCCATGGAAATCTGTACCAAGTACGGTCCGGTTTCAACAGAGTTCAGTGCAACCCACAAGTGTAAGTGCTGGCTGCACTGTGCAGATAAGTACGAAGAAGTAATTGCAGGCGGGAGGTAAGATATGTCAGATGTAAAGCCAATTTTGGAAGTGCAGAAGCTTACAAAGTATTTTGATGCCGCACACGGAAAGAAGGTGCACGCCGTAGAAGACGTTTCCTTTGTGCTTGAACGCGGCGAAACTTTGGGAATTGTAGGCGAATCAGGCTGCGGAAAGTCCAGCATGGGCCGCACAATCTTAAAGATTCACGATTCAACAAGCGGAAAAATTATATTTGACGGCACAGACATCACAAATTATTCAAACCGCCAGATGACACCTTACCGCAAGCGCATGCAGATGATTTTCCAGGACCCTTATGCCTCTCTGAACCCTCGTATGACAGTCGGCGAAATTATTGAAGAGCCAATGGTCATTCACAAGATGGGAACTTCAAAGGAACGTAAGGCTATTGTCCAGGAACTTATACAGACAGTCGGCTTAAAGCCAGATCACATCCGCCGCTATCCTTTTGAGTTTTCCGGCGGACAGAGACAGAGAATTGGAATTGCCCGCGCACTTGCCTTAAACCCAGAGTTTATTGTATGCGACGAGCCGATATCTGCCCTGGATGTTTCAATTCAGGCTCAGGTAATCAACCTGCTGGAAAAGCTCCAGCACGAAAGAGGCTTTTCTTACCTCTTTATTGCACACGACCTGGAAATGGTACATCACATCAGCCATAAAATTGGCGTAATGTACCTGGGAAATATGGTTGAGTATGGTACCAGCGATGAAGTTTACAAAACTCCGCTTCACCCGTACACAAAAGCACTTATTTCGGCGTCTCCTGTTCCAGACCCGGAATTGGCAAAGACAAAAAAGCGAATACTACTGGAAGGTGAAGTTCCTTCTCCGCTTAATCCGCCTAAGGGTTGTCCTTTTTCTGCTCGATGCCCTCATTGCACGGAACGCTGTACTCAGGAAAAGCCTGGTACATATTCGGTTAATGGCCATAAAGTTGCCTGCTTCTTGTATGCAACAAATTAAAAAATAACGGAGGTTCTTTATGAAGAGAATTTGTAAGACACAAGTATGGATTGCAGCCGCTTTGAGCGCTGTATTATTAAATGGCTTTATTTCTTGTGGTGGAAAATCTACAAGTCGAGTTAAGACAAATGAAAAAGGTGAAATCTTAGAAATTGTTGTAGCAAATCAGTCTGAAACTGGTGAATATGACCCAGCAGGTGCTGCGGCCTATGTTTACTTCTCTCATCAGACTTATACACTTGACCCTCTTGTAACCTACACACCAGACGGACTTTTTAAGGCCGCTACTGCAGAAAAGTGGGAAATCAGCGATGACCTGCTCACTTATACTTTCTGGATTCGTGATGACGCACTCTGGTCTAACGGAACAAAAGTAACATCTATGGACTACAAGAACACAATGATGCGTGCCCTTCTGCCAGAAAACGGAGCCTGGTATGTAGACTTCCTCTTCCCAATTAAGGGTGCCCCAGAGGCCTTTAACGGAACTGGCAGCCTGGAAGACGTTGCAATTGACGCAACAGATTCAAAGGTACTTAAGATTACTTTGAGTGAACCATGTGCCTACTTCCTGGATATGTTCGCAAACGTTCCAACCTTTATGCCTTCAAACTGCAAGTATGCAACTAACGAAGATAAGGCTTGGGATATGGATCCTGCAAAGAACCTGGGAAACGGTCCATGGTATATGGCAGAACGCAAACCAGGTGAGTACATTCTTTATAAGAAGAATCCTTACTACTACGATGCCGATTCTGTAAATCTTCTTTCTATTAAAATGCGTTTTATGGATGATGATCAGGCAAAGGCAGCTGCTTATCAGACAGGCGAACTTACAATCCTTTCAGGTGCGCCATCTTCAATTGCAGAACGCTACCAGGGTAAGCCAGATTTGAGATTCACAGAAGTACCTCAGACAAACTACATTATGATGAACCCAAATATCGCTCCTTTTGATGATCCAAGAGTTCGTAAGGCATTTGCCCTTGCCCTTAAGAGAAAAGATATTGCAACAGTAGTTGGTATTTCATGTGTGCCTTCTACAACATTTGTAGGCCGCTTCTATCACTCAAAGGTTGATGGTACCCCTTGGGGCGAACTGCAGGGAGACCTTCTTAATGAAGACCTGGAACTTGCTAAAAAGCTTCTTGCCGAAGCAGGTTACCCGGACGGAAAGGGACTTCCAAAAATTACATACACTTATCCTTCTATGAACTACGAAGCCGATGTTGCCCAGGTTTTGCAGCAGCAGTGGAAGCTCCTTGGAGCTGATGTAGAACTCCAGGCACTTGAAAACGAAGTTTACGTTGCTCAGCGCCGCGAAAAGAAAGACCAGCTTATCCGCATGCAGTGGTATGCTGACTACAACGACCCGACAACCTGGCTTATGATGTATGTAACAGGCAACAGCTTGAATGACATCAACTGGTCTAGCAAGAAGTATGATGACCTGGTGGCAACTTCAAACCTTGAGCTGGATGCTAAAAAGCGTCAGGACATGCTCCTTGCCGCAGAAAAGGTTGCAGTAAGTGAAGAAACAGTGATTGTTCCACTCTTCACAAACAACAATACAAACCTTTATCCGCCAGAGCTCGTAAACTATTACAATGATGTAATCGGTTATCCAAACTACACTGGCATGAAGGTTGAAGGAAAATAAAAGGAATACAAAAAGTTAAAAATAAATAGTCTGTGGTGTCCTGCCCATCCCTTATTTCAGGGTGGGACACTGCAGTTTTTCGTAAGACTTATACAAGAGGTGCGTATGACTACAGAAAAAGTTAGTGACTTACAAGTTGTTTCGTTAATATCATATTTTGATGAAACAAAGTTTCGCCTTATTCCCGCAGATGTAGTTCATTTTAGCGGTGGAATCAGCGAAGTACCTGTAACAATAAATCTTCATGCAGATTTTGCAAAGGAACTGGACTTTGATACCAGAAATCTGCAGACACTCTACGGTTTTGGACGAATAGAAAAAGGTTTAATAGAAGTAAACAAAGGCCCTTATTATTCTCCAGAGCGTAAGGGCGAGCTTAAAGAAGTTGAATTAAACGACTGCGGTGATTTGTGGATTATGAAGTTCGAGTTTTTTGATGCTTCCATAAAACTTTACGCCGTTCACTCCCAGGAAGTAAAAGAACTTCTGAATAAATGCCGTAAGCCAGCCCTGCTGGATGTAGCTTTTGCCTACTGATGAAGAAGTAAAATGAACATTTTTGAAATTGTCGGGCCGGTAATGGTAGGGCCTTCCAGCTCTCACACGGCGGGTGCAGTAAAAATAGGCTATGCAAGCCAGAAACTCCTGGGCGAAAAAGTTGCGTCTGCAGAAATCCTTTTGCACGGAAGCTTTCTTGCAACAGGCAGCGGGCACGGAACCCACTTTGCTCTGGTAGCGGGGCTTTTAGGCATGAAGGAAGACGATAGCCGCATTCCTCACAGCCTGGAACTTGCTCAGGCCCAGGGAGTAAAGATAAAGTTTGGCCAGGTCAGCCTTAAAAACTACCATCCAAATTCGGTGCAGCTGGAACTTACCGGCGTAAATGGCCGCCATCTTCAGGTAATCGGGGAATCTGTGGGAGGTTCAGTTATAAATATAGCCAGCATAGACGGGCTAAGAACTAATTTTTCTGGTGATTGTCCCACTCTCATTGTCCACAACAAAGATCAGCCGGGGCATGTTGCAGAAGTAACCAGTATGCTTTCTCACAAGTCTGTAAATATAGCGGCCATGCAGCTTTACCGCGCAAACCGTGGTGGAGATGCCGTTATGGTTCTGGAACTGGACAGCGAAATTCCAAAAGAGGCTTTAGAGTGGCTTAAAAAACTGGAAGGCGTAGAAAAAGTAACTTATTACAGTTTGAAGTAAGTATGTAAAATCGAGGTAAATATGGCATTTTCTAAAATTGCAGACATAATCAAAGAAGCTCAGAAAGAAAGTATTCCCTTCTGGCAGGTAATTCTTCTGGATGATATGCAGGAAAGAAATGTCACAAAAGAAGAAAGTTTTACCAGAATGCAAGGTCTTCTTGATGCCATGATTCTGGCAGACAAAAATTATAATCCAAGCTTAAAATCCCAAAGCGGAATGAGCGGAGGGGACGGTGCCAAGCTGGAAAGTTACAGAAAACAGGACAATCGGCTTATAGGAACTTTTCTTGCAATGGTAATGGAAAAGGCTGTAAAAATGGCAGAGTCAAACGCCTGCATGGGTAGAATTGTTGCCGCTCCAACGGCTGGGTCCTGTGGTGTAATCCCCGCTGTTTTATTAACTTATCTTGAACAAAGGCCAGTGGAACAATCAAAAATTGTAGAAGCCCTTTACGTTTCCGCTGGAATAGGGCAGGTAATTGCCCTTACCGCAAGCATTTCCGGCGCAGAAGGTGGCTGCCAGGCAGAAATAGGCAGTGCCAGTGCCATGGCGGCCGGGGCCATCACCTATCTGGAAGGCGGCAGCTCAGAACAAATTGCAAATTCCGCAGCCCTTGCCCTTAAAAACATGCTGGGACTTACCTGCGACCCGGTTGCAGGCCTGGTAGAAGTTCCCTGCATAAAACGCAACGTCTCAGGCGCGGTAAACGCCATTATTTCAAGTCAGATGACACTGGCAGGCGTAGTTTCCGCCATCCCCGCCGACGAAGTTTTTGAATCCATGGGCAGAATAGGCCAGCTGCTCCCATCCTGCTTAAAAGAAACCTCCACAGAAGGCCTTGCTGTCTGTCCATCCGCAAAAAAATGGTCTATTGACAAAATCCACAGCGATAAGTAACTTTTCCTTATAAGTGTTAAACATTTAAGAGTTTAACACTTAAGAAGGAGATTTTATGAAAAAATTTATTAAAACAGCTGCAGCGCTTATGTGTGCCGCTTTTGTTTTAGCAATCGTAGGTTGTTCTTACGAGGCTGGTTATTCAACAGAAGCACCAGTAACACAGCAGAATCCAGGTCCTGCATCTTCTGGTGTAAAGACAATTTCAACCGGAGTTAGTACACCAAGTATTCCAAGCGGCACAGATGATGGTGATGATGATCTTGGTGGTGGTTCAGATGATTACTCTCTTATCTATCAGGGATCTACAGTAGATACCCTCAGTTCAGAAGAACTTTTCTTCATGTTAGCATTTTTTGAAGAAGGTACAGATTATGTTATCGATTACACAAACAAGACTGTAACTTTTACAGAAGCTGGTTTTACTAAAGCTCAGAATTTGTTCGGTTCTGGTGAATTCTAAGGGGGGATAATTATGAATTTAAAGAAGATATTTACAGGAGCTCTTGTTCTTGCTGCAACAAGCTCATTTATTTTTGCCATATCAGATACAAATGCAAAGGGGATTAACAATGTGCCATCTCCTTCATCAATGACTTTTAGGGCAACATCAGGTACTTTCTCTACAGATGTAGATAAGTACATTAACATTAAAAACTGGTCTGCAGTAGATTTAACAAAAGGCTTTTTCTTCCTGGATTACGGCTTCCAGGGAAACCGCTTTAACGCAGGTTATGCAACAAAGCTTGCCGGCAACTACCTTGGACTTTATTTTGGTGGAAACGGTGGAGATTTTGACCTGATTAACCAGTCTTATAGTGATGAGAACAAGGGTAACGCTACAAACAGCTTTAACGGAAACGGTACAAGCTATACAGCAAGCGCTCTTTTTGGATTTGCTAACAGCATGGCAATTAAGGCTTCTATGTTCTACAACCCTACAACTGTAACAAGAAGCACAGTTAAAGCTGTAAAAACAACTGATGGTACAATTGACATTAAGAATAATGTAGATATCTACAATCTTAATACAGATTTAACATTTGGTTTTGGAAAGCTTGTTTCAATCAAAGGAAAAGAAGATAAAGTTATTCTTTCAGACCTTTCTGTAAGCCTTGGCCTTGATACTTACCAGGCAAAAAATACAACCCGCATCGGATATGCAGATTCTTCTTTCTCAGACGTGTATGTTCGCTCTGGTGCAACTTTGTTTGACTGGAATATGCAGCTTGATACTCGCTGGAGACTTTATCCAAAGTATATTTATGAAGAACACCTTAAATCAGGAAATACAACTACTACTGTAAAAACTCAGACAATTGGTGCATCAGACAATCTTATTTCTTTGACTGCAAGCCGCGCATTCAAGTATAAGCCAATGGAAAAGCTTACTTTAGTTGCAAAACCAGTTGTACCTATGCATGTAGGTTTCCTGAGCACTCAGTATGGAAGTCAGACTGGAACAGCAGACTGGGTATACAGCCTTTCAAACAAAAACGAAACAGACATCGTATTTGTTCCTGCTTTGAACCTTGGTGCACAGTTTAACATTGCTCCTGGTAAAGTAGACTTTAACTGTGGTACAAATCTTGGTCTTGGTACACTTGGATGGAACATCGTAAAAACATCTTATCGTAAAGATACAGATACAAAGGCAGCTGCCTGGTCAGATACAGTTGTAGACTTTGGTTGGGATTCAAAGAACCTGAACATTTCATGGAAATCTGGATTTACAGTACACTTTGGTCCACTTGTAACTCTTGACCTTGACTACAACCTGCTTGGAACTCTTATTCCTTCAAACATGACTACATCTAACGGTTCTGGTTGGGTTTCTAACGCAAGTCCATTCTGGGGTTCAATTGAAAACCTCTTTGTAAAGAATACAAACTTGAGCATGCAGCTTTCTGTTAAGTTCTAATTCAGAAAATTAGCTGTTTTTTATACCGCGTCTTAATTAAGGCGCGGTATTTTTTTTACCA
>JAEEGL013016582.1_pt1 | contig 10929 bp, 10 predicted proteins | sample 9134231 | NCBI WGS metagenome assembly JAEEGL01 (sample SAMN16246548, study PRJNA631951) | gut metagenome | biome: gut microbiome; feature: rumen; material: fiber-attached | host: Bos | place: Iran: Karaj | collected 2018-10 | reverse complement strand
GTTTGTATGTTCTTTTTGATTGGTTGCGGTGATGAAATATCCAAGTTAAAAAAACAGGCAGATAATAATGATGTGTCCGCTCAAATAAAACTTGCCCGAATTTACTATTCAGGTAATGATAAAGTTAAGCAAGATTATAAAGAATCTTTTAAATATTATTCCAAAGCTGCGGAAAACAATGATATTGATGCACAGCTTGAAACTGTTTGGATGTCCTTCGGCGGTAAGGGAACAGACAGAGACTATCCTAAAGCAACCGCTTTGTTAACCAAATATGCGGATAACGGTAATAAAAAGGCTCAAGAAGTTTTAGCTTCAATGTATTATTTCGGTATTTTTGTTAAAAAAGATTATAAAAAAGCTTTTGAGTTGTTTTTAATAGCGGCTGAAGACGGAAAACTTTATGCTCAGGAAAAGCTCGGTGATATGTATTATGAAGGCGAATATGTAAAGAAAAATTATACGAAAGCTCTTGAATGGTATAGAAAAGCATCGGAACAAGGCAGCTTATACGGGAAAATAGCTGCAACAGAAATAGAACAAATGGATATTAAAGGCGAACTTTAATAATATTGAAGAAAAAGTATAAAAAGGAGGAGTTTTAAATGAAGAAGTTATCAGCAGTAGTATTGTCGTTAATGCTTTGTGTAAGCATGTCTTTTGCTGCAAGAGGTGGAAGCAGTAGCAGTACATCTTCTTCTCAAAAGAAATCATCAAGCAGTTCAAGTTCATCAGGCGGCAGTTTCGGTTTAGGTTATTCTCAAGTAAATTTTAATCAATCTATTAACGGAGTTGGAAACATAAGCTTTGCTTTTGATGAAGTTGCCGGAAGATATTGGTTCGATGACAAACTTGCTATAGATGTTCAGTTGGGATTCGGCAGCGGAGACGCAACATCAAGATTTTTAATCGGCGGAAAGGTTATCGGCAATGTTTTGACAATTAACAATTTAAATGTTTATTTGTTCGGCGGTCTTGCTTTAGGCAGTTTTACATTAAAGACCGGCCCTCAAGATCAAGATTTTTCTCTCTTATCAATTCATGGTGGTGTAGGTGCGGAATATTATGTTCTTCCTTGTTTATCCGTTCTTACCGAAATGGGACTTCGTTATATTAGTGTTAAACCTGATGGAGGAAACTCTCTTTCCGATTTCGCAGTATATGCGGAATGGTTACCTCAAGCAGGTGTAAGATTTTATTTCTAATCGTTAATAAACAATTAAAAAATCAGCTTGTAATGAAATTATCGTTACAAGCTGATTTTTTTTATATGTTCTTTATGAACGGTTGTATTACTCTGTCTAAAGTATTGTTTACGAAAGATATTACCATACCGTAATTTGTTATCGGTATATTTTTATCTACAGCATAATTTAATCTGGATATCATTTGTTTTTTGTTAATCATACATCCGCCGCAATGTATTATTAAAGAATAGTCTTCCAAATTTTTAGGATAATCAATTCCGGAAGAAACATCGAATTTTATTTCAAAACCTAAATATTTGCTTAACATTTTAGGGATTTTTACTCTGCCGATATCGTCTTTACTTGCATGATGAGAACATGCCTCTGCTATAAGAATTTTATCTGTAGGTTTTAAGTTCTTAATTGCTTTAATTCCGTTCAGCATGGTTTTAAAGTCCGACTTATTGGAAGAAAAAATTATCGAAAAAGTTGTAAATGCCACATCTTCGGGAATAATATCCAAAACTTTTTTTACAACCTGACTGTCACAAATTACTATATCGGGTTTATCTTTTAACTTCTCCAATGTTTGTTTAAGTTCCGTTTCTTTTGTTATTATGACGACAGCATTTATATCAAGACATGCTCTTATCATTTGAACTTGAGGTAAAATAAGTCTGCCCTTCGGTGCTCCCAAATCTAAAGGAACAACCATTACAACAGTTTGAAAACTTTTTATTATGTCTTGTGTAAGAGGTTGTAAATTTAAACTTTCTTCCGGAATTGCGGAAAGAAGTTTTTGTTTAAGTTTAGATAAAAAAGCATCCCTGTACTTATTTTCCTGCAACAAATCCGTCTCAATAAAATTGTATTGTAAAATTTGTTTAATAAAGATTTCGGACAATTTTTCTTTTTTATAATTGTTTATGACAAACAAAAAAGGTGTTCTTTTATTGATTAATTGTTCTATAATATTATCTTCGTATTCCGTCCAAATATTTGGAACTAAAACAATGATTGCAACATCGGTAGAATCAAAAACTTTTACAGTCCTTTCTATTCTTTCTTTCGATAAATTCGAGATATCGTCAATTCCGGCCGTATCTATAAGTGTAACCGGCCCCAAAGGGGAAAGTTCCATACTTTTATAGACAGAATCAGTTGTTGTTCCCGCTACGGCAGAAACTATAGATGTATCTTGCCCCGAAATATAATTTACAAGTGTGGATTTTCCTACATTCGTTCTTCCGAAGACACCTATATGTAATCTTAATGCTTTAGGTGTATTTAATTCTTTTTCCATTTTTATTCCTTATTTGAGTTTATATTCAAATTAAAGTCCGGTAATCTTGCAACATGTTTTAAAATGAGTTTATCGTTAGGGTCCATGGCATATGCTTGCTTTGCATATTCAACAGCCTTTTTCATATCTCCTTCAAAATAATAAATTTGGCTTAGATAAAATACGGCTTCTGTTCTTTCTTCTTCTTCCAAAATTTTAAACAGTATTTTTTTTGCCTCTTCATATTTATCTTGTGTCATTAATATATTACAGGCTGTGATTTTATATTCGTATAAATCATTTAACTTTCTGGCTTCGTTTATCAATTCCAAAGCTTTGTCATATTGTTTTACAAGATAATACTGTTTTGCAAGGCCAAAACAGGATAAATGATAATTAGGAGCATCTTTATACATGTTAAGCCAAAATACCGGCGAATTTATATATTTATCAATGTTTATGAAAGATTTAAAAGAGAAAATTATCAGTAAAACAACAAAGAAGCATGTAAGAACTTTTTTTAAACGAATATTTTTCTTTAAAACAGTATCCGACACCTGTATAATTACCATTGCTATAAAAAATAACGGTAAAAACAATCTGTGATAAAAAACCTGATTTTCATACATAAAAACGGTCGGAAACAAAAAAGTCAGTATACACAGTAAAGAAAAAATAACGGTTTTTCTGTTTGCAAGTTTCTTATAAAAGATAACAATCACTAACAGAATAAATATTATACTGACGATAATATCTTTCAAAGATAATTGTATATTAAATAAAATTGTATGGATGTAGTCGGGAAATAAAATTTTTGACATATACATTATAAGAATCTTTATAAAATTGGTATATGTCGCAGTACTCGTTATGAAATATAAAAAGTCTGTTTGATGAACAACCGCATTTCTACATGCAAAATAAAAAAGTGTCGGTATAAGCAATACTACAAACAATTTAATATATTCTTTAAATGTAATTTTATACTCAAATAAAAATATAAAAACAAAATATAACGGGAAAAAAGCTAATGCCGATTCTTTTGTAAATAAGGCAATCATGTAAAACAGAATATAAGGTATCAAATAAAATGTTTTTTTTGTTTCCAGATAATTTACCAACATAATAAAAGAGAAAAGTATAAAAATAGCTATTAATATTTCGGCACGAGTAGAAACATAAGCTACGGTGGATGAAATTACAGGATGAACTGATAATAATATTAAAACAAACTTTGATATTGTCTCATTAAAATTAAGTTTAATTAATAATAAATACATTATGTACAGAGCAAAAAAGAAAAGATATAAATTACCGAAATGATATATTTTGGGATTATATCCGAATAAAATGGTTTCTAATGCAAAAGTCGATGTTAGAACAGGTCTGTAATACGGAATATCCGGACTTCCTTCATCATAACAATTTGTAGTGAACAGAACAGGAATATTCTTTATACTGGAAATTCTTTCAAGATTGCCCGTTATTGATGATGTGTCATCCAAAGAAAGCAAAGCAAAATTGACAGCTTTACCATACACAAAAAAAATAATAAATATTAATGCTATTACAAAAAATGCTTTTGTCGATAAAAAGTTTTTCATATATACTTTTCTCTATGTTTTTCTGTTTTTAATTTTATCATTTATTTAAGTAAAATTAAAACAAATTTTATATTCTTTTATAATTGACTATATTTTATAAAATTTGATAAAATACAGAAATTAAATCAATAAAAATTTATTTTATACGGGGGAAAACGATAAATGTCTAAGAGAAATATTATTATTGCTCTGCAAACATTGTGTTTGTTTTTAGCAATATTTATGGTTTCAGGTTGTTCCGGCAGTGGAAGTGCTAAAAGTGAGGATGTCGTTAAGGTTTGGCATTGGATGACGGATAGACAAGAAGCTTTTGAAAAGTTGACTAAAGATTATTACGATCAAACAGGAGTAAAGGTTGTATTTGAAACATATGCTCCTACCGATGTATACAAAAATAAAATCACGGCAGCGGCAAGCGGACATTTATTGCCCGATATTTATAATCCTCAAAGCGACAAGAAAGAATTGGCATCTTATATTAATGCCGGCTACATTGCAGATTTAACAGATGAAATGAATACCGGTTGGAAAGATGTATTCTTTGAAAAATCTTTAATAGCAAATTCTTTTGAAGAAAATAACGAATGGGGAGTAAAACCGGGTATTTACGGAGTACCTTTGGATGTAAGTTCTTTAATGATTTATTATAACAAAGACTTATTCAAACAAGCAGGTCTCGATCCTGAAAATCCTCCTAAAACTTGGCCTGAGTTTATAGAAGCAGGTAAAAAGTTGAGAGAAGCGGGAATTCAACCTTTCGTAAGCGGCTTCGGTGAAGCTTGGTTAATAGGAGCTTTTGCATCATCGTATCAGTGGTCTTTATTCGGTAAACAGGGAATAATTGATACTATCGACGGAAAAATTCCTTACAATGATGAAAGATGGTTAAAGATATTTAAATTATTTGAAGAAATGAGAGATAACAAAATGTTTGCATCCGGAATTGTTACAATGGTAAACAAGGATGCTGAAAGAACATTTGCTACCGGAAGAGCTGCAATGACATTTAACGGTTCATGGGGCGTAAATGTTTATAAATCAATGAACTCAACTTTAAATTACGGTATTATGTATCCACCTTCATTGCCTGATGCAAAATATCCTTTATTAGTATTCGGCGGAGACGGATCTTCAATGTTTGTTAATGCGGAATCTCCAAGAAAAGATAAAGCAATTGCTTTCTTAAAATGGTTTACACAAAGAGAACAACAATCATATTTGGCGGAAGCAACATTAAATATACCTTCAAATAAAGAAAGTGCTCAAGATTTACCGGAAGTATTACAAGAATTTTCCAAGAGTATAACAAGAACTTTTGAAAATTTACCTAAATTGGAAGCTTGGCAGGTAACAAATTATATAAATATTAATTTACAATCGGTAATAATAGGCGAAAAAGACCCTGCTAAAGCCGTAAGAGAAATTCAAGAAGAAAAATTAAGACAGATGAAGGTGCAAAAATGATGAATGCATCCCCAAAAGAAAAAACATTTAATATGCTGTTTATCTTGCCGGCATTGATATTGTTTTTGGTTTTTAATTTATATCCTTTATTAAGAACTATTCAATTAAGTTTCTTTCAATGGAACGGTATAGATAAAGACATGGTTTTTGTCGGCTTTGCTCAGTATAAACACATTATATTTAATAATCCTGCTTATTGGAAATCGATGTTAAATGCAGGTTATGTTACTCTTTTGTGTTTAACATTGCAGAACGGATTGGCTTTACTTCTTGCAATTTTGGTTAACAGACAAATAAGAGGTGAGAACATATACAGAGTGATATTTTTCTTGCCGCCGGTACTTTCCGGTATTGTTGTAGGTTTAATATGGAAGTTTATGTATGACGGTAATTTCGGTATTTTAAATACATGGTTGGCTGCAATAGGTTTCGAACAATTTAAAGATTTTGCATGGCTTTCCGAAATTAAAACAGCATTGTCTTCCGTAGCTGTCGTTCATATGTGGAAAGGTTTCGGATACGGTTTTATAATACTTCTTGCAGGTCTTCAAACTATTCCCAACGAATTATATGAAGCCGCAGAAGTTGATGGCGCGGATAAATGGCAGCAGTTTAGACATATTACCGTTCCTTCCATGATACCTGTATTTACAATGGTTACAATATTAACTGTTTTAGGTGCTATGCAGATATTCGACTTGATTTATTCTATGACTCAAGGCGGTCCTGCAGGTCATACCGATGTGCCTATAACGAAAATTTATCAGTACATGAATAACGGAGAATTCGGTTATTCTACAGCTATGGCAGTAATATTCGGTATGGTATTGTTGATAGCAAGTATTTGTCAGCTTTATGCAAGTAAAAAATTTAATAAGTAAGATATATATAGGATATTAAAATGAACTCATTCAAAGTAAAAAAGAAAATTTTAGATGTTATTACACATGTTATTTTGATAGCTGTTGCAATTACTTGTGTATTTCCTGTTTTTTGGATGTTATCTTCTTCTTTAAAGACAAACGAAGAAATATTCAAAAGCATTACTTTATTTCCTGAAGCATGGCAATGGAGCAATTATACGGAAGCTTTATTAAAAGCAAAATTCGGTATGTATTTCTTAAACAGTCTTATTTATACCGTTGTAGGTGTTTCCGCAATTGTACTTGTAACTTCCATGGCTGCTTATGCTTTTGCAAGACTTGAGTTCTGGGGAAAAACAATCCTGTTTTATTTATTGATATCCACATTATTAATTCCTATACCGGGAGCATTCGTTCCGTTATATCTTTTACTTAAAAGTTTACATTTGTTAGATACAAGAACAGGTCTTTTGTTGTGTTATATAAGCGGAGGTATTGCTTTCGGATTGTTCTTGTTAAAAGCTTTCTTTGAAGAATTGCCGAGAGAAATAGAAGAAGCTGCTCTTATAGACGGTTGTTCAAGATTCGGTATATATTGGAGAATCGCACTTCCTTTGGCAAAACCGGCTGTTGCAACACTTGTTATTATTCAATGTTTAAATATATGGAATGAATTCTTATTGGCTTTAGTTGTTTTACAAGACCCTTCAAAAATGCCTATACAGAGAGGTTTAATGGTGTTCCAGGGAACTCACATGACGGATTATCCTCTTTTGATGGCAGGACTTACGATAGCAACCATTCCGATAGTAATAATTTACCTTCTTATGCAAAAGCATATCGTTAAAGGTATTGCTGCCGGTGCCGTAAAAGGTTAAAATTTTTTAGTCCTTTTCAAAATGTTCCGAGGCTTTTATGTCAGAAAAAGTTATTGTTTTTGATTTAGGTAAAGTTATTTTTGATTATGATTTAAACATAATATCTAAATCTTTATCGGAATATTCTCACGAAAAAGCTTTGTTTGAAAACATGGAACAGTTTGTCATTACCCATATAGATATCTTTGCCAAATATGAAAAAGGACTGATTTCTTCTCAAGATTTTTACAAATCAATGGTTAATATGCTGAAATTGGAAAATTTATCTTTTGATAAGTTTTCGGATATTTGGAATAATATTTTCACACCGATACAAGATGTTATGGATTTAGTAATTTCTTTGGCTCACAGATACGAACTTGCGTTATTATCCAATACCAATGAATTACATTTTGATTATTTATATAAAAAATATTCCGACTTTTTTATGAATTTTAAAAAGATGCATTTATCTTATATCATGAATGCAAGAAAACCGGAATCCGAAATTTATGAGCAAGTTTTAAAATATCATAATGTTGAACCTCACAATATGTTTTTTACGGATGACAACAAAGAGAATGTTTATGCTGCTATGGCTATGGGGATAAAAGCATTTTCTTTTAAAAATATAATAAAATTAAGACAAGATTTGGAATGTTTCGGAATAGAAGTATGATAAATTTCGGTATAACGATATCAAAACAAAAAGAACTTGAAGACAAATTCGTTAAATTAAATATTAAAGAATGCGATATTGTTGAAAAATTTGTTCACTCGTCGGGTAAAGGCGGTCAAAACGTGAACAAAGTTGCAACTTGTGTATATTTAAAATATCTTCCTTTAAACATAGAAATAAAATGTCAAAAAGCACGAACTCAACTCTTAAACAGATATTATGCAAGGAGAATGTTAGCGGAAGAAATAGAGTGCAGACTTTTGGGCGAAAAAAGTAAAAAACAGAGAGAAATCGAAAAAATAAGACAACAAAAAAGAAAAAGAAGCAAAAGAGCCAAAGAAAAAATTTTGGAATTAAAAAGAATGAATTCCGAAAAAAAAGAAAACAGAAAGAAGGTTGTAATAGAATGAAAATAGCATTGGCAAAAATAAACCAAACAGCAGGAAAAGTTACGGATAATCTTAATAAGATATCCGATTATATCGTCGATGCCCAAAAAGAAAAATGTGACTTAATAGTGTTTCCGGAATTTGCAATTTGCGGCGGATATTGCGGAGATTTGCTTTTAAACAAAGATTTTATCGAAGAAAATATAAAAGCCGCAGATAAAATAATTAAAGAAAGCAATATACCCGTAATTTGCGGAACTATTACGAAAGACGGTAAGGACGGACTCCTAAATTCGGTTTCTTTATTATATAAAGAATTGTCGACGGTAGCTTCCGCAAAGAATACATTAAACGATTCCGCTTTTAACGATATAAAATATTTTAAAAAATACGACATTATTAACACTTTAAAATTTGCAGACAAAAATATAATGTTTGTCGTTATGGATAATCCCGAAACAATAAAAGAAAATATTTTAACTGTTTTTAAGGAAACGAAAACAAAGCCGAATACCGTTTTTGTTCTCGGTTGCAGCCCTTATTATTACGGAAAAATCGAAGAATTCAAAGAATTAGCAAAGAATCTTGCCATACAAACAAAAGCGGATTTTGCTTATTTGAATATGCTCGGCGGAAACGACGGTTTTATTTTCGACGGACTTGCAATCTATGTCGATAAAAACGGTAACTTTAAACTTGTAGAACAATCTTTCGAAGAAAAATTGATAATCGTTGATACCGACGGAATAAATGTCGAAAACAAACAAAATGATAAAAACAAAGAAATGTATGATGCTTTAGTCTTGGGACTAAAAGATTACATGACAAAAAACAAATTTAAGAAATGTGCTTTGGGTGTAAGCGGGGGAATAGATTCCGCATTGGTTGCCGCTGTTGCCGCAGATGCAATAGGTTCCGAAAATGTATTAGGTGTTCTTATGCCGTCGAAATATACATCCAAAGAATCTATAGATTGCGCTTTGGAATTGTGTAAAAATTTAAACATTCAAGCAAAAACAATTCCTATTAACGACATTTATGATGTCTATATAAAAACGCTAATACCTTCTTTTGAAGGAAAGCCAAAAGATTTAACGGAAGAAAATTTGCAGGCAAGAATAAGAAGCAATATTTTAATGGCATTATCGAATAAGTTCGGTTATTTTATTTTGTGTACATGTAATAAGTCCGAAGATGCCGTAGGTTACAGCACGCTTTACGGTGATGCAACGGGCGGATATTCCGTTATAGGAGACTTATTAAAGAAAGATGTTTATGCACTTTCAAAATACAGAAACACAATTTCAAATGTTATTCCGGAATTTATAATTACAAGACCTCCCACGGCAGAACTCAGAGACAATCAAAAAGATTCCGATTCGTTACCGGAATACGATATTTTGGACGATATATTAATAAAAATATTGGAAGAGGAAAAAACTTATTCTCAAATAATAAAAAGCGGTGTAAAAAAAGAAGTTTTAGATAAAGTTTGGAAACTGTTATCCACATCGGAATACAAGAGAAGACAATCTCCGTTAGGAACAAGAGTTTCTAAAACCGCTTTTTCAAGAGATATTACTTTACCAATGAGCAATGGATATATATGGAAACAGAATCAAAAATAAATATAACTATCAATGCCGATACTGTAAAAGGGCACAGAAAAAGAGTAAAAGATAAATTTTTTAAAACTAATTTTGAAGGTTGGCACGACTACGAAATTTTAGAATTTGCATTATTCTTTGCAATATCGAGAAAAGATACAAAACAAATAGCTAAAGATCTTATAAAAAAGTTCGGAAGTTTAAAAGATGTATTGTTTGCCGATTATGATGAATTAAAAGAGTTTTTTAAAGATGTTAAAGGTGTAGGAGAACATGTAGCATATTTTCTTTATTTTTTAAAAAACTTTGCCGTAAAGTATTCGGAATTTGCCGTGAAGGAAAAAGAAAAACTTTCCGGTCCGCAGGAAACCGTTGATTTCCTGAAAAACTTTATAGGAACATCAAACGAAGAAAAAATGACGGCATTATTTTTAAATGCTTCTAATAAAGTTTTAGACTGTAAAATAATAAGTGAAGGGACTGTATCAAGGTCTGCAGTATATCCTTCAAAAATTGTAAAGAATGCAGTTTTAACGGATGCAAGAAGTGTTATAGTTGCTCATAATCATCCGGGGGGTGTTTGCAAACCTTCACAAAATGATATAATAGCAACTGAAGCAATACAAAAAGCTTTAAAGACAGTGGATGTTATATTATTAGACCATATAATCGTTACAAATGCCGATTATTACAGTTTTAAAGATAACGGTCTCATATAGGAGAAAAAAATGAGTGGTTTATTCGGTGTAGTTTCTAAGAAGAAAGACAGCTGCATAGATTCATTAATTTACGGAACGGATTATCAGGCACACATGGGTTCCGAATACGGCGGATTGGCTGTATTGGGTAATAACAGTTTTGCAAGATTCATTCACAGAATGAGCAATGCTAATTTCAGAGATAAATTTTTTGAAAGTATAAAAAATATAGAAGTACACAGCGGTATCGGTGTAATAAGCGATTTGGAAGAACAACCTATTTATATGAAGTCTAAAGT
>JAEEGL011432583.1_pt1 | contig 10929 bp, 10 predicted proteins | sample 9134231 | NCBI WGS metagenome assembly JAEEGL01 (sample SAMN16246548, study PRJNA631951) | gut metagenome | biome: gut microbiome; feature: rumen; material: fiber-attached | host: Bos | place: Iran: Karaj | collected 2018-10 | reverse complement strand
ATACGAGTGTCCTTGTTAGCGCCACAGAAAGCGTCAACAACGAAAAGTCTCTTGTTGCAAAGCTCGTTCTTAGCTATCTCTTTAACCTTAGCCCATGTCTCTTCAGTCATAGGGTGGTTGTCGTTCTTGTACTCTTCAGATGTCCACCATACAGTGTCCTTGGAGTTCTCATCCATAACGATGAACTTGTCTTTAGGTGAACGTCCAGTGTAGATACCTGTCATAACGTTAACAGCGCCGAGCTCAGTGTCAACACCCTTCTCATAACCGGTAAGTTCCGGCTTCATCTCCTCTTTGTAAAGATCATCATAGGAAGGGTTGTGAACGATCTCAGTTGTTCCTGTGATACCATACTTGGTTAAATCGATGTTTGCCATTTGTTAACCTCTTTTCTTTATGATTTTTTTGTACGAAATAACTGATATTTGACAATATCCAGATACTTCGCAGATACACTATTAAATTTTCCGGCAAATATGCGCCGATACTTCATTTATACTACAAAGTCAATGTTTTAACAAGGTATTTTCGCGGGTTTTATGTATAAAAAATCTCTAAATCCTCAGTTCTTTTCGCCATCTAATAATGCCTGGTAGATATCTCTTTTCCCGACACCTCTGTCAGCTGCCACTTTCTTCATGGCATCCTTCCTGGAAAGCCCCTGACTTTCGTATATTGCCATGTGTTCTTCAAGGCTCATCTCAAGGAAACTCTGCCTGCTCTCTTCATCCTGCTCCTGAAGACTCTTGCCCTCAATAACAAGTACGTACTCGCCTCTTGGCTCGTTGTCTTCGTAAAAAGAGATCGCCTCTGCGATAGTAGTTGGCCTGACCTCCTCAAACTTCTTGGTGAGCTCTCTGCAGATGGAGATCCTCCTGTCCCCCAAAGTGTCGTAAAGGTCAGAAAGAGCGGCCTTTAGGTGATGGGGCGCCTCGTAGATGATCATGGTGCGGCTCTCATCCTTAAGGTCTTCTAAGATCCTCTTTCTCGCCTTCTTGTCATCTGATGGTGGGAGAAAACCTTCAAAGCAGAACCTTCTGGTTGAGAGGCCAGACAGGGTCAGGGCTGTGATACATGCAGCCGGGCCAGGCAGGGATGTTACAGTTATGCCTGCCTTGTGACACTCAGCCACCAGCACCTCGCCAGGGTCAGAAATCGCCGGGGTTCCAGCATCTGTAATAAGGGCCACATTAAGCCCTTCCTGCATTTTACCGATGAGCCACTGGGCCTTGTCGTACTTGTTGTACTCGTGGTAACTGGTCATCTCAGTATGTATGTCGAAGTGGTTTAAAAGTTTTATGCTGTTTCTGGTATCCTCTGCTGCTATGAGATCTACAGCCTTAAGTGTTTCCAGCACCCTGAAGGTCATGTCATCAAGGTTTCCTATGGGAGTAGCGCATAAATACAGTATTCCTGCCATATCACATTCCTCTTAGTAACCATAAATGTCGTAAATATCCTGAGTGTACTTGCCCTGGCTCTCGTAGATGATAAGGGGTTTTTCCACTGTTATCCTGGATCTTCCGCCGCGAACGCCTTCAATAAGGACCATGCTGGGTTCCTTGTCAACGAAGGGGTATACCAGCTGCATTCTCTTGGGCTCAAGCTTGTATTCGTGCATGATCACCATGATCTCAGCAAGCCTGAAGGGCCTGTGGACCATAAAGAACTTGCCTCCACTTTTAAGGCACTTTGCAGCTGCTGCCACAACGTCCTCCAGTGTGCAGCTCACCTCATGCCTTGCTATTGCCTTTGGTGCCTCCGGGTTCTGAAGGCCGTGGCTGTTTATCATATAGGGTGGATTACTTGTTACCACGTCAAAAGAGGCAGCGTCAAATAATTGCCCTGCCTCCTTAATATCGCCCTTTACTATTTTCACTTTGTCCTCAAGGTCGTTTAGCTTAACACTCCTCGCTGCCATATCAGCGCTGTCATCCTGAATCTCCAGACCGATCAGCTCTTTAGCCTTTGTCTTAGCTGACATCAGGATTGGTATGATCCCTGTTCCGGTTCCCAGATCAAGTACTCTGTCGCCTTCTTTTGCAGCTGCAAAGCCAGACAAAAGAACCGCATCCATCCCAAAGCAGAACCTGTCCGGATCCTGAATGATCTTAAGATTGTTCCTCTGGAGGTCGTCAAGCCTCTCTGACTCTTTAAGCTCAATTGTCCCCAAGCTTTGACTTTCCTTCCTGCTTTTCGATCTTCTCAAGCTTCTCAAGTTCCTTCATCTCTTCGTCTTCCTTGGAACTCTTCTTGCCGCCACCATTATTGTTGTTCTTTTTCTTCTGTCTCTTCTTTATGTTCTCAAGTTCCTCGAGCTTGTACTCATGAACCTCTTTTTCATCGTCCACATCCACAAGGATCTTAACTGTCTGCCTTAAGATATTTACGCTTGAAACCTCTCCGGAAAGACCATCCTTGGCGGTGCAGAAATCACCAACTCCCGGCATCTTGCGGTTGAGCTCCTCATACACATCCTCTTCGTTCTTAAGACAGCACATCAGCCTTCCGCAAACACCGGAAATCTTGGTGGGATTGAGGGAAAGGCTCTGCTCCTTGGCCATCTTGATGGATACAGGCACAAAATCAGAAAGATAAGAATGGCAGCAAAGAGGTCTTCCGCAGATACCATAGCCGCCGATTATCTTGGTCTCATCCCTTACTCCGATCTGACGAAGCTCGATCCTGGTCTTAAATACTGCTGCCAGGTCCTTAACAAGCTCCCTGAAATCTATTCTTCCATCAGCTGTGAAATAAAATAATATCTTGTTGTTGTCGAAAGTATACTCTGCATCAATGAGTTTCATCTCGAGATTGTGCTTTTTGATCTTCTCAAGACAAACCCTAAAAGCCTCTTTTTCTTTTTCCCTGTTGCCGGCTTCCTGCTCATCATCCTTGGTGCTGGCGGTCCTTAATACTGTCTTTAAAGGCTTTACCACCTTATCATCTTCAATCTCCTGTATCGGAGTCACAACAGTCCCGTACTCCACGCCGCGGGCAGTCTCCACAATAACGTGATCACCTTTTTTGATAACGTATTTCCCAGGTGAAAAGAAATATATCTTGCCGGCAGATCTGAATCTTACGCCGATTACTTTTGTCATAAATGCTCCTTAATGCCAATGAGCATAAGCTCTAAGGCTAAATCTATATTTACATTGGAAGATATGCGATTTTTTGCAATATCAATATTTCCGATAATACTGCTGATATCATCATAACTACACTTTTCTGTAACACTACTAATATACGATACCTTATCAGTGAAAATCAAGTGATCGGGGTTTCCCGATGCCTTGTAAACAAGCATATCCCTGAACAGGAACAGAAGGATATCCATGAAATCCTCATACTGCCCCATATCTATGCCCTTCTTGGAAGACTTCTCATCGCCCTCCGGCGCCTCCAGGAGCATGTGAACCCTGTCCATGATATCATGTATCTCAAGCATAGATAGTTTCGATACAAGATCTATGGCTTCGTTTTTTAGATTCTCAAACCGCTCATTTGAAGCCAGCTCCAGCGCTTTTCCGATATTGCCCCTGGCAAAGGCTGCGCTCAGCTCTGCCTTGTAGTCAACAATGTGGCAGTTCTCCATAAGATATTTTGTGATCACCTCGTCCCTGACTGGCCTTGTGGGAAGCACAATACATCTGCTTATGATGGTGGGTAAAAATGCGTTGATATTGTTTGTAAGAATGATGATAACTATATAAGAAGGCGGCTCCTCCAGCGTCTTTAAAAGCGCGTTCTGAGCAGCCACGGTCATCTTTTCCCCTTCAGGAATGATATAGATCTTATACTTGCTCTCGTAGGGCTTTATCACCACGTCGTCCCGCAGCTTAAGTCTTATGTCATCAACTCCGATGCTGGCTGGCTTATCATGGGTAATGGTGATGATATCAGGATGGTTATCAGACATGGCCTTTATGCAGGAGGGGCACAGATCGCAGGCCTCAATAAGACCATCCTTTTCCTGTCTGTCTCCGCACTGCAGGGCCTTAGCAAAAATCCTGGCGATAAACTCTTTTCCCGAACCATCCTCTCCGGAAATGATATATGCATGGGATGCCTTGTCAGTCTTTAGCACATACTGCATGTGCTCCTTCATCTGTTCCTGATCATATATATCGGAAAAATCCGCCATTACAACTCCCCTTAAGTAAATATGTCAAGCAGAAGCCCCTGAATCTGCCCTATCTTGGCAAGTATATCTATATTGCTGCATTCATCCTTGACAAGCTCCTGGGCAAGTTCGTCCAGTTCTTTGTCTACCTGTCTGATGATCCCGTATACCCTGTGACGTCCCTTCCTGTCAAGAAAGTTCTCTCTGGAAAAGACATGTGACCTTGTCACCACTTCATTCATAAAGTCCTTGATAAGAATCCTGTACCTCTGCATATCCTTGATATCATTCTTCTTGGAAATACGCTCTCCCTGCTGGATGATATCCTGCATCATAAGGTTAAGGCGCTCTGCAAGATCTGTATCCTCAAGCTTACTGGTCAGTATAAACTTGAAATCGCCATTTGCTTCCTGTACCTGTTCAGGCGCAGGTGTCTGGGCTGTCTGTGTGATATTATTAATTTTAATATCCATTTTTAGCCCTCCCGTAATCAGTTAAGCTTGTCTGTCAAGAATGTACTCTCTTATGCTGCTTATGCAGTCTTCAATCTTATCATTATTGGTAAATCTGGTGGTGACTGCGGCACTACTAAGTTTATCCTCGGAAAAGTCTTCTTCATCTGCAAGAAATCTCCTGCACATCTCGTCATAGCGGGGCTTTTCCTGCTTGCCCTCTCTTTTCATCGCCCTTTCAAGACGAATCCTGGCTTCAACATCTATAAGAAGGGGCACCACATTTTCTTTTCCAAAATAATCTCTGATGTAGCAAAAGGACTCCAGAGTGCCTATAACAAGATAGTCCCCGCAGGAAAGATCTATCTGACCGTCATCCACGGTAAAGTATCTCCACTCGCCGTAATTGGTGTGATAGGTTCTCTCTTCGATTATCCTGCCCTTTGCCCTAAGCGCCTGATACTCCTGCTCGCTTTTAAAAAAGTATTGGACTCCGTCTGTCTCTCCGGACCTCTGCGGCCTTGTGGTATAGGGAACAACCTTTTTTAAGAAAAGACTCTCATCTGCTATTAAATTCTTGTAAATCGTATCTTTTCCTGAGGTGCTCTTTCCCATCAGTAGGAAAATCCTGCCCATAATTACATCCTGTCCTGCGTGTTAGATTTCTTCTACTCTTATCATATTTGTTCTTCCGGGGATTCCAAGAGGAACTCCTGCTGTAAGAACAACCTTATCTCCGCTCTTTAAGCATCCTGCATTCTTAGCTGAACTTATTGCTTCTCTGAAAAGCTCGTCAGTAGTATCTTCCTGTCTGATGTGGAGAGGAAGAACACCAAACATCAGGTTCATCTGTCTGCATACTGTTGGATTAGTTGTGCAGGCAATTATCTGGCAATTTGGCTTGTACATGGATACCATGCTGGCTGTAAATCCTGACATCGTAACAGTAAGGATCGCATTAGCGTCAACCTCTGCTGCTATATTACATGTTGCATGAGAAATAGCTGTGGTATCGTCACTTGGAGCGTAATCCCTTTTCTTAAGCCTTCCTATATAATCTATATCGGCTTCCGTTCTCTCTGCGATCTTGGCCATAGTTCTTAGAGCCTCAACAGGATAATCTCCCGCAGCAGTCTCCCCGGAAAGCATGATTGCTGTTGTTCCATCATAAATGGCATTGGCAACGTCTGTAACCTCAGCCCTTGTTGGTCTTGGATGGTGGATCATCGAATCAAGCATCTGGGTTGCGGTGATAACATACTTACCTTCTGCCTCAGCCATCTTGATCATCATCTTCTGGATAACAGGCACCTCTTCAAAAGGAACCTCTACGCCCATATCTCCTCTTGCAACCATGATTCCGTCAGCTGCATCAAGGATATCCTTTAAGTTGTTGATTCCCTGTGTGCTCTCGATCTTTGCAATGATCTTCATCTGGCTGTTGTGTTCTTTTAAGATCTCTCTTATGGCTTCCACATCAGCTCTTGTTCTTACAAAAGATGCAGCCACAAAGTCAAATCCCTGCTCACAGCCAAAGATGATATCACCTCTGTCCTGCTCACTAAGATATGGCATTGTAAGCTCTGCACCGGGAACGTTAACTCCCTTCTTATCGGAAATTGGTCCGCCATTTACAACTGTGCAGACAATATCAGTGTCCATAACCTTTTCAACCTTAAGTTCGATAAGACCATCATCCAAAAGAATGGTCATGCCACTCTTGCAGTCATTTGGCAGTTCCTTATATGTAATGGCTACTTCGCTGTCAGTACCCATTACATCCCTTGAAGTAAGGGTGAAAGTCTGGCCTGCCTTCAGCTGTGTCTTTCCATTTTTAAAGTCCTTAAGTCTGATCTCAGGACCCTTTGTGTCAAGCATTGTAGCTATCGGAAGATCAAGCTCATCGCGAAGCTTTCTGATTCTTTCAAACTTTCTTCTGTGCTCCTCGTGGGAACCATGTGAAAAATTAAATCTGGCCACATTCATTCCGGCCAGCATAAGCTCTTTTAACTTGTCCTCGCTCTCACTTGCCGGACCGATGGTGCAGATTATTTTTGTTTTACGCATATTATTTCTCTCCTACCTATTATACCCTTATTTTCCCCGTTTTGGGCGTCAAAAACCCCCTGGACATTAAGTCCCTGCGCTATACATTCTGTTATCTGATCTATAAGTCCCTCATCTATTACTTCTCCGGGGACGATCATTGGAATTCCCGGCGGATAAAGATTTACAAAATCTCCGGCAATTCTCCCTTTTGCCTTCTCAAGTGCAACTGATTCGCAGTCCATATCCCACGCCTTATATAGCGAAAGCTCTTTTGCAGGGATCTTATGTACCCCTTCTCTTCTATCCCTGCGTACCTCAAAGTCCTTTAACCTTTCGTCCAATTCGCAGACTGCTCTGGTAAGCCTTTCTATACCCTCTTTAGTATCCCAGCCTGTAATAATGGCCAGACCATATCTTTCTCCCGCCATTTCAAGCTGCAATCCATATTCCTCACGCAGTATATCATATAACTGATGACCTGTCATTTCCTCACAATCCACAAATATCAGCACTTTTGAAGGATCTTCCAGCTCATCTTTCCCAATAATGCGTACTTTTTTACAATTATAGGTCTCTGCTTCCAGATTTTTTCTATGTTCTGCCAGTTTCTTAACATAGGATTCTTTCTTTTCCAAAAGCTCTGAAGTGCACAGATCCATTGAAGCCATCAGCACATAGGAAGGACTGCTTGACTGGTATATTCTTAGAAATCTCTTTAAAAGAGCTCTGTCCACATATTTGCCCTGAACATGAATTAGAGCAGTCTGGGTCATGGATGGCAGCGTTTTATGAAGGGAATGGATCACAATATCCGCTCCCTGCCTTACTGCGTTTTCAGGAATGTCATCACCAAGGCCAAAATGAGCACCATGAGCTGCATCTACAATAAGCGGGATATTCCGCTCATGGCAGATTCTTGCTATCCCTGCAACATCTGAGCATTTTCCTTCATAGGTTGGTGAGGTGATAAATACTGCTTCGATCTCTTTTTCTGACTTGTCCAGAGCTTCCCTTACCTCATCAGCCTGATAGCCATCAAAAATGCCATATTTTTCTATCATTTTTATAGGAAGATACTCTATGTCTATATGCCGCAGATATGCCCCATGGTAAAAAGACTTATGGCTACCCCTTGCTGCAAGAATGGTTCCGTTTTCCTTAACTGCCGCCGATACCGCACTTAACACTCCTGATGTACTTCCATTTACCAGGAAAAAAGTCTCATCTGCCCCGTAAAGAGCATTGGCTCTCTTTTCAGCCTCAAGGATTATCCCTTTTTCGTCATGAAGATTGTCAAAGCCATCTATTTCTGTTATATCACAGCGAAAAGCACCCTTTAACGGGGTGCTTTCAAGGTTTCTCTTATGTCCCGGCATGTGAAGCGGATACATATCGCTCCCAGCCAGGTTTAACAGTTCCTGGTATATCTCAGGCATAATTAACTCTTATCTTTCCCTTCTTCAGCTTCAGGGTTTCAAGTGTAGACGCATACTTATCTGCCATGCACACAACCCACGCTTCCCTGCATCTTGGCGGCTTAACTGTGAGCGGCCACATATGCTTTCTTATTATTTCTTTTTCTCTTTCTGACAAAGTAAAATCCCTTGTGGCATTTTTTAGGGCAATTCCCGGATGGTAAAAGCCGTGGAGCTTGGGATGGATGTTCCCCGGTGCTTCTCCGTCATGCCAGTCATATAAGAAATAGTCATGAAGCAGCGCTCCTCTTACTATCTCCCTCTCTCTTCCGCCAATTCCCATTTTTCTGTTGAGCTTTATGGCGCACAGAGCAACATGGATGCTGTGCTCGTATACTGTAACATTGCCATGCTGAATAAAGCTCTTGAGCTTAAGATAGTTCTCAGTCCCAAGAATATCTGCGCCATACTCTGTAAGAATGTGCTGGTACTCTGTATCTGCTTCCAGCTCATTTAGTAGTTCCGGATCAAAGGCATCGGGGTCATAGCTCTTCACATCCAGAAATTTCTTTACTATCTCTTTTTCTTCCCTGTTTAAATGGTGCATCTATATCTCCATGTGCCGCAAAAAGCACGTAGTTCCCTATACTATATATCTAAGTTTTTATCATAATAACACACATTGTATAATAAAGTATAAAAAACCTGAAAAAACTTAGTAAATAATTTACCTGTTCTCTATCAGAGCTTCATATTCATCAATCAGTGAAGCATAAAAAGTCATTGCATCTTCATATGTCTTTTCGGACAATGGATCAATCCCTGCCGCATTCAAAAGCTCAATCGGCGGCCTGGAATTACCAAGCTTAAGAAAAGAAATATATTCATCCCTGGCTGCAATATCTCCGCTTGTTATCTTCTGCGCAATAGATGCTGCGTAGGCAATGTCTGCTGCGTACTGATATACATAATATGGTGTGTAGAAATGGTTTATTTTAGCCCAGTAATAGCCATCCTCCTGATAATAGCTGACAGAATCTCCTCTATAATACTTACTTAGTTCAATCCATTTGTTTCTCATGGATTCGGCATCAAACGATCCTCCTGCCTCTACTGTCTCATACATGTAATCTTCAAATTCAGAGTACATCATCTGTCTGAAAAACGTTCCAGTGAACATGCTTATAACGTTATCTAGATAGTATAACTTCTCATCATCGTCCTTGGAGTTGTTGATCATATATGTGTAATAGAGAAGCTCGTTGGTTGTTGATGCCACCTCATGGGTGAAAATCGGAGGATCAGTATAAAGTGGTGACTGATACTCAATGGCATACATGTCATACACTGCATGTCCCATTTCGTGGGCTATGGTTGAGATATCATCTGAATAACCATTGTAGTTATATATAACCCAGGGTAACATATCTGTTCCAAATTTGTTTTCGCTTGCCCCGGTGTTTTTAGTGGATGATGGATAAACATCTACGTGTCCACTGTTTACTATTTCTGTAAAATGATCCACATAGTCATCCCCGAGTACTGAAAGAGATGCTATTACTTCATCAACCGCATCATCATAAGAGGTTTTCCCTCTAGAATATTCCGACGGTAAAAGCGTAAGATCCTGAATATGCTGCTCCGTCAGGCCGCAGCCCTTAGCGTGGAGCTCATAATAACGTTGTTGCTGTTTAAGATTATCATGACAGGCCTTTAGTAACATATCATAAACGTCGGTATCAAGCTCATAGCTGTCAAGTTCCATTTCTTTTGTTGAATCATAGCCATTTAACAGTGCATTTGCATAAGCCTGATTACAATTCTCCTCTAAGAGTGCAGCAAAAGTATTGGCAAAATTCTCATATCTTGAATAGTACAGCTTATGAGTTTCAGCTTTAAACTCTGAACTATAGTCCGGGCTACTTAATATTTCCCAATACAGTTCTTCATCTAATATATCTTCTTCTCCATTTGGCATTGTGATATCAGGATAAGGTAGCTCTACATTCTCAAGAATATCAAAAATATATCCGCCATAGCCATATCCCCTTGAAAGGTTAGAAACAATTTCTTCCTCACTCTCACTCAGAGGAACAAAACTATCATCCATATACTTTTTTAGCCAGCGTATGTCTTCCCCAAATATTGGATCTGAAAAGATAGTCTTTCTCTCCTCAAGTGATAACGCAAATATTTCCTCTTCTGCGAAACCACTATATTCCGACTCTGTTCGTAACATTTCTGCGTACTTATCAGAAAGCCTTTTATATATTGGATCAGTAGTGTTCAGCATACCAAGTAAGTTCACGTATGTTCCAAGCCTATTCTGAATTGTAGTGATCTCACTAAAGTATGCAAAATTAAAATAATCACTTATATTTTTGGCATTATTAAGCTTTCCTTTAAAGTCCTCATAGCCCTCAAACATTTCAGTTACTTTTTCGCAGTCTGCAATCCAGTCTTGTTCACTTGCATAAATGGACTCAAGGTCCCAATTAACAGGATATTTTCCCTCATTAGTAGAATATGAATCCGTATTATTATGAACATCATTATCAGGCTGTACTACTGATAATTTACCGCATCCACATATTGATATTATTAGTACCAAAGAAATAATGATTTTCTTTCTTATGTTTGTTTTATTCATCAATGATCCCCTCAGTAAAAAAGCAGTTACCCTGTAAAAATTATAACATAGATATTTTTGCAATAAAAAAATCCCAATGGCTGGCATTGAGATTAATAAAAAAGATGCCTAGAGTCGGAATCGAACCAACGACACGAGGATTTTCAGTCCTCTGCTCTACCAACTGAGCTATCTAGGCATATAGTAGCGGGGACAGGATTTGAACCTATGACCTTCGGGTTATGAGCCCGACGAGCT
>JAEEGL017351239.1_pt1 | contig 10930 bp, 9 predicted proteins | sample 9134231 | NCBI WGS metagenome assembly JAEEGL01 (sample SAMN16246548, study PRJNA631951) | gut metagenome | biome: gut microbiome; feature: rumen; material: fiber-attached | host: Bos | place: Iran: Karaj | collected 2018-10 | reverse complement strand
TTTGATGCAAACTACTTCCAGCATGTTCCATATCTTGACAGCTTCAATGAGGAGCAGGGAACACATCTTGTAGATGCAGGCGATATTCACTATGAGCCATTTGGAATTTATCCAGGAACAAAGGCTACACTCGATGAGGTTGCAGAGGGTGATGTTATCGCAGTTCCAAACGATACAACAAACGAAGCTAGAGCTTTACTTCTTCTTCAGGACAACGGACTTCTTACACTAAAGGATGGTGTGGGCTTAAAGGCTACAATCAAGGATATTGTTGATAATCCAAAGAATATTGAAATTCAGGAGCTTGAAGCAGCTCAGGTTGCACGTGTTAAGGATGAGGTTGCCTATGTAGTATTAAATGGTAACTACGCCCTTGAAGCAGGCTTTTCTGTAGCAAAGGATTCAATCGCTTATGAGGCATCAGATTCGGAAGCTGCAAAGACATACGTTAACATTATTGCAGTAGCAGAAGGAAATGAAAACAACGATGGCATTAAGGCTCTTGTAGATGTTCTTAAGTCAGATGACGTAAAGAAATATATTACAGATACTTACGATGGGGCAGTTGTTCCTTTCGAGTAAACAATATAGTTAATTCCTCTAAAATTAATAAACTCTCAATGTGATAAAAGGTAGCGGATAGTCATAAAGATATTATCTTTTTAGGCTATGCCGCTATTTTTTTATATATTTGGTTATTTTGTATAATTATTTAAGAAATTAGCTACAAAGAATAGTGTTATAAATTTGATGAAATATATTAAAATCAATGAGATACGAAAAGTGTAGGGGAGAGTTATTTTTCAGAAAATTAGTAAATGAGTTAACTTTTTGTAATACTTTTCATAGGGATGGTAATATATGAAAAAAAATAATTATGAAATAAGGAATACTTTAGGAATGTTTGATTTCCTGAAGGGAAGTATTATGCTTATTGTCATGTTATCACATACTTCCGGACTATTCGACTTTATGCAGGGCCAGGAAACTCTTATTGGAAATTATAATCCATTAGTGTTGGTGCTGTATATTTTTACGTACATACTAGGCGTGGCTTCAATGCCTATAATGTTTATCCTTAGTGGGTACGGCTTTCGTAAAACTACTTTGAAGAAATGTCTTAAAAAGCAGTGTAAGACGCTTGTGATTCCATAGAGTGTTGCAATGTTTTTAGTAGCAATTGTAAAATTTTTCTTCTTATGTTTTGTTACAAGAAACATACATTCTTCATTAGAAGAAGCATCAAGAAGTTTTATAAATATCCTACTTGGATATTCAGCAGCATCTCCTAACTGGTTTTTATTAGCTTTAATCATCGGCAATCTTATCTTTAATCAATTGCTTAATCTCCTGGAGGGAAAAAAGCTATTATTAGTAGTGTTAATGATTGCATGTGCTGGGTGGTATCTAAGCCTTGGGCGACCAGTCCCATTTTGTTTATCACAAGGATTTATTGCCACATTGTATATATACGTCGGATATTTTTCAAAGAAAAAGAAGTTCTTTGTTACTAACAATACTTTAAGAAAAAAGGTTTTGATTATATTAGGGACGTTTCTATTTTCAATGGTGCTTAAGGGATTCGGTGATGATTTGAATATGGCACATTGTGTATATACTTTAGGTCCTATTTCAATTATTGGAAATATTATTATATCTATGGGGGATATATATATCTTTCTACTCCTGAATAGATTCAATAGCTTTTTGATTTCTCAAATAAGAAGGATTGGTAGATATTCATTTTATGTATTATGTATTCATTCGATAGAACTTAAGTCATTTGGAGAAATAATACAGGATAAATTCGTACAGAATTGGACTGGCAGTCTGATCCTTAGGAATCTTATTCAATTTGGAGTAAGAGCGGTTGCTGTCATTTTTGCAACCTATACTTTTGTAAAGTTTAAACGCAAGATTATGGTGCGTATTCCAAAGTTTAACAAACCAATATTACAAAAGGAGCATAAGGCATAAATGGAAATATATAACAAAATAGTTAGCATAATAGAAGATGTGGCAGATATTCCTCAATCAGATATAAATGAAAACAGTCTTCTGATAGATGATTTGGATTTGGCATCTCTTGAGATATTGGCCATTGTATCAAAAATAGAAGAAGAATTTTCTGTCTCAATTACAGAAAAAGAATTATTGGCTGTAGAATCAGTTGCTGACATTGTGAAACTCTTAGAATCAAGATAACAAAGCATAGGAAGGTTAATATGTTAGATTTCATAAAGATTATAGAAGAATTCGGAAACATGACTGCCTTCAAAAGCTTGGCAGGTAAAGACAGCTTCGAGCTAAGTTACAATGAATACTTAAATGAAGTATCTTTTTGTGCCTACAATCTTAATCAGACTTTTGGAGACTTAAGAGGTCGTCATATAGGTCTTCTGTGTGAAAGTAATATAGATTACACTATCATCATGCTGGCTTTGGTTTTTAGCAGAGCAGTAGTTATTCCGATTAATTCATATGAAAGCACAGACAATATTAGCCATATCATTAATGATTCAGAAACTGAAGCAATAATTATAGATAAGGAATATCAGGAGAAGATTTCAATAGATGTTCCCCAATATAATAAAGCGACACTGTTAGTTCATAGTAACTTGATGACACTGACAGATTTTTCTGAGGATGAGGCAGACAATCCTTTGTTCATTATATACACCTCAGGAACAACTAGTTTATCTAAGGGTGTAGTTCTTACTGTCGCTAACCAATTCGGGGTAAAAAAGCAAATAATCAATTCTGATTTTATGGGTGGGCCGGATGCTCTTCTTGGAATGAAGATTTACAACAATTTTCCGTTTTATCATGTGGCAGGTATTGTTGCGTTACTTGGAACTTTGGAATGTGGTTGTACGCTGTATTTGAGTGCTAATCCTAAAAATATTTTATTTGATTTAGATGGAGAGAGCATTGATGTAGGTTTTGCCACCCCTGCTGTTTTAAAACTGTGGAAAAAGGCTATAAAAAGAGGCAATACCTCAAGGCTAGGCGGCTTAAATTTAGTTGCCACTGCCGGGGCTAAAATCGATAGAGAAACAGTTGATGCATTTTTAAATAATGGAATTTGCTTTTGTCAGTTCTATGGTATGACAGAGACTGGTGGAAATGTTACCTGTAATTTCGATATTGGAAATCACATAGAATCAGTAGGCTTACCTATCCCAGGAGTCAACCTCTTTATCCAGGATGAAGAGATTTGTATATCAGGCCAGCAGATAATGCAAGGTTACTATAATAACCCTAAAGAGACCGATAAATGTCTGCAGGGCGGTGTCATTCATACAGGCGATTTAGTCTACATTGATCAGGATGGCTATGTTTATATTACCGGTCGAAAGAAAAATCTTATTATTCTTTCAAGTGGGGAAAATGTCAGCCCTGAAGAATTAGAGAAAATGCTTTATAAGTGTGATTCCATAGTGGAATGCAAAGTGTATGAGAGCATCGATAGAATTGTGGCAGGAGTATTTGCGCCAAAAGAATATCATGAAGATATACGTGAATACGTTTCAGACTTAAACAAAACGCTACCGTTATACAAGCGTATCCATAACATAGAATTTACTACTGAAGAATTCGAAAAGACTGCAAGTGGAAAGATAAAAAGACATTGATAAATGATTTTGATAAAATGTCGCAATAAGGATATTTTTGCAATTCACCTATTGACTGAATAGGTGAATTTTTTTATAGTATTCGCATACCTACGAAGTAGGTAAATATGTAAATAAAGTGAAAGGAAGTTAAATAATGTTTGTATACGCAGATAATGCAGCAACAACCGCTGTTAGTCCAAAGGTTGTAGAAGCAATGTTACCATATTTTACTGAGGTTTATGGAAATCCATCAAGCCTTTATACAGTTGGCCAAAAGGCAAAGGAGGTACTTGAGGAATCAAGAGAGAGAATTGCAAAGCTTCTTGGCGCAGCTCCTAGAGAAATATATTTTACATCAGGCGGAAGTGAGGCTGACAACCAGGCAATCATTTCGGCAGCACGTATTGGAGCAAAGAAGGGCAAGAAGCATATCATTTCAACAAAGTTTGAGCACCATGCAGTACTTCACACATTAAATGCTCTTGAAAAGGAAGGCTTTGAAATCGAGCTTTTAGACGTACATTCAAATGGTGTTGTAACACCTGAGCAGGTAAGAGATGTTATCCGTGAGGATACAGCTTTAGTTACAATCATGTACGCAAATAACGAGATTGGAACAATCCAGCCTATCGCTGAAATCGGTGCAATCTGCAAGGAGAAGGGGGTTATTTTCCACACAGATGCTGTTCAGGCAGTAAGTCATGTCCACATCGATGTTAAGGAGCAGAACATTGACATGCTTTCAATTTCAGCCCACAAGTTCCACGGACCAAAGGGCGTAGGTGTCCTTTATGCAAGAGGTGGAATCATCCTTACAAATGTAATAAACGGTGGCGCTCAGGAGCGTGGCAAGAGAGCAGGTACAGAAAACCTTGCTGGTATCGTTGGTATGACAGTTGCTCTTGAGGATGCAATTGCAAATATCGACGCAAACAATGAAAAGCTTGCAAAGCTTCAGGACAGATTAATCGAAGGCTTGTCACAGATTCCATATTCTGAGCTTAACGGCGACAGAGTACACAGAGTAAAGTCAAATGTAAACTTCTGCTTTGAAGGAATCGAAGGAGAGTCATTACTTCTTCTTTTAGATGACAAGGGTATTTCAGTTTCATCTGGTTCAGCCTGCACATCAGGCTCACTTGATCCAAGCCACGTTTTACTTGCAATCGGTCGTCCACATGAGGTGGCTCATGGTTCACTTAGAGTTTCTCTCGGCGAGGACGCCACAGAAGAACAGGTAGATTACATCGTAAAATCAGTTGCTGAGGTTATCGAGTATCTTAGAAGCTTCTCACCATTCTGGGGTGATTTAGTAAGCGGCAAGAGACCACACGTTTTTGCTGAGCATAAAGAGGCAGTTTAATTATTGATTAATAATTTATAGAAAGAAGGAGTTAAATAATGGCATTATATAGTGAAAAGGTAATGGATCATTTCAGAAATCCAAGAAATGTAGGAGTAATTGAAAACGCTGATGGAGTAGGCGAGGTAGGTAATCCAGTCTGCGGTGATATCATGAAAATATACTTAAAGATTAATGATGAAAAGGTTATTGAAGATGTAAAGTTTGAAACATTTGGTTGTGGAAGTGCTATTGCATCAAGCTCAATGGCAACAGAGCTTATCATGGGCAAGCCACTTTCTGAGGCTCTCGCACTTACAAATCAGGCTGTTACAGAAGCATTAGATGGACTTCCAGCACACAAGCTTCATTGCTCAGTGCTTGCTGAGGAGGCAATCAAGTCTGCAGTAAGAGATTACTATGATAAGAATGGCATCGAGTACGATCCAAAGGATTTCCCAGATCCTGAAGTTGAGGCTTGCCACGTATAGGAAATGATTATATAGCTGGCTATCAACTGGTTTGATAACCAGCTATAATTTTTTCTAATTGTATAACCTATTGACCTAGTAGGTAATAACGTTTATTATAATCTCATCAACAAACAAGAAAGGCAGGCAGTACAGATGAAGCAATTATTAATTGATTTTGTAAGACATAATTATAGAATAGAACGAATGCAGTGTTGTTGCTGCGGTCGATGTTGTTAGATTATGAATTAGATTAATTAAGAGATTAGATAAATATAATACAATTAGAAAAGGAGATAACAATTATGAGCAATTATAGATTTGAAACATTAGCACTTCACGTAGGACAGGAAAACCCAGATCCAGCATCTGATGCAAGAGCAGTACCTATTTACCAGACTACATCATATGTGTTCAGAGATTCACAGCACGCTGCTGACAGATTCGGCCTTGCAGATGCAGGAAACATCTACGGTAGACTTACAAATTCTACACAGGGTGTTTTAGAACAAAGAGTAGCAGCACTTGAAGGTGGTTCAGCAGCCCTTGCAGTTGCATCTGGAGCAGCAGCAATCACATACACTATCGAAGCTTTAGCAGCTGGAGGCGGACACATCGTAGCTCAAAAGACAATCTACGGAGGTAGCTACAACTTACTTGCTCATACACTTCCACAGTACGGAGTGACAGCTACATTCGTAGATGCTCACAACTTAAAGGAAGTTGAGGATGCAATCAAAGAAGATACAAAGGCAATCTACATTGAGACCCTTGGAAATCCAAACTCAGATATTCCTGATATCGATGCACTTGCTGAAATCGCTCACCGTCATGATTTACCACTTGTAGTTGACAACACATTTGGTGCTTCCTACTGGGTTCGCCCTATTGAACACGGTGCAGACATCGTAGTTCACTCAGCTACAAAGTTCTTCGGTGGACATGGAACTACACTTGGTGGTGTAATCGTTGAGGCTGGTACTTATGATTGGAAGAAGAGCGGAAAGTTCCCTGCAATCGCAGAGCCAAACCCAAGCTACCACGGTATCTCATTTGCAGATGCAACTGCACCAGCAGCGTTTGTTACATACATCAGAGCAATCCTTCTTCGTGATACAGGTGCTACAATTTCACCATTCAATGCATTCTTACTTCTTCAGGGAATCGAGACACTTCCACTTCGTCTCGATAGACATGCTGAGAATACTACAAAGGTTGTTGAGTTCCTTAAGAATCACCCAAAAGTTGCCAAGGTAAATCATCCATCACTTGAGGAACATCCAGATCACGAACTTTACAAGAAATATTTCCCTAAGGATGGCGGTAGTATCTTTACATTTGAAATCAAGGGCGGCAAGGAAGAAGCGTTTAAGTTTATTGACAATCTTCAGATTTTCTCAATCCTTGCAAATGTAGCAGACGTAAAGAGCCTTGTAATTCACCCAGCGACAACAACTCATTCACAGCTTACAGAGGAAGAACTTTTAGATCAGGGAATTACCCAGTCTACAATTAGACTTTCAATTGGTACAGAGCACATTGACGATATCATCGAAGATCTTGAGAGAGGCTTTGCAGCAATTGATGAAGAGCATATTCAGGATGTTCAGAATACAGAAAAAGGCTTTGCAGCCAGTGTTTAATAGTTATATAGTAATAAATAGATAGAATTTAACGGATATGGAGGACCATGTTATGGCAAACATTTACAAGAGCGCATCTGAGCTCATCGGAAACACACCACTTGTTGAAATCACAAATATCGAAAAGGAACTTGGCCTTGAGGCTACAGTTCTTGTAAAGCTTGAATACTTTAATCCAGCAGGCTCAGTAAAGGACAGAGTAGCTCTTGCAATGATCGAAGATGCAGAGGAAAAAGGAATCTTAAAGGAAGGTTCAGTTATCATTGAGCCTACATCAGGAAACACTGGTATTGGTCTTGCTGCAATTGCAGCTGCAAAGGGCTACAGAGCAATCCTTACAATGCCAGAGACAATGTCAGTTGAGCGTAGAAATATCCTTAAGGCATATGGTGCAGAAATCGTTCTTACAGAAGGCGCAAAGGGCATGAAGGGTGCTATTGCAAAGGCAGAAGAGCTTGCAGCTGAAATCGAGGGCAGCTGGATTCCAGGCCAGTTCGTAAACCCAGCAAACTCTGCTGCACATCGCAACACTACAGGTCCTGAAATCTGGAAGGACACAGATGGAAAGGTTGATATCTTTATCGCTGGTGTAGGTACAGGCGGAACAGTTACAGGTACTGGCGAATATTTAAAGAGCCAGAACCCAGAGGTAAAGGTTGTAGCACTTGAGCCAAAGGATTCTCCAGTTCTTTCAGAGGGCAGAGCAGGTGCACACAAGATTCAGGGTATCGGTGCCGGATTTGTACCTGATGTACTTAACACAAAGGTTTATGATGAGATTTTCGTTGCAGACAGTGATGATGCATTTGCAGCTGCAAAGCTTCTTGCAAAGAAGGAAGGAATTTCAGTTGGTATTTCTTCAGGCGCAGCTCTTCATGGGGCTATTGAGCTTGCAAAGAAGCCAGAAAACAAGGGAAAGACTATCGTAGCACTTCTCCCAGATTCAGGTGATAGATATTACTCTACACCACTTTTCACAGAATAATTAAAGACAACTTCTTTTGACATTCGATTAATTAAAATACTCCTTTTACAGCCTCCAGGTATGCCAGTGCCTGGGGGTATTATTATTTAAAATGGATTTTAGCTATTGGATTTTATGATAGCTGGCGATAACTAAAAATGAGAACAGGCCTGTTTCGTTGCTAAGTGGTTTATGATAAAATCTTTAGCATATTAAAGTGTGAGGAAAATCCTATGGAGATAAAGCAGTTAAAATATTTTGTGGTTTCTGCTGATGTTGGGTCCTTTAGTGAAGCAGCCACCATTTTATATACTACTCAGTCAAGTGTCAGCAAGGTTATTGCATCATTGGAGCAGGAGTTGGACTATCCTCTTTTTAAAAGGGAGAACAAGGGCATTGCTTTGACCGATAAGGGTAGAGCCCTGTATCAGAAGGCCAGCGGTTTAGTTGCTGATTTTGACAGGCTTGAGAGGGATAAAGGAAATCTTCAAAGAAATGTAGTTAGAATCGGCTCTATCCATAGCTCTTGGATTGCAAACTGCTTTTCTGATTTTTACGAGCTGCATAAGGATGAAGATTGCTGTTTTTACATTCATGCAGATAGTCCACAGGCTCTAGTGGAGCGCCTAAAACTTTCTGAGGATGAGGTTGGCTTCATTTATATTTTCCCAAACACTAAAACCCAAATAGAATATCTGATAAAGAAGAATAACCTAAGATTTGTATCCTTAAAGAAAATGGATGGAATGGTTTATTTCGCTCCTGAGGATATCGCATATACAAATCAAAACGGAGAAAGATCCTACAGTAATCTTAAGTTTATTCAGTCTGAAAATGATGAATACGTGCGATTTGGAAAATGGAAGACTGAGGATGGAATAGAATTTAATGTCAACGAGAAAATAGCTGTTGTTACAAACAGTGATTATGTAATGCACAATATGCTCGAAAAAAATCATCTGGCAAATCTTGGTGCTCAGTCCTTCAACAATTATGAGAGGGGCTATGGCCCGGGAATAGAGCTTTTTAACGATGATGGGCAAATAGAATTTGGATATTTAATTAATAAAGATTACACACCGTCAGATTTGGCGGTGAAGTTTATAGATTACATCAGACACGCAATTGAGGAGTAGGCATAATGACCAGAGCAGAATTTAGAAAATTACTAGAGACAAGAACTGTATTTATAGATGGAGCCACAGGTACTGAGCTTCAAAAGCGAGGTATGAAGGCCGGAGTATGTCCTGAAAAATGGATTATTGATAATCCATGGGCCATTCAGGAGGTACAAAAGGCATATTATGAAGCTGGCTCTGATATTGTGCTAGCGCCTACTTTCACAGGTACAAGAATCAAGCTTGATGAATATGGTTTGGCAGATGATTTGGTGGAGATTAATCGCAAGCTGGTCAGACTTTCAAAAGAAATTGCACCTAAAGGAAAATTTGTGGCAGCTGATATTTCCATGACTGGAAAGCAGCTATATCCTCTGGGAGATTTGATGTTTGAGGATTTGGTAGATTGTTATAAGGAACAGGTGGCAGCTATTTTATCAGAAGGTGTGGACCTTTTTGTAGTTGAGACTATGATGAGTCTCCAGGAGTGCCGTGCCGCTGTACTTGCTATCAAGGAATCCTGCGATTTGCCTATCATTGTTTCTCTTACTTATAATCCAGACGGCAAGACCTTATATGGTACATCTCCAGAGACAGCTATAATTGTTCTTCAAGCCATGGGGGTGGACTGCGTAGGAATAAACTGTAGCACAGGACCGGATGCAATGCTTGAGCTTGTGGAGCAGATGGCCGTTGTTGCAAATGTTCCAATCATGGTCAAGCCTAACGCAGGTCTTCCTGAGCTTGAAGATGGAAAAACAGTCTATAAGATGACACCTGAAGAATTTGCCGATGCCAGCGAAAAATTATATCAGGCAGGGGCTACGCTTTTTGGTGGATGCTGTGGTTCTACACCAGAGCATATTCGTGAATTGGTTAATCGCCTTAAGGATAAGCCAGCCCATGAAATTACAGATAAACCACTTCGAGTGGTTACTTCAGAACGTAAAAATACATGGATTGATTTGGATGGACCTTTTATGGTAATCGGAGAGCGCATCAATCCTACGGGAAAGAAAAAATTCCAGGAGACCTTAAAGCAGGGTTCTCTTTCTATGGTAGTTGATTTTGCCAGAGAGCAGGAAGAACGCGGAGCCAATATTCTTGATGTAAATATGGGCATGAACGGTATCGATGAAAAGCAGATGATGCTTGATAGTATCTACGAGGTTACATCGGCTGTTGATTTGCCACTTTGCCTTGACACTAGCCACGTGGATGTTATGGAGGCAGCACTTCGTATTTACCCAGGGCGAGCTTTAATAAACTCCATTTCTGCCGAGGAAGAGAAAATGGAGCCAATGCTTAAGCTGGCAAAAAAATATGGAGCTATGTTTATTACACTTCCTCTTTCCGGGGCTGGTCTTCCAAAGGACATTGATGAGAAAAAGCAGCACATAAATACTGTTATAAATAAAGCAGTGGAGCTGGGCCTTAAAAAAGAAGATGCAGTTGTGGATGTGCTGGTTCAGACTGTAGGTGCAGAAGGTACAGCGGGATTACAGTGCTTTGAAACTATTGAATACTGTAAAAATGAGCTGGGCCTTCCTACAGTATGTGGTCTTTCAAACATTTCCTTTGGTATGCCAAATCGTCAATTCGTAAATACGACTTATTTGACTATCGCAGTTAGCAAGGGACTTACTATGGCCATTGCAAATCCAAATCAGGAGATGCTTATGTATTGTGCTGCCGCTGCAGACACTCTTATGAATAAGGCTGGAGCATTAGAGAAGTATTCAGCACTTCCAGTAGTGGAGACAAAGGCTACAGCGA
>JAEEGL015797285.1_pt1 | contig 10930 bp, 8 predicted proteins | sample 9134231 | NCBI WGS metagenome assembly JAEEGL01 (sample SAMN16246548, study PRJNA631951) | gut metagenome | biome: gut microbiome; feature: rumen; material: fiber-attached | host: Bos | place: Iran: Karaj | collected 2018-10 | reverse complement strand
TGGCGACCTTCATGTCTTTCATTCGCTGTTTCATGTGGTGCTCCTTTTTATGCTTTAGTTTTTGCCGGCCTGCGGGTCTGACGATCAGATCGAGGCCGTGCGGAAAAAGCTGTCCGGCATGAGTATGCCTGTCCGCTCCCCGCGGATGAACAGCCAGATTATGATGACTATAACGATGGCAATCATAGATGAGATTTGACGTTCGGTTTAGGGGTCAATCCGCTGTATCCCGTTCCCTTGGGTCGCCCCTCCGCTCACTCGATAAAAAAGACCCTTCCGTCCCTTCTCGGCGCCGGGGCCGGCGCCTCGCCGTCGGGATAGCCGAGCGCCAGATGGCCGATGCCCTCGTAGTCGCCCTCTATGCCCAGGTCCTTCAGCAGCTGCCTGAACTCCGGCAGCTCGAACTCCTCGCGCGCCCTGTGGATCCACACGCTTCCAAGGCCGAGCGTGTGTGCCGCCAGCATCATGTTGCCGAGCATAAGACTGCCGTCGTAGACGTACGTCCGGCAGGCCCTGTCGGCCAGCACGATGATTATCGCCGGCGCGCCGTAGAACGGGTCGAAGCCCTCGTCCCAGCCGCCGATCTTTCTGTTTGCCTCTGCGATCCTGTCCCGCATCGCGCGGTCGGTCACGGCAATGGCGATCCCCGCCTGCCTGCCTCTGCCGCTCGCGGCAAAGAGCCCGGCCTCGAGTATCTGCCCGATGTCCTTCTTTTCGGGCAGCTCGGGGCGGAATCTGCGGATGCTTCTGCGCTCCTCCATGGCTTTTATAACTTCGTTCATGGTTTACTCCTTATAACGATCATTTTTCTTCGTCTCGGGCCCGGTCCGGCCGGCTTCGATCCCGCTCTCGCGGATCATTCGTCAGATCCGCCCGGCCTGCCCGTTCTTCCGTTACGGCCGTTCCGGCCTCATTCCGTTCCGACCAGTTTCACCGTCGTCGGCCGGACTCCCAGCGCCGGCAGGATCACGCCCGTCAGGTCCTTCGTCGCGAAGCGTATGGAACTGGTGTTCTCGCACGGGTGGCACGCGAACATCTCCTCCTTCAGCACGTCCTCGTCGACAAGCAGCCTTACGCGCTTTTCGGCGTCGTTCATAAGCCCCAGCACGGAGACGCTGCCGGGCTTCAGGTCCAGCAGCCTTTCCATGGCCTCGCCGTCCGCGAACGACAGCCTGCTGACGCCCAGCTGCCCCGACAGTTCCTTCGTCTTGAAGGGCTTGTCGCCCGGCATTACGAGCAGATAAAAGTCCGTCTTCTGGCGGTTGCATAAGAAGAGGTTCTTGCATATGCGCACGTTCAGCACGGCGTCGATCTCGGCGCAAGCCTCCATGGACGTCGCCGGCCGGTCCCTGTGGTCCGTCCGGTCGAAGCTGACGCCGAGCCTGTCGAGCAGCGCGTACGCACGTTTTTCCCTGTCGCTCCTGCAGCTCATATCCGCGGGCGATCCGTGTTCAAGTATCATCTCAAAACTCTCTTTTCCTGTTTTCATTGCCCGGCCGCGGCCGCGGGGACGCGCTTCAGTCCGAGCCTAAGGGCGCTCCTCAGGGCGCTCCTCAGACCCCTCCGGCGGCCGCGCCTTATGCCGCGTCCCTCAGACCCTTACGGTGCCGTTGAGAATGACTCGGACGATCTTCGTATCGCTCACCGTCGGATCGCCGTCCGCCAGCACGATATCGGCGTCCTTGCCCGGCTCCAGCGATCCCACGCGGTCGTCGATGCCGACATGCTTCGCGGGGTTGATGGTTATCGCCTGCAGCGCCGCAAACGGATCCATTCCGGCCTTGACGGCCAGGCCCGCGCACAGCGGCAGATACTGCTGCGGGATAACGGGCGCATCCGTTATGATCGACACCTGCAGCCCGGCCGCGGCCAGCACGCCCGGCGTGATCCAGGACTTGTTTATGAGCTCGAGTTTCGAGGCGTTTGTCAGCGTCGGTCCTACGGCCACGGGCACGCCCGCCTCCTTCAGCTCGTCGACGATGAGATGCCCCTCGGTGCAGTGCTCCAGTGTTATCCTTACGTCGAACTCGCGGGCGATCCTCAGCGCGGTCATTATGTCGTCCGAGCGGTGCGCGTGCGCCTTGAGCGGGATCCTGCGCTCCAGCACGGGGATCAGCGCCTCGGCCTTCATGTCGTACTTCGGCAGCTTTCCGCGGTCGTCGCCGGCCAGTTCCTTGCGCATCAGATACTCCCTAGCGGCAAACAGCGCCTCGCGCAGCTTTGCCGCGGTCGTCATCCTGGCCGAGTTGTTCTTGTCCTTATAGCACCTCTTGGGGTTCTCTCCGAAGGCGCATTTCATGGCCACCGGATCGCGCAGCGTCGCCGCCTCGACCGTGTTGCCGAACAGCTTCACGGCAAAGAACATGCCGCCCAGCACGTTGGCCGAGCCCGGCCCCGCGGCGACCGTCGTGACGCCTCCGGCCAGCGCCGCCGGTATCGCTATGTCCCTCGGATAGTAGCTGTCGCTGCCGCGCAGATGAGGCGTAATGATGTCGGTGTTCTCGTTGTAGTCGGCGGACCCTCCGGTCGCGCCTCCGTAGTTGTCAAGGCCGATGTGGCTGTGCGCGTCGACGAAGCCCGGATAGGCAGACAGCCCGCCGGCGTCGATCTCGGCCTCGCCCTGTTCTCCCTCGGCGCGGCCTCCGACCGCGGCAAGTTTTCCGTCCCTGACAAGGATGTCCCCTTTGTACGGCTCGCGGTTGATCGCGTCGTTGATGGTTGCGTTCCTGATGATCATGGCATGACCCCCTGTATGTTTTTTAATATTACTCAGTCTGATACCGACGTCATACCGCCGTCGGCATGGGCACGTCGGCGATGGAATCCAGACAGACCGTGCCGTCCCCGGCTCCGTCCCCGGCCGCGGACAGCCTTCCGGTGCCGACCGCGAAGCACATAAACCCCGCCTCGCGTGCCGCGGCGACGGCCGCCGGAGCGTCGTCGAACACGGCGCACTCGCCGGGCCGCAGGCCCGTCTCGGCGCAGATCCGCCGGAAGAATTCCGCCTCGGACTTGCTGATGCCCAGCTCGTCGACGGCAAACACCTTCTCGAACAGCCCGTCTATCCTGTTGTTGCGCAGGCACGGCAGATACATCTTCTCCGTCAGCGCGGTGGCAATGAACAGCCTCACGCCCCTGCGTCTCAGCTCCAGCAGCACCTCGCGCGCGCCGGGGAAGAGCATAATGCGGTGCGCGTACTCATCGTCGGCCATGGCGCTCCACTCGGCCATCAGCTCCTCCGGCGAGTCGGCAAGGCCGAACCGTTTCACGGTGTACTCGGCCGTCCCCCGGAACCCGAGGGCGCAGATGCTGTCGGCGTAGTCGTCCGGCACCTCGATCCCGCGCTTTGTAAGGAAGACCTGGTCGATGCGGCTCCACACGTCCATAGAGTCGATGAGCGTCCCGTCCATGTCGAATATCGCGGCCTTATAGTCGATTGCCTCCGGGCGGCGATCAGAACCGCTGCCGGGAGTCCCTGCCGGATCTCCGGCAGACCCGGTCGGATCTCCGGCAGGCCCGGTCCGATCTCCGTCAGTTTCAGTACGTCCCCCGGCAAGCCAGTCTTCCTTCGTCATAAGACTGACATGACCGGTCCGCTTTTCGTGCAACAGCGGCACGTCCACGTCCTCCGTCCTCCACTGATACCGAAAGCCGCACTTTTCCTGGACCCGCCGCGATCTGTCGTTGCCCTCGTAATAGCCGATCCACACCTTCGTCATCCCGCAGTCCTCGAAGGCGTGGCGGAGCATCTCCCTGACGGCCTCGGGCATAAGGCCCCGGCCCCAGAACGGCTTCCCGAGCCAGTAGCCCATCTCGCACTCGTCGTCGCGGTCGGCCATGTCCGTATGCCCGTTCAACTTGAGTTCGATGGCGCCGATGGCCCGCCCGTCCTCCTTCAGGCAGACGGCATAGGCCTCCCTGCCGCAAAAGACGTTCCTGATCACGTTCAGGCTCTCGCCGGGGCTCCTGTGCGGAGGCCAGCCGGCGACAGGCCCCACATCGGGATCGCTGGCGTATCTGAATAAGTCCTCCGCGTCGCTTTCTTCCCAGCGGCGAAGGATGAGGCGTTCGGTCTTAAGTGTCATTGGTTGGCTCCTGATGATTCTGGCTGTATTACGTCAGTTAAGAAAACAAGCATTCGATCCTTTGCTTTTTTATTCATTCTTCCTTGCCCGTCGCCTTTGTCTCCTCGTCGCTATTAGCCGGCGCGGGCGCGGACATACTGCTTGTTCCTATTCCGAAGAAACGTTCGAAGAACAGTTTCAGCTTGTCGATGATCGTCTGCTTTTTCTTTGTTCGGCTGCCGCCGAAACGGGAAACCGGAGGCATGATTTTGTCTATGTCCGTACCGGTCGTCTTGATCTCGCCGTTGCGGAAGGAATCCTCCAGGAACTTGCGCGTCTCGGCTTCGTTCAGATTCTCCTCGCGGATGATCTCCTGAAGCTGGCTTTCCTTCTGTTCGGCGATATATGAGTTCCACTCGAGCAGAACATCGTCAACGTCGTTGATTCCGGAGATGAACGTCTCGATAAGCGCCTTTTTACTGCGCAGTTCGGGCGATGCGTCGACCGCCTTACGGATCGTAATAAGGACCTCTTTGTCCTGGCAGTGGCTGTCGTGGAACTTTTTTACCAGAAGCAGAATGTAGTCGATATTGATCTCGATCTGCCGGATAAGCTCTATCTCAAATACGATATCGTCGGTAATATCCTCTTTATCGTGATCCTGGCGTTTGCGCTGCCACTCGTCGCGCAGGTCCTGATACCGTCCGAGATAATCCTGCAGATCGCGCTCGGAGATCAGATCCTTTTCGGCAAATTCGTCGAAGGACGAGAGCAGATTGCGCATACGGAGAATGGCGCCGAACAGCGAAATGAAATCCTTTTGATTCTGCTCGCCTTCGATCCTTGGCTCGCTGAGCGGGTACTTTTCTTTCAGCTCGTTGATCATATCGACGTAACCCGGATGGTTCTTGTCGTCGGCGCCGATAAAGCCGTAATAGTAGTCGTCGAACTTCTGCATAAGCACGATGCCGGACGCGTTTTTGTCTCCGAACAGGGATATTGCGTCGTCGACTCGCTTCTGCAGATTGCGGAAACAGACGATGTTGCCGAACGTTTTGATACGGTTGAGAATGCGGTTCGTCCGGCTGAACGCCTGGATAAGGCCGTGAGCTCTCAGATTCTTATCCACCCACAGTGTATTGAGCGTCGTTGCGTCAAAGCCCGTGAGGAACATATTTACGACGATCAGAAGGTCAAGCTCCTTGTTTTTCATACGGAGCGACACGTCTTTGTAGTAGTTCTGGAACTTGTCCCCGTCGGTCGAGTAGTTCGTATGGAAGATCGCGTTGTAATCTCTTATAGCGCGGTCAAGGAAATCGCGGGACGTGGCGTCAAGCGCGGACGTATCTTCCGAGTTCTCCTCGCCAAGCAGGCCGTCTTCCTCTGCCTCCGGATCGTTGGCGCCGTAGCTGTATATGGTGGCGATCTTCAGCGCTTTGGACGGATCGGCCGCCATCTGATTTTTGAATTCCTCGTAATAGAGCTTTGCCGCCTGGACGGAGGAGACGCACAGAATGGAATTAAAGCCGTTGACACGCTGTCTGATCTTTATCTCCTCAATTCTACCGCGTTCGGCAGACGCTACCTCGGAGATATTGGTCAGCTTCGAGAACATATACGACTGGTTGCCGCGGTAGGTCTTCTGGTCAAAATGGTCAAGAATATAACCGGTGACAAGACGGATTCTTTCGGGAGCCATAAACGCTTTTTCGCGGTCGATATCCCAGACGTTCTTGTCGTCGATATCCGGCTCAGCGTCCATCGTCTTGATATAGTCGACGCGGAAGGGAAGGACGTTTTTATCGTTGATCGCGTCGACGATGGTATAAGTGTGCAGCTGATCGCCGAAGGTCTGCTCGGTCGTGAAATAATGCGGATCGTGGACGGCTCCGGCGTTGACCGCAAATATCGGAGTGCCGGTAAAACCGAACAGATGATACTTTTTAAAGTTCTTTACTATGGCTGCGTGCATGTCACCGAACTGGCTGCGGTGGCATTCGTCGAATATGATAACAACGTGTTTCCCGTACACTTCGTGTGCGGGGTTTTTCTTAACAAAGGTGGAAAGCTTCTGGATCGTTGTAATTATGATATGGCAATCGTCTTTTTCAAGCTGTTTTTTCAGGATCGCAGTCGACGTGTTGCTGTTTGCCGAGCCTTTTTCAAAGCGGTCGTACTCCTTCATCGTCTGATAGTCCAGGTCTTTTCTGTCGACGACGAACAGCACTTTGTCGATATATGAAAGCTGAGAGGCGATACGCGCGGTTTTAAATGATGTCAGCGTTTTGCCCGAGCCGGTCGTGTGCCATATATAACCGCCGCCGGCAACGGTGCCGTATTTCTTGTAGTTGGTCGCGATCTCGATGCGATTGAGTATGCGCTCGGTCGCCGAGATCTGATACGGACGCATGACGAGAAGCATCTTTTCCGATGTAAAGACGCAGTATTTGGTCAATAGATTGAGGATAGTATGCCTTGCGAAAAACGTACGGGTAAAGTCGATAAGGTCGGGGATGACGACGTTGTTTCCGTCGGCCCAGAATGAGGTAAACTCAAAACTGTTGCTCGTGGAATGCTTTTTCCCCATACCCGTCTTGTTCTCGTTTATATGGTTGATACGGGTGCTGTTGGAGTAGTATTTCGTATTCGTGCCGTTTGAGATAACGAATATCTGTATGTACTCAAACAGTCCGCAGCCGGCCCAGAACGAATCGCGCTGATAGCGGTTGATCTGATTGAACGCCTCGCGGATAGCGACGCCGCGGCGCTTCAGCTCGATATGCACGAGCGGGAGTCCGTTGACCAGAACGGTAACGTCATAGCGATTATCGTGTGCTGCACCGGAGCTCTGGCTGACCGAATACTGATTGATGACCTGAAGGAAATTGTTGTGTATCTGCTTTTTGTCGATAAGGGTGATATTTTTGCTCGTACCGTCGTCGCGGCGCAGTACCTGGACGTTGTCCTCCTGGATCTTGCGCGTCTTTTCTTCAATATGCTCGTTGGGATTTGCGACCGACTCTTTCAGGAATCTGTCCCATTCGCTGTCGGTAAACTCATAGTTGTTGAGTTTTGACAGCCGGACGCGCAGGTTCTGCAGAAGTTCTGCCTCCGTGTGTATTTTCAGATATTCGTATCCCTGCTCGCAGAGCATACGGATAAACTCCCGTTCAAGCTCCGCCTCGCTCTGATAGCTGTCAGAACGGGCCTTGACGGGTTCGTATTCTGTTACGACAGTGTTTTCCGTCGTCTGCGCGACGATGTTGAAGTACGGCATAAAAATCAATCTCCCGAATTTGAATCGCTGCTCTTGTTTTGCTTTTTCTTGTGTACTATTTGAAGGATTACAATTATCAAAACTCCGACAACTGCAAGGATACCAAGCGTTATGAGAACCCATACCCAGTTTGCTTTGATGAAATTGACTACAGTGATAATGATACAGGCAATCAGCCATAGAATGAAATACAACGGTATTCTGACGGCCCAGTGAAGCACCGACCGCCCTGCGCTCGAACTTGCGTTTCTTCCGGCAAACGAATATGCAACCCAATAAGCGATTTCGCCAATAATTGCACAGATGACAAAATCCCATATTGGATTGATCGGTAAGCTAAGTGGAAGCGAAAGAAAATCAAGCAGTGCCTTCATTGTTATACGTTAGTTCTCCTTAAATGACAGTAGTCTGTCTCTGTAGTATTCGTATTGTTTCTGCCTTGCCTCGATCTCGGCGGGGAGGCCTTCGGTTATGTCGTTGCAGAGTGTTTCAAAACGGTCAAGCGTGCTGACAATACGCTTCTGTTCCTCCTTAGAAGGCAGATTAATTGATACACGCTCCATAACATTACTCATTAGTTTTGGATTTCCCATACCGCTGTTAACATATTTAGGCGCTTCAATTTGAAGCGAGTACATTAAGTATTTTGTATTAGCAATCTCTTTATCAACTTTTATCAATCCACAGACATTGGTTACATTAAATTTGCCTGTTCTGTAAAATACTGTTCCTGCATTTGCTCCGTCGGTTGTCCAAGTCAAATATTCTCCATCAAACATATAGGAGTCAATTTTTCCCAGCTCACCATTGTTTTCTGTCTGAGACGAATAAACTGGATAATCACCGGAATGTTCTTTGATATCATCTTTTGATATTACTTTTCCTCGAGAAATGGATGATATCTCACCAACTGATACTCGAGCATACCCAAACACATACTGCAGCAGTTTTATCTCATCCTCGCGGCGCGCTCCTGCTCTCTCTCTCTCTCTCTCTCTCTCTCTCTCTCTCTCTGCGTTAACAAATTGTGAACAATCGAACGAAAGAAGCAGATCGCGGTAGTAGGCGTACTGCTTGTTCCGCGCCTCGATTTCCGCCGGGAGGCCGATGTTCAGGTCGGAGCAGATTGCGTCGAAATTTTTCAAAACATGAACGAGACGCTTTTGTTGTTTTTTGGGCAACACCGGCACTTTTGCTCGTGAGATATTATCGTTATACAACCGTTCAATTGTTCCTCCCGTGGATGCCTTCCACGGGTTTGTCTGGTACCAATAAAATAAGAATTCGTTAGTAACCTGGGATTCATCGTTATCGACCCAGACAATGTTTGAATCCTGGAAATAGGCCGGTTCGCCGTCAAACACTACGGTTCTGCCGATAGTCCCAGCCGCCGAAATCAATACATCGCCTTTCTTGGGATAAGAATACTGAGACTTATACCTCTCAAACAAAGCTCGTGAGATATAGGCATCGGCTTGTTTTCCAAAAGTACCAATCTTATAGAACGGAATCTCGCCCTCCGGTGTCGTTTCTTCTTTTAGAATTCTCTTGCACATTGATACTTTTCCAATGTCACCAAGAGTTCGCCAGACAATATTACGTTCCACCCCCCCAATTTTTTCGAAATTGAGGAGCTGGTCGCGGTAGTATTCATACTGTTTTTTTCTCGCTGTAAGCTCCGCTGTAAGCTCCGCTGTAAGCTCCGTGAAATTGTCCAGAATCCGGACAATATCACGCTGTACCTCGATGGGAGGTACGGGGATTGTCACTTTGTTCAGAACTTTTTGTGTGAGGCTTGGAACACCACCCGCGGTATTATACTGTTCAAGGTGTTCTCTTAACAAACAATGATAAACATATCGAGGAATAGCCGATGTTTCGTTGATTTCCGTATAAAAAATCGTGTCAACATTCCAAAACGGAGTATCAACATAGTAGAGTTTATCTATTGACCCTTTTCTAGGAATTAAAACCGATGGCTTATCATATGAGAATTTGTCCACATAAGTCATTATTCCACCAGATCCGTAGACTGGTACGTCTCCTGATGATAAATGCTTATAATCTGAACCGTTTTTTATTTTAAGTATTTTTTCAAGTGGCAAGTATTTTACACCGTCTGGACAATACTCGTTGATCAATTTCTCAAATTTGCTCATTCTGCCACCTCGATTTCATCGGCAACAGTACCGTGCTTGATATACTTGGTTCCCTTGTTTTTGCCGATCCTGTCAAGAACCATTTGTTGAACAAGCGATCCCAAAATTTCCTTTGTTCTCGTTTCTTTCAACCCGAGAATTGCCTGAGCTTCAGAGTTGGTGATCGAGCCTTTTTGAGCAATATAAGCCAGTATTTTTTCAACTATATCGGCACTTATCGGCGTTATATCGGCGCTTATCGGCGCTTTCCCACCGCCGATATCCGCATTACCTGCTTCAGTACTGCGATAAAAGATGACTACGAAGCCGGATTTCAACTGAATAAAATCGTATCTCACGCCTGCGGAAGTGCATGCATCATGAATACGTTTTAGACCGGAGCCGAAGCTCTCAACGTCTTTGGAATAATACAAAGTTCTCGCGATTACGGGATTTCTGCGAACCGGTCTTTCAGAATGTTCAATAAAATCTTCCGGAGTGTATCCCTTTGGGAACTGTCCGGGATTGTATATCTCAATTCTATTTTTGAAAATCGCGACTTCATTGCTTTGACCGCTTCCGTGATCCTTATGGCAGAACGAATTGATAAGCGCCTCTCTTACGGCGTCTGCCGGTATTTCGGGATATTCTTTTCTCTGGATACTGCCGTCAAATTCCACTCGCCAGTGAATGTTGTTCATGATGTACTTTTCGGCAACGTCAACGAGCCGGATGATCGGGCCGTGCACTCTCTGAATGTCATTGAAGGTGACGCGTTCGTTTGTTGCAAAAATAGCCATCTGAACGTCCTGGACAATATCATCCGCAAAAAGCACCTTGCCGGCATTGGTAAGACGATCGCCCTCTGAAAGTCCGAGCTTTTTAAGAACGGTAGCTTTGTCAGTGTAATCAAAACTGATCCTTCCGGCGGCTTTGGCTTTTTCAACGTATTGCCGCAGCAGTTCTTCGTCAGCGTCGTCAACAAGTTTGTTTGAAATATAATTCTCCCACTGATTCCCCTCAGAAGCATTGTCGCGTATATAATTCGCCAGTTCCTGCGGTGTCATCGTTAAATCTTCGTCGGCAACACGTATTTTTGCGACACCTCTGGCAAAATACGGAGTATGATCACCCTCGAATTTGACATGAACACAATCTTTTCCGTCAATGACTACCCGGTTGATTTCCGGAAATATACGCGGCTCGATCATACTGCCTATTTTCTGGCTGATATCGCGCAGCGTCTGTTCGGTAACAATCTGACCGACGACATCGCCGTTCGGTTTTATCCCAAAATAGAGTTCGCCTGCCTGATGCTTATTCAATATTGCGCTGATCGAGTTAACAGCTGCGTCAAGTTCTGCGGTAGATTGTTTGAACTCCAGCGTCTCTGTTTCAATTCCGAATTTCATAGATTACCCCTCGATCTCCTTAATTATTGCATCTATCTC
>JAEEGL015048124.1_pt1 | contig 10930 bp, 8 predicted proteins | sample 9134231 | NCBI WGS metagenome assembly JAEEGL01 (sample SAMN16246548, study PRJNA631951) | gut metagenome | biome: gut microbiome; feature: rumen; material: fiber-attached | host: Bos | place: Iran: Karaj | collected 2018-10 | reverse complement strand
CTGGACTCAAAGTAGGTCTTGTGCCGGAAATGTCACCCGGATACTATCTGACCGTATTTATCCAGAAGCTTGTCAGTGATGATCCCGATATACAGGTCATACTCATGCAGAATCACGGTATAATCGCTCACGGCGACGATATGAAAGAAGTCGTTGACATCCATGAAAAGGCGAATGCTGCGCTTAGGGAAGCTGCCTGCCTTGATGATTTCCCGGTATGCAGGGTAGTAAAGCATGATCCGGGGTTCGTATCGGATACACCCTGGCTCAAGGAGATCCTTGCGGATAAGTCATACAGGGATAAGATATTCGGCTGGCCTCTTTATCCTGACCAGATAGTCTATACCGGTAAGCCTGAGAAATTCATTTTTGAAGACGATAAGATCGTCTATAACACCGAGAATCCTGTTGAAGGTATCACGATAGAGGAGACGCTTGCAGGTGTAGCGTATGTTTTTGCAGAAAATGCAAAACTCGGCAAAGAGATCAATTTCATGGGCAATGACGCAGTAAAATATATCAACAACTGGGATATGGAAAAATACAGAGCTGCCCAGATGAAGTAAGAACTGTTATAAGATCTATACAGCCTTATGATCAGTCAAGGACCATAAGGCTGTTTTTTAATGCGTTGACGGCAGCAGAATGACATTTTACGGCCGGATATCATTTTTGGCCAGTATAAAAATATTTGTTGACTTTTTCTACAGTAATGATATAATTTGTTTTGTTCGTGCGGATGTGGCGGAACAGGCAGACGCGTACGTTTGAGGGGCGTATGGGACAACCGTACCGGTTCAAGTCCGGTCATCCGCACCATGAAAACTCTGTTTTGATCTCTGATCTGAACAGAGTCTTTTTTTGCTTTACGGCAATGGTACTTACAGTGATTTGATGTAAGTGCTTTAATATGGTATGATATTAAGAGAATTTATACAGATTTTTTGGTTTAAGGTCGATGAACAGAAGGTCTTTGAAGAGAGTAAAAAAAAGAACTGAACAGACTGATCTGAACAATGTTCCGGGGGATCTTTTGGAAACCGGCGATTCTTATGATCAGCCTGAGGAGCTTGACAGTTCAAGGATGGAAGAATTAAAGGCGCGTATTGACAGAAAAGTTCATGCAAGAAGGCGTTTTTATTTTATTCTGATCATCCTTATATTGATTGGCTCTTTTTTATTTCTGTTCTTTAATTTCATAAAGGCCGATATCATATCGGTTGAAGGCAATCTGACAAAGACCGATGAATATATAGTTGCGCTGTCCGGAATAAAACCCGGTGATCATATTTTTTCGATATCGAAGGAAGAGGCTGCTTCGAATCTTGAAAGAGACCCTTTTATAAGGCTTCTCGATATAAAATATCAGTTCCCTAATTCAGTCCGCATCATCGTTGAGGAGAGGATACCGAAAGCAGCTGTTACATATGGTTCACAGTTTGTCCTTATAGACAAGGAATGCCATATTCTGTCGGTGTACACCGATAAGGACGCATACAGGATCCCGGTGATCGAAGGTATGGGCCTTAATTCGGTTGAGCTGGGTTTTGAACTGAGGACCGATGACAGCAAGAAGATAGATATCATAAAGAATATCCTGTATTATCTTGATCTTAATTCCTTTACGGATAACGTTAAAAATATCGATATTTCTAATATCGATGATATAACTCTTTATACAAGAAAAGGAATGACCGTTATTTTTGGCCAGGATGACAATCTCAATGAAAAAACAGCATGGGCCAAGGCGATAATCGAATCACTTGAAAAAGACGGCGTAGAGACCGGTGTAATCGATATATCGGTCGGGGACTCCGCTATATACAGAAAAGCTGATTCCGGTGATAAGGCCGTGACACCTGCAGGAAGCAGTGAAGGTGTGTAGTATGAGATTTGCTGATGTAGTGATCGATATAGCCAACTCAAAAGTTGACAGGACATTTGAATATATAATCCCTGACTCGCTCGATGTTGTGACGGGCAGTATGGTCAAGGTCCCTTTCGGCAACAGGATAAGCCAGGGATATGTTATAAACGTTAAGGACAGTACTGACTTTGATCAGGAGAAGCTTAAAGAGATAATCGATATTAAAGGGACATTCCCGGTACTGACGGAAGAGCAGATAAGACTGTCACATTATATAAAAGCGCAGTATCATACGACTCTGACTTATGCTTTAAGGTTCATGGTGCCTTCGATATTAAGGACGGGTTCCGCAAATATTAGAAGCAGGAGATTTGTCCAGCTCAAACAACTGTCGCAGGTCAGGATGATGGCTCTTTATGAGAGCTGTATAGCTAAAAACGGAAGTACCAAGTATAAAAAGCGATATGAAACATTAAAACAGCTTGAAGCCGGCAATCTTCCCTATGAAAAGGTCCCAAAGAGCACTCTTGATTTTCTGCTCAGGGAAGATGCGGTCGAGATCATTGAGGAAAATGAGGAGATAAGACCTTATTCCGTTTACGGAAAACACATTGAATCTCTTACCGATGAACAGGAATCCGCTTTAACAAGCATAAAAGATTATATTGACAACCGCAAAAGAAGAACGATCCTTATACACGGCGTGACAGGCAGCGGAAAGACCGAGGTCTATATGAGAGCGGCGGAGTACACTCTTTCTCTCGGTATGACCGTGATCATGCTGGTACCTGAAATATCACTTACACCTCAGCTTTTCGGGGAATTCTACAACTGCTTCGGAGATAAAGTAGCTGTTTTCCACAGCGGTCTTACTCCCAAAGAAAGATATACACAGTGGCTTAATATCAAATCAGGAAAAGCCAGGATAGTGCTCGGGGCAAGAAGCGCAGTATTCGCTCCGCTTGAGAATATCGGGCTCATAATAATCGATGAGGAGCATGAGAGCAGCTATAAGTCTGAGTCATATCCGACTTATCATGCTTTTGAGATCGCCAATATAAGGTCAAGGATCAACGATGCCGTTCTCATACTGGGGAGCGCGACCCCGCAGATCGAGACTTACCTCAAAGCAAAGCTCGGTATGTATGACCTTATAGAATTGAAAAAGAGGATAAAGGATGTTCCTCTTCCCGAGATGCAGGTCGTCGATATGAGAAAGGAATTCAAAGGGGGAAATCCTGGGATAATAAGCGGTGTACTGTACGAAGAGCTTAAGAAGTGTCTGCATAACAAAAAACAGGCACTTATCTTCATAAATCGCAGAGGATTTGCTTCAGCCGTGCAGTGTAAAAGCTGCGGTGAGGTGATAATGTGTCCTCACTGTGATATCCCTATGAAATATCATATAACGACGGATTCATTAAAGTGCCATTACTGCGGCATCTCGATCCCTTATACTGACGAATGCCCAAACTGCGGCGAGCATTTTCTTCAGAACAGGGGAGTAGGGACTCAGCAGGTGGAAGTACAGATAAAGAGACTTTTTCCCGAAGCAAGGATCCTGAGGATGGATTATGATTCTACCCGTAAGAAGAATTCATATGAGACGATCTACGATGATTTTAAAAACCATAAAGCGGATATCCTTATCGGGACGCAGATGATAGCAAGAGGGCTTGATTTTGATGATGTTACAGTCGCTGCCATTGTTTCCGCGGATTCTCTTATCAATACGGATGATTACCGTGCTGATGAGAGGATGTTCTCTATGATAGAGCAGGTCGGTGGAAGGGCAGGAAGAAAGTACAGCGGAAAAGTGATAGTCCAGACATATGATCCTGATAATTTTGTTATTCAGTTTGCTAAAGCCCATGACTATGCAGGGTTTTATAATCTAGAATTATCAAAAAGGAAATCTATCGACATGCCTCCGTATACAAGGCTTTACCGTATGGTCTTTACGCACAAAGACAGGGAAAAGGCTGAGAAGGAATGCTTTAAAGTTGAAGAGGAACTGAGGGAAGCCTTAAAAGAGTTCAGTGAAGATATCGTGTTATTTGTAGCTAAGCCCGCTCCGGTAGAGAAGATCCAGGACAGGTACAGATATCATATCCTGATCAAGGTCAGGAACAATAAAAACATATCGGCATTCAAGGATATAGTTTTCGGTATATGGGCCGAGCATTCAGGAAAAGATGTCGATATAAGCATAAATACAAATCCATATGAAACAGTATAAAGGGGATAAAAATGGCAATAAGGAATATTCTTACAGAACCAGATGAAACACTTAGAAAGAAGAGCAAGCCTGTAAAGGAAGTAAATGATCATATAAGGCAGCTTATAGACGACATGCATGAAACTATGGTCAGTGCTGACGGAGTCGGTCTGGCGGCACCTCAGGTAGGAGTTCTGAGGCAGGTCATTGTATTAAGGAAGGATGAAGAATCATTTATAGATCTCGTAAATCCGGAGATAATCACTACTGAAGGGGAGCAGACCGGGGAGGAAGGCTGTCTTTCTGTTCCCGACAGGTCCGGTATTGTGACCAGACCCATGAAAGTCACATTCAAAGGACTTGACCGGGACGGCAATATGAGGATGTATACTGAGGAAGGTCTTCTGGCCAGAGCTGTATGCCACGAGGTCGATCATTTAAAAGGGATCCTATATATCGATATTATGGAAAGAGAAGTATTCGATGAGTAATGTCATTAGAAAAGAGGATCTGCATATTCTCTTTATGGGAACACCGGACTTTTCCGTAAAGTGCCTAAGGAAGATTGTCGAAGAGGGGTATGATATCAGGGCGGTAGTAACCCAGCCCGACAGACCTAAAGGAAGAAAAAACCTGCTGCATGAGTCTCCTGTAAAAGTATATGCCAAAGAGAACAGCATTCCCGTTCTTCAGTATGAGAAAGTCAGCAGGGAAGGTATCGATGATATACGTAATCTCGGCTGCAATCTTTTTGTGACCGCTTCGTTCGGACAGATACTTTCGAGGAAACTTCTGGCCTTACCTGAATATGGTACGATCAATGTCCATGCGTCCCTGCTGCCGAAATACAGAGGAGCCGCACCTATCGAGTGGTGCATCATGAACGGAGAAAAGTATACGGGGATAACGACCATGTATACTAAATATGAACTTGATGCAGGAGATATGCTCCTTAAAAAGGAAGTAGAGATACCTGATGATATTACAGGTGGTGAATTAAGGGATATACTTGCAGACTGCGGTGCGGAAGTTTTGTCTGATACACTTAAAGCACTTGCTGAAGGAACCCTAAACCCTGTAAGTCAGAATGAGGATGAGGCATCATATTATCCGATGCTTGATAAAAGCATCGGCAGGATTGATTTTAACAAAACATTTAATGAGATACATAACCTTGTAAGAGCGCTCCTTCCTGAGATGCCTGCATACTTTGAGGCTGACGGAAACAGGATCCAGGTGTATAAAGTCAGTTTCATAAACGGATCGGCCGATTCATTGCCCGGAACAGTTATTTCACAGGATCCGAAGCGCGGCCTGCTCATTCAGGCAGGGAACGGCATAATTGAGATAAACGAACTGAAATTCCCCGGGAAAAAACAGATGGACGACAGATCATTTTTAAGAGGAAGACAGTTTATAACGGAGTTCATTGATTGAATACAAGAGAAGCGGCATTTAAAATACTGTTGAGTATTGAAAAGGATAATTCTTATTCGGATCTTATCCAAAAAGAGATCATGCGTGATATGGATCTCCGAGACAGACATTTCGTTTCTGCGCTTGTTTATTCCGTTCTGGAGCACAAACTGACCATCGATTACGTAATCGACGGTCTTTTAACAAAAAGAAATACAGATAAGACTGTCAGAGTAATACTGAGGATAGGCTGTGCCCAGATACTTTATATGGATGTTCCTGATTCTGCAGCCGTTAATGAAACAGTAAAGCTGATGAATTCGACAGGAAAGAAAGCCCTTAAAGGATTCGTCAATGCTGTGTTACGCAAGGTCTGTAATGTAAGCCTTGAAGACATAAGACTGCCCGATGAAAGCTCTGAACCCGACAGGTATCTTTCAGTGAAGTACAGCTATCCGGAATGGATCGTGAGAATGCTCAGGGATCAGTATGGAGAACAGTGTGCGAGGGAGATCCTGTCGTATAAAAGATCAGACAGACACGGCATTTTGGTAAGGGTGATCTCAGGTAGGGGATCTGTCAGGTCCACGGTAACAGACAATGCCGTTTATCATAAAAATGCCGTCTATATCGAAGGTTCCGATATAGACAATAATCCGGACTATATAGAAGGACTCATCACACCTCAGAGTGAAGCGTCAATGTTCTGTGTGGAGGCTGCAGGAATCACTAGAGGAGGCAGTGTGCTTGATCTTTGTGCTGCGCCCGGCGGTAAATCGGCATATGCTTATGAGTTTTCGGGAACTAAGATCACTGCGTGTGATGTTTATGAGCACCGCATTGAAGTAATGAGAAAAAACCTTCAGAGGCTCAGGATAGAATACGAGGCAGTTCGTAATGACGGGTGTGTCCTAAATCCGGATTTTATAGACAGATTTGATTATGTGCTCGTTGATGCGCCTTGTTCATCTCTTGGCCTCATGTACAGGAAACCGGAACTGAGGTATTCAAAATCCATGGCTGACCTTGATGCGATTGCCGCTGTCCAGTCACTGATCCTTGATAATGCTTCAAAATATGTAAGACCAGGCGGTATACTTATTTACTCGACCTGTACAGTAAACAAAGCGGAAAATGAATATCAGATAAAAGACTTTTTAAATGAGCACAGTGATTTTTCAGGAGCGGGCTTCACTGACAGCACATTGAAGAGACTTGCAGGGAAAGATGACTTCCAGATACAGCTGCTGCCCAATATAAATGATACAGACGGTTTTTATATAGCCAGATTGGTAAAACGATGAAGAAAAACATTCTTTCAATGACAGAATCCTCATTAAGGGATGAAATGACGTTAATAGGTGAAAAACCGTACAGGGGCAGCCAGATATATAAATGGGTCAATAAGGGATATCATTTCAGCGAGATGAATAATATACCCTCAGGTCTTATAGAAAAGCTGTGTGCTGATTATACCGACGGGCTTCTTGAACTGACAGAATTAAAAAGATCTGATGACGGTACTAAAAAGTTTCTCTTCAGGCTAGAAGACGGCGCGTTTGTTGAAGCTGTTCTTATGAATTACTCTTTCGGCAGTTCAGTATGCATATCGACTCAGGTCGGATGCCCGATGGGATGCAGGTTCTGTTCCTCGGGGATAGACGGATTTGAAAGGAACCTGACACCTTTTGAGATGCTTGCCGAAGTCATACAGGTCAAACGTGAAGCCGGTATTGACGACCAGCTTACGAATATCGTTCTAATGGGGACGGGAGAACCACTGCTCAATTATGACAATGTTCTTGCATTTCTGCATCTTGTGAATGATAAGAGCAGGCTTGGGATAGGAATGAGAAACATATCGCTGTCGACCTGCGGGATAGTACCGAATATAAAGAAACTGGCAAAAGAAAAGCTTCAGCTGACTCTTTGTCTTTCGCTTCATGCAGCTAATGATAATAAAAGAAAACAGCTGATGCCGGTCGCTGAGCGTTATTCCATAAATGAAACTGTTGATGCCGTTAAAGAATATTCGGAATATACTGGCAGACGGGTCACGATTGAATATATAATGATTAAAGATTTCAACATCTCGAGATCGGACGCCGATCAGCTTCATGATCTTTTTCAGAACTGTAACGCGCATTTTAATCTGATCCCATACAATCCCGGCGGCAGTGGTGATTTCAGCACTCCTTCAAAAAAGGAGATATATGCTTTTTCTGAACTGCTTTCCAAGAGGAATATAAGCAATTCAGTCAGAAGGACTCTGGGATCCGACATAGAAGGGGCGTGCGGTCAGCTAAGAGCAAAATATAAAAAGGAGGGGATAGCAGATTGAACATTTATTCAATGACACATGCTGGAAGAATCAGAAAGAATAATGAAGATTCGATTTATGTATCCGGTGAGTCTTTACCCCTTCTTGCAATAGTTTGCGATGGGATGGGAGGTCATCTTGGCGGCAAGACTGCCAGTGAGATGGCCGTGAAGCTTATCGTAGAAAAAATTGCTTCATATGGAATCACCCTCTTAAATAAAAGGGCACTGTCCAGGATACTGGTCGAGACAAGCAGGGAGATTTACAGGAAGTCACTTACAGATGCCGATCTGTATCAGATGGGAACGACATGCGTAATATGTGTTATCTATGATAAATCGATGCTTATCGGAAGTGTTGGTGACTCAAGGATATACAGATTCAGAGACGGAGAACTTTCAAGACTGACCCATGATGACAGCTATGTGCAGGTATGGATCGATAACAAGATACTTACTGAACAGGAAGCCAGGACAAATCCGCACAGAAATATCATCACAAAGGCTTTGGGCATGGAAAAACTGCAAGTCGAATGTACAGAACACTCGTTTAAGCAGGGGGATGTTATTCTGATGTGCTCCGACGGTCTTTCCAATCATGTCTATGATGAAGAACTGTCCAAATACTTAAAAGATGATGACGATCCTTATTTTATTGTCAACGATCTTTTCGATCTTGCAATGAACAGAGGAGGAACAGATAACATTTCAGTTATCGTTATCAGCAACAGTGGAGGTGACTCCATTGATAGATAACGGTACGGTTATTTCCTCCAGATACAGAATAGTTGAACATACTGCAAGCGGCGGTATGTCCGAGGTATATAAGGCGTATTCATTCAGAAGCAGGAATTATGTGGCGATCAAATTCCTTAAAGATATTTATCGATTCAACGAAGAAATGGTCGCGACATTTAAGAATGAAGCTAAGATCTTCATGCATCTTAACAGCCGCTATATCGTCAAATGTATCGATATAGGCGAATACAATAATTCAACATATATCGTTATGGACTATATCGACGGGCCTGATCTCAAAACCTATCTTGACAGCAATAAGATATCTTTGCAGGAAGCTGTTGAGATCGTAAAGAAGATAGTAAAAGGTCTTGGCTATGCCCATCAGAGAAATATTATCCACAGCGACCTAAAACCGCAGAATATAATAATGGCCGATAAGGATACGCCACTTATCATTGACTTCGGTATCGCACACTCACCGGTTGAACAGTCATCTGATAATCAGGTCGTAGGATCGGTATACTATCTGTCACCTGAACAGGCAAAATCAGAACCGGTTGACAAGAGAAGCGATATATATTCTCTCGGTGTCATCCTGTATGAGATGTGTACTGGAAGCCTTCCGTTTCAGAATGACGATCCTTTAACCGTTGCCCTTCTGCATGTCCATCAGATACCGAAACAGCCCAAGGAAATAAACCCTGAAATACCGGAGAGCCTGAATCTCATCATAATGAGGGCATTGGAGAAGAATCCTGACAACAGATACAGCAATGCCATCGAGCTGCTCAGTGATCTTAACAGAGTATTTGATGACCCTGAAGGGAATTACATACTTAACAGATCGAAAAACAATGTGCACTGGCTGTCAGTGAGAAGAAACAGGATAATCATTTACAGTTCTATCGTTCTCATAGTTGTTGCAGCTCTTGCCTTATCCATTTATCTTGTGTCAAGGATAAGTCTGAACAGAAAGAACAACTATATGCCCGATATAGTAGGAAAGACTGTAGATCAGGCTGAAGAACAGCTTAAAGACTTTAAAGGTTTTGTGGTTAAAGTCGAAGCACAGGATGTTGAAGCTGAAGACGGGGTAGTAATATCGCAGGAGCCCAGCGCTGGTTCTATCATTCAGGATAAGGATACTGTAGTCATTTATTACTCAAGCGGCGGGAGCATTGTTGAGATGCCTGATCTTATAGGCTATTCATATGATGAGGCGATCGAGATACTGAATCAGTATGGTATCAGCAATATCAGGACAGAGAAAGTGTATTCCAACGAATCTGTTGAAGGTGAGATAGTCGATCAGAATCCTGGCGTCGATGAACAGCTGAATACGTCTGATCAGGTTACTCTTACAGTCAGCTCCATTTCCGATAAGTATATCGAATTCGTTCCGAACGTTACCGGCATGAACGTAAAAGAAGCAGTAAAAGCCTGTTTTGTAAGGGGCTTTTCGGCAATATACATTTATGAGGCCGGATATGGTGGAGACGGAATTGTCTATTCACAGGATCCTGAAGCATCTGTTCAGGATTACAGCGGTCCTGTAACACTTAAGATCAGCAACCGCAATTATAATAAATATGTATCAGTGATTCCTATCTCATATCTTCCTGACTGTAAGTCTATCAGGATCACTGCCGATGAGATAATAGACGGTATCACTGTAGAGATGGTCCTGTATGAAGAGTCATTTAATGATCCAGGCAGATTCATTGCGGACAACAACGGTACATTTAAAGTCTATCTTTATGAACCATATGAGAGCAGTGACTTTATAGCTTCGATGACGATATATACTGACGGAAAGATATATATGAAAAAAAGCGCTACTTTTTTACAGAGCAAATGATTGAGAACGGAATTATTTTAAAAGGCATAGGCGGGTTTTATTATGTTAAAACAGACAGTGATGTTATTGAGACAAGAGCCCGCGGATTATTCAGGAAACAAGGCATAAAACCATTGGCAGGTGACAGGGTCACTGTTGAGAATGGATATATAATCGAGATACAGCCAAGAAAGAACGTGCTTATAAGACCTCCTGTCGCAAATATAGACGCATTGGGGATAGTTATCTCTTCTCATCTTCCCGTACCGGATATGGTGTTGACCGACAAGCTTATCATATATGGATTATTAAATGATCTTGAAACGTTCCTTATCATCAATAAGAATGATCTGAACAATGAGGTGTCTGACGAGATCCGTGTGCAGTATAATGATTCGGGAATAAAAGTCTTTCAGACCAGTGCTGAAACCGGTCTGGGAATGGATGAACTCAAAGGATACCTGCACGGTAAGATAACATGTTTGACAGGTCAGTCAGCCGTAGGGAAGAGCAGTATTATAAATTCCGTTCT
>JAEEGL015029080.1_pt1 | contig 10930 bp, 8 predicted proteins | sample 9134231 | NCBI WGS metagenome assembly JAEEGL01 (sample SAMN16246548, study PRJNA631951) | gut metagenome | biome: gut microbiome; feature: rumen; material: fiber-attached | host: Bos | place: Iran: Karaj | collected 2018-10 | reverse complement strand
ATTTAGCAGTATTATGATAAGGAACACTATCACCATTACTTAATCTAAATAAAAAAGGAATTTGATTTGAATTTGTTAAATTTAAATAAGGTGATGATTCGGATGAAGAAATTGAAGATTTATTACTTTTATGTAAGAAATTTAATAAAAAATATATTCCTAATATTGTTATAATTAATATTGATAAAATACTTAAAAGTCCTCCATAAAAAGTTTTTAATCGAGTTTCACCTTTATTTGAAAAAGTAAGACGAGCTTTATGTGAAAGATAATCAAAAGATTTTATATATTTCATTTTTTGTAATTTTTGAATATTATTTAATATTATATTTTTAAAATATTATATAATACAATATTATAACAAAAATAATAATGTTTTACATATAATTTAATTTTCAAAATTGATAATTTAATTAATATAGTAAAAATATAAAAAAAAAAATTTATTTCCTCCTTTGTTGATGTCTAGTTTTCCTTTCTTCTTTTTTTTCAAACTTTTTAATTTCTTCAAGTGAAATTTGTTTAACATCAGGTTGCCATTCAGTATCATTATTATAAATATCTCTTAAATAATTATTTAAATCAACTTTATTTTTAGAAGAAGAATTTTGAGAATATCTTTGAAAATAATTTTTCTTTTCATTAACAGCACTTTTTTGATATTCTAATATTTGTTCTCTAATAGAATGTGAAATAGGTAAAACAAATTCAGTCCCTAAACCTAAATCTTTACAAACACTTTTAGCAAATTCTTCAGGTGAATTATTAGGATTATTAATATCCCATTCAATTTGATCATTATATAACATATCACCAATTCTAATATCTAATTTAATAGTCTTTAAAATTTCTCCTTCAATATCTTCATATTTTTTATATTGAATTATTTGTTTTTTCATTTGATTTGATATTTCTGTATCAAATCCTGCAGGTAATTGATTATCTTCTGCTATTATTTTAGCAAAATTTTCTACATTTAAATATGGTTCATTTGAATTCCAAAAAAATTGATCTTTAAATTTTTTTCCCTCTAATTCTATATTTATATTTATTGGTATTAAATTGTCAAAACCATAATTTGAATCAAAGTCTTCATTTAATTTTGATCTTTCTCTTTTTCCTTTTAAAAGTTGTAAACGAGATAAATTTGTTCCTGCTAATTTTGGCTTGTTTGAATATAAATTATTTAACCATGATTCTATTGCTTCTTCTAAACGTGATGTGTTACCTTTTGCTTTTCCTTGTATCCATTGAGATAATGTTGAATGATGGATTTTTATGTCTTTTGATACTTCTACTTGTTTAAAACCGTATTTTTGAAGGGCTTCTATAAAACGCTCACGTAAATTTCTTCCTCTTGCGAAAACACTTAGTGACATTTTTTTAAATATTTGTTTAATTTCTTTTTTTTAATTTATTTTTTTTTTTTTTTTTATTTTTTTATTTTTTTTGATTTTTTTGGTTTTTTTTAACTTTTTTTGTTTTTTTATCTATTTTTGTTTTTTTTTTAATAAAATGGGAAATGTTGAAAATAATAGAATTGGATTTTATTTTATGAATGTTCAAAATGAAAATAGTAATAATAAAAAGGGTATTAATAATTATTGTTATTATAAAAAAAATTATGATCCTGCAATTCCAATAAAAGAAATTGTAAATGAAGAAGAAAAAAAAAATGAAGAATTTAAAGATGTTAAAAATCCAAAATTCTTAAAAAATAATATGAGTAATTCAAATTCAAATTTAATTAAATTTAATACATCTGAAAAAGAAATAAATCAATTTATTCAACCTAAAAAATCAAAATCAAAAATAGATATAACATTTAATAAAATATTTAAGTTTAATCGTTCCTATATAAGATCAAAAACAATTTATCAATCATCAAGATTAAGAAATAAATTATTAGAAATAAAGAACCAATTGAATAATTCAACAATTAAAAAAATTGAATATTTAAATCAAAATGACTTTGAATTAAATTTTATAAGAAATGGAGATGAAATTCGTAATTCATATATATCAAAATTAATTACAAAAAAAATATTAACATCTCAAAAAGAAAAATCTCATAATTCAATAATAATATTTGATTGGGATGACACATTATTTCCAACATCATCATTAACAAAAAAAGGACTTTATATTGATAATAAAGAATTAACGGAAAAAGAAAAAGAAAAAATATCAAAATTAGAAGAATTAGTTTTAAATATTTTAACATTATCAATTGAAAAAGGAGATACTTTTATTATAACAAATGCAGGAAAAGGTTGGGTTGAATTTACTAGTATGAAATATTATCCAAGAATAAAAAATGTTTTAGAAAAAATAAAAATTATAAGTGCAAGAGAAAATTATGAAAATGAATATCCAAATGATTCTCAAATGTGGAAAATGTTATCTTTTTTAGATGTATATAAAAATTTAAATAGTAATTTGGTTACTAATATTATTTGTTTAGGTGATTCTTTTATTGAAATTCAAGCAGGATTAAAATTGGCTTCTATGTTTACACAAGCCTTTATTAAAGTTGTTAAATTTAGGGAGTCTCCTAAATTTGATGAGTTAATTAAACAATTAAAATTAATTTATAATCAATTTAATTCTATATATTCTTCTGTAAAAAATTTAACAATTAAAGTTGAGAAAACAAAGGGTAAAAAAAAGTAAAGAATTATTTTTATGTTGTTGTATATGTTTTTTTTATATTTTTAGGAAATATTTATGTTTATATATATTAATTTATCTATATTTTATATATGTTTTTAAAAATGAAGTTTTATATATTTTTAATTTATAAATTATATATCACCAATAAAATCATTTTATATTAATTTAAAAATAAATCAAATGATTCTGATGATTCACATATTGAATCTGTATTAAATGATTTTACTGTTATTGAGGATGAAGATGATTTATTTTCTTTTGTAAAACTTTGATAATATTTTTGATTTGATTTATTAATTTGTTGTTTTACTAAATCTCTAAAATTATTATTGTTTTCATCTATACTATTTATACTTGATGCATCAATACTTAAATTTATTTTATTATTTTTTTTTAAAATATTATTCCTCTGAGTAATAATTTCTTCATTATCATTGTTTATAAATAATTCAAGACTATTATTATTTTCGTTTAAATTTTCAACTATTGAATTTTGAAAAATATCATTAAACAATTTATTATTTTTAAAATTATTTAATCTTTGAAGATAATCATTTTTAACAATATCTAAAATATTATTATCATCTCTTTTATTGTCATTATTAAAATAATTTATAATATCTTCAAATAATTCATTACTTTTATTTTTATAGATAAAATCTAATTCTTCTTCTAAATCTAATTTTTTTTTCCATTGTCCTTTAATTGTTTTTGAAATATTTTCATCAATTTTAATTTTATTTAAACTATAATTTTGAATATAATTCATTGGAGATGTTGGACTTGATTCACTTGTATATGAAGTTGTATTATCAATTCCATTATTAGAATTAATTGGAATATAATCTAATTCTTGTCCTTTATTAACTTTGATTTTATTCATAAATTTTAAATTTGATTCTTCTAAAACTTTATTACTATAATTTTTCCTTAATTTAATTCTATCTATTACTTTTTTTGCCTCTAATTTTGATTTAAAAAGTGGTAATTTTTTCATATTTATTTTTATAGATTTTTTATTTCAATTAAAGTTTTTAAATAATTATAAAAGAGAATTTTTGTTATTTTTTAATTTTATTTAAATATATCTTAATCTTTTTTACTTATAATCAGAACCAACAAATAAAAATTTATTTTAGGTGAATTTAAACATAAAGATTTAATTGATCCATGAATCTCATTTTTTGTTTTAATTAATTCAATTGAATTAATAACATTTAATTTATATATATTTACAATTGAATCATTATATCCTGCAAATAATAATTTATTTATTTTATCATATTCAATTGAAAATTATTGAACCATTTAAATTATCGTTTATTTCTTTAATTGTTTTCATAATTTTCTGTAGTTAATAATAATGGTTGTGAAAAAAAAATAAATAAAAAACTTTATAATTCTGAAATAATACAGAAATAATAATTATTATTACATAGCAAATATTATAAAAATTTTAAATTATATAATTTATTAATTTCTATTTATAAAAAAATAAAAATTAAATTTTTTAAAATATAAAATAATTTAAAAAATGTCGTTCCATACAGATGGATTCGACGGTAGTTATTACAACCAAAAAATCCCTTTAACAATATCAACTTTTTATATCATTTTAAATCATATTAAAAATTCATTTAATACTTTAGTAATAGGAATGAATAAGAAATTATTAAATAAATTTACTGAAAAAGTTTTTGAATTATGTGGTTTAAATAAAAAATATGAAGATATTCTTGAAGAAAAATCTCAAATTATAATAAATAAAACAGATGAAATTATATCATTAAGAGAAAAAATTGAAGAAATGGAAAATCAAATTAAACAAAATGAAAATAAACAATTGAATGTTATTCCAGAAATGTTATGTTCAAAATGTGGAGGTTCATTAGAAGAGTCTTTTAATAGTGAAGTACTTACTGAAAATAAAAAGATAATTTCAGAACAATTTGCATATATTGAAAAAATGCAAAAAGAAATTTCAAAATTAAAATCTAAAAATGAAATAAATGAAAGTAGATTAAAAGATTTAGATTTAATTAAAGAAGAATTTAAAAATTTACAAGAGGCTATTTTAAAAGAAAAAAATGATAAAAATGAAATTGCAATTCAAACTGATAATATAGAAAATAAGAATTCAATTCCAAAAAATAAAAACTCAAATAATGCAAATAAAAAAAAAACACAAAAACAAACTAAGAAAAAAAATGTGGAAAGTCCAACAAATAATAATAATAATAACATATTATTTAAAACTGGAAATATCTCAATTAATACAAATAATATTTTTACTACATCAACTTTTTCTAATTCTTTAAATACTAATACTAATACAAATAATAATAATTCAATTACAAATGATTCAATTTTATCTTTAAGATATGATAATAGTGTTTTGGCTTCAGAATTAATTGCTTTAAATAAAGAAATTACAAAATTAAAAAGTGAAAATAGAATATTAAATGATAAATATTCAAAGTTTGAAAAAGAAAAAAAAGATATTAATGATAAATTAAAAAATAAAAGTGAATTATATGATAAAGTAAAAAAAGAAAATGAAGAATTAATTAATTTAATAAATAATTCTAAATATAAAAATATAATAAACACAGAGAATGAAAATAAAAAATTAAGAACAATATTACAAAAGAATGAAAGTGATATAGATAAATTAAAAACTGAAAATGAAAATCACAATAAAAAATTATCAGAACAAAGTTCAATAATATTAAAAATGAAAACTGAATTAGAAAAATGTAATAAATTCAAATCAGAAAAGGAAAATTTAGTATTAGAAAATGTAAAATATGAAACAGAATTAAAAAGATTAAAATATGATATAGAAGAAAATCAAAATTTAATAGAAAAAAAAGATATAATAATTCAAAATAAAGAAAATGAAATTCAAAAATTAAATAATGATATAAATTATTTAGCTTTTAATACAAAAAAATATAAAAGTGATGCTGAAAAGGCATTAAATGACGCTTTAGCATATCAAGAAATTGTTAAAACTTTAGAAGAACAATTAAATCAATATAAAGATGTTATTAATTCAATAAAAGAACAACAAATGAATATAAAACCAAAAAATAAATAAATCAAATATATTTAATTTATGTTTTGACAAATTATAAATATTTCACTATTTATTCCTAACCCTTATATTTTAAATAAATACATTTTTAATTTTTTACTTTATTTGTGTTAGTTATTACATTAATAAGACTAATAGCATTATCACTTTTTAAACTATTATCTATATCACTTTCTTTTTCTTTATCATTTTTAATATTAATTTCATTATTTTTTGATAAAAGCATATTTTCACTAACTGCATTTTCAAGATCATCTAAAAATTCTTCATGTTGATTATCTAAAATATAACATTCTCTCTTTTCTAAAAGTTGAGTATATGATTTTAAATTAAAATATGCAAATATTTTTAAAAATATGGTACATAAAGATAGTGCAAAAATTAAAATATCTACTTGAGAATCTGAATAATCAAAAATAAATGTTTGACTCTCTTCAGATACAATTTCTCTTAATTGAACAACTAAAATTAATATTACATATATTGATGCAATAATAATATAAATAAACGTTAATATTTTTGAAAAAAAAGATTTTTTAATTAATAACAATAATAATAATAATATGATTGAAATTGAAGATATTAATATTGTATATTTTATAAAGTTTATATAATATGTATTTTCTTCTGTATAATTATTTTCTATTAAACGTAGAACTGTTGAAAAAGCTAAATCCCCTAATATAAAAATAACACAATGTATATATTTTTTAGTTATTAATGTTCTTATTACTCTATCTATACTTGTATTATTTTATTATTTTATTACCTTCTGGTTCTGGATTTGAAACATTTGATGAAAAATAAGGATATTTCATATTTAATTAATGATGTTCTGATTTTTCTTTTTTTATTTAAATTTTTAATTAATAATTATTTTATTAATAATTTTTTTATTATAATCAAATTTTTTTAATGTTATTTCTTAGTTATAAATTGAAATTAATAATTAATTTTAAATTTAAATGGAAAATAAAATTCAGGAAATTTTAAATAAATATGAAATAAAAGAGGATTTTTTTTCATATTTAAGAACATTTTCATCAAATATTGATTTTGAAAGGAAAAAATTATTTCCTTTAAAAGAATTATCAATAAATAATGAATTATCAAAAGAATTATATGGAAATTCATATATAAAAACATTAGAAGAACAAATAATTGACAAAAAAAAAGAAGATTTTTGTTTTAAAAGTGGAGATCCAGAATTAAATATAATATTAGAAGGAGGATTTCATAAAGGAAAATTATATCAAATAATTGGACCTTCTTTATCAGGTAAAACAACATTAGTAAATTCAATAATTAATGAAAATATAAATTTAGATAATATACAAATATTATGTTTTTCATTTATAAATGAAAATATTAATATAAATGATCTTTCAAATTATAAAAAAATTAATATTATTACTGAATGTTTATCGATAAATGAAGTAATTTTATATTTATCAATTCCTGAAAATAATATTGAAAAATATAATTTAATTATATTTGATCCTATAACTGCAATTTTATCAAGAGATATTAAAGAAGATTTAATTTATGTCGATGAATTTCAAAAAATTTTAAATAAATTAATTTATAAATTTAATGCTTGTGTTATTTTAACTGGAATGGTTAAAAAATTAAAAGTTATTCAATTAACAGATATAAAAAATAACAAAATTTATGAAGTTAGAGAATATTATTCTTTTATTCCTTATAGTATACATTTTAATGAAACACAAATTGCTTTATATAAAATAGAAAGAAAAAATTTTGATAGTAAATATTATGCTAAAGTAAATTCTCCTTATTTATATACTAGTAATTGTTTTTTTGAAATTAATTATAATTCTGATAATTATAATATGGAAATTGATAATTATTAATTTTTTTTTAATAAATTTATAAATGAAATATTTAAATATTCCTTGTTTATCTTATAGAGTACCTTCTTTTAATTGTTCAAACAATTATCATCTTAAATCAATTACAAATGTTAAATGCTCTTTCAGTCCACTTTCAAATTTTGAAAATAAAATAAAAAACGAATATTCATCTTTTAACAATAATATTTATGATAATCAGAGAAAAACAATAAAACCAAATTTCCATAAAAATTATTCTGCAGAGAATATTATGAATAATGATTATAATTATTTTAGTAAAAGAAAAAAATTTTCAAATCAAGAAATAATGAATATGAAAATTAGTTTTGATTTATTGAAAAATAAAATTAGTCAGTTAAAAGAAATAATTTCACAAGAAAATACTAATTTAATAAATTTTAAACATAATGCATATTTACCACAAAAAGAATATAGAAATAATTATAGGAAAAATTATTATAAATCAATGTCAAATATAAATTCTAATTCATCTATTTTAAAAAAATATACAATAAATGATATTAGCACAAAATTAAATTTAAATTCAAATTCTGAAAGAATGTTTGATAAATATATTATACATAATAAAAGTAAAAAATTAGATAAACCATTTTCACTTTGCCCTTATACAAATGATTATATTCTAAATAATTATAAACCAATTAATAATCAAATAAATTCAAATTTAGATTATAGTAAATTATTAAATAAATATAATTCACAAAATCTAGAAAATTGTATAGAAAAAAAAGATACAGAAGAATTAAGTGATCTTGCTTCTGATTTATTAGACGCATTTAATATTGATAATCATAATGAAAATGATAATGATAAAGAAAATATAAATATTTTCAATAATATAAATAAAAAAAGTATCAATAATAATATTATTAAACCAAATCTAAAGTTTAAAAATATTAATCAAATTGATTTAAAAAGTAAAAATAATTATAACAATTCTAATAAAATTACTCATACAAATATAGAATTAATCAATAATAAATATAATAATATTACTAATAATTTAGAAAACAAAAATAATATCAATAATGATTCTTTAGAAAATATAAAATATAATACAGATAGATCAAGGCAAAATAAAAATATAAAAGTATTAAGAAAAAAAGAAAAATCATCTTCGAAAGATTCAGAAGAAGATAAATTATTTGAATATAACATTTTAAATCATAATTCAAAAATAAACACTCCAACTTCAAATGATAATGAAATAAAAAATAACAAATCTAAATCAGTGATAAATAAAATCCAAGACTTATTTAATGAATATGAAAAAGATGAAGAATATAATAATGAAATTATTGAACAAAAAAATATTGAAAAGAAAAATGATAACATAACAATTGAAAATGATAAAAATAATATAGAAAATTGTAATTCTTATGAAGAAGAAAATGAATCAGAAATCTTTGCAGAAATAGTTGAAAAAGCAAAAGAAATAAGTAAAAAAGCAGATAGTAAAAATAATAATCATAGTAAAAATGTTTCATTTTCTGATGATAAGACAATATTAATTAAATATAAAGAAAATGATCAAATTACTAAATTAAATATCTATGATAATAATGAAAAAAAAATAAAATTTACTCCAATTAAAATGAACAAGTATTTAAATAATTTAAAAAAACCTATTGAACAAAAATCAATTATTACAAATTCTCCTCATTTAGATATTGAAAAAATTAAAAAAGAATCAAATGAAAAAATATTTAAACAAAGTAAATTAAGAAGACATTTAAGTGATATAAATATTAATAATCAATTAAATGAAAAATATAAAATATTATATAATAAAGAAAATATAAATAAAGATGATAATAAAAAAAAAGAAATGAGTCCAATAATAAATAGAAATATAAATCTAATAAAAACAATTGAAACATATAATAAAAAAGGATTAAAGTATCATCCAAAAAATAAAAAAGAAAAAGAACATAAATTAGAACCAATTCACATATGTGATAAAATGATTAAAGATCCTCAAAAATTTTTTACTGTAAAAGTTTTTGATAATTTACTTAAAAGTTATAATATTAAAGGAAATGAGAATAATGACAATAAAAAAAATAAAAATGAAAAATATGTTAAAAAGATAGTTAATAAAAAACCAACTAAAAAATATGATTATATCAAAACTTTTAATAAAATTAAAGACTATTTTGAAGAAGAAAATTCTAATATAAATGTTGATGACGAATAAAAATAATTTTTAATATTAAATTCAAAAAGAAATAAAAATTTATTTAAAAATAATATAAAATTATAAATAAACTTCAATTAAACAATTGATTTTAATTAAATTTTATTTATATTAGTAAAAACAATTATCTATATCCTCACTAGAATCATCTTTTTTATTTCTTCCCCAAGAAGAAGAATTAGTATTTTTTTTTATTTTTTTTTTAATTGTTTTTTTCTCAGTTTTTTTTTTCTTAATAGGATATCTCATTTTTAAAAGATTATGTGGATGAGAAAAACCCATTTTTTCTTCACAATTTTCACATAAATTATAATGTGTACACATTAAACAATGATATCTTATTCCTTTTATAGGACATATCATACAATTTATACATTCTACTCCTTCATGAATTATGTTTTGATTCAAATTTAAATTATTTTTTGCATTTAAAATTATATTTGTATTATATTTATTATTATTATTGTTATTTTCATTATTAGTTAATAATAATTTTGATTGTTCTAATATTTCAGTTTTTAATTTTGATAATTGATTTTCAAATAAATTTTGAATATTTTTGATTGTGATTGGTACATTTTCTTCTAAATTTTTTTTTTCCTCTTTATATAAATTTGATTCTTCATTTATTTCAATATATATTTCTTTTATTTCTTTATTTTTAAAATTAATAAATGCATTTGAATTATTGATAAATATTTTCTCTCCATTTAAAAGATAATAAATGATTAGTTCTTTAACATCATTGCATTTCATTTGTAAAATATTTGAAATAGTGAGAATGAATTCACCATAAAATTTAGGATATGAACATTTAAATTCTTCAGAATAAAATTTTATTATTAATTGCTCTTCCATATTAAAAAAAAAAATAAAAATAATAAATAAATAAAATGAATAATTAATTAATTATTTATTTTTAATAAAGTATATTATAATTATATTTCAATTTTCAATCTGCAAAATCCACCAACAAATATAAATTCATATAATTCAAATAACTGTATATATTTACCCTCTTAATGTAATTTAAATTTATATTCTTACAAACTTATAACAATAAAATAT
>JAEEGL014943359.1_pt1 | contig 10930 bp, 3 predicted proteins | sample 9134231 | NCBI WGS metagenome assembly JAEEGL01 (sample SAMN16246548, study PRJNA631951) | gut metagenome | biome: gut microbiome; feature: rumen; material: fiber-attached | host: Bos | place: Iran: Karaj | collected 2018-10 | reverse complement strand
GTACATGTCTATGGTACTCAGAACAGTGGCACGGCAAATATGCAAACAAAGGTTAGCCCGGGTTCACGTACCTCTCTCGATAAAGGTGAAAGCGAGGGCTATATAGCATATCTGAAACGTCTGATTGCTTTGGCAAAGGATGGTAATGATCCAAAGCCTGGTATAACAGCATCTGTCATCACTGATGCCCAAGCGACTATTGATGGCAAGGTAGAGGTTTCTCTGACCGATGGCGATAAGACAGTCATCAGCGACGCAGCTAAGAAAGTTATTGATGAGTTGCAGAAGCTCCATGGCTTTGATGTGACTGCTGTCTATGGTGGTGGTGACTTGGCACCATACAATCCAACTGTTGCTGAGGACAACACCGAAGTCATCATTGAAGGTTGTGATGTTACCAGCATCAAGCAGGTATATGGCGGTGGTAATGCTGCCTTCACTCCTGCTACTAACGTACTGGTGAAGTCTGCTTACGTCATCGATGAACTCTTCGGTGGTGGTAACGGTCTGGATAACTATGTGAAGGACGGTAAATGGTATGAGAATCCTGGTGCCAACGTTGGTTATACTCAGTTAGCACATTATGACACCAGCGGTTCACATGGTAATGGTTTATCAGAAGAAACTAAATACGCCGCTATTGTCAATACTGAGCCAGACGCATCGACTCCAGAAGCTCGAAGAACTAATTACTCTATCGGATCAGGTATTGCGTCGACAACGGTCAATGGTGGACATATCCATAATGTGTATGGAGGTAGTAACGAGAAGGGTAACATTCGCGTGGAGGCACTGCTACAGGTACAACAGGCCGGTACATGTGAATTGATTATCGATAAAACAACTGCTGGTAGTAAAACGGCAGATATCGATGCAGAAACGAATACTGCCCTCGATTGTGTGAAAGAAGGTGGTGCATTCTATGCTGGATCGACAAGTGCAAACATCCTCAATGATGTGCATGTCCGTATCACTAACGGCCATTACACGAAGGTATTTGGCGGTAACGAAAAGGCTGGTACCATCACTGGTTCTATCACGATAGACATAGAAGAAAATGGCTGTTCACCTATCGTGATTGACGAGTTATATACCGGTGGCTATCTCGCTCCTTATTCTGTCTATGGTTACTCCACCGACACGAGAGAAGCAAAGGACGAAAATGGAGATGCAATCCACCAGGATGATGATCCATCAAAGCCCATCATCCAACAGCGTATTCCTTATAAGAAAGGTGATACGGGTGCATTAGCTACGCCATCCCGTGATCCGCAGATTAACATCATCTCAGCAACAAGGATTGGCAAAATCTTTGGTGGTGGTTACATGGCAGAACTGATAGGTTCGCCTCATATTAATGTCAATATGACAAATGGTAGAATCGTTGCGAATTACGCATCGGAGTATCCTGGCATCACAGATGTGGACGCTGAAGGAAACAAGATTCTCCCCATCGGTACTATCGGCACCATCTATGGTGGTGGCTACAAGGGTGATGTACAAGGCGATACATATGTGGAGATTGGTACTGGTGAATGGCTAAGCCAGAGTGGTCAAAGAGAAACCACAGATGCTGATGGTAAAATCTATACCTATAATTCTGGAACCAAGAAATGGGATTGGATTGAAAAGGAAGGTGAGTCTATCATCTCCTCTGGTACAGTGGATGACAAACCTGTTCCTTCCCGTAATGCTGCGACGATTACTGGTAATGTATTCGGTGGTGGTCAGGGTGAAGCCCTTACGAGTGGCGACCGTGCCTTCTACTGTGAATCAGCCATGGTAGGTGTTGACGGTGACGGTATTAACAACCCTGAAGGTGGAACGAGTGTTGTCATTGCTAATGGTACTGTTGGAACGCTTGAGGCAGGCAAACTCGTAGCGGGTACTGGTAATGTCTATGGCGGTGGTGAGATTGGCCGTGTGGAAAAGAACACGGTAGTTACCATCGGTGTGACCCCAAAGGAAGGTGAAACTATCAGTACCACCAAGTTCAAGCCAACTATCTATGGTAACGTATTCGGTGCCGGTAAGGGCATTGAAACTCACGGCTACTCTGCACTGGTACGTGGTAACAGTACTGTCACCATCCAGGGCTTTGCGAAGGTTGGAGAAAGCGTCTATGGCGGTGGTGAGATAGCCTCGGTAGGTAGATATAATATCGTGAACGGAGTTCCTACTTCATTGAAGAACGAAAACAGTGGAAACTGTATCGTTACTGTCCGTGACGATGTAGAAATCGGTCCTAACGATATGACGATGACAAAGGTTGGCGGACCAGATAACTCAGGTCACGTCTTTGGTGCTGGTAAGGGTGCTATGCCTGTAGCGGATTATACTACAGCACAACACATGACGAATGGCAATGTTATGGCTAATTTTGCATCAGAAGAAGCTTACCTGAAATTCATCGAGACGCTTGGTTTAGCCACTCAGACAAAAGTTACGATTGGTGGAAACGCCTTCGTGAAAGGTGATGTCTTCGGTGGTGCTGAGCAGGGATTCGTGCAGCACGATACACATGTGACCATAGAAGGCGATTGCCAGATTGGTAATGGTTATGCTCAGATGGCTGATGATGGTAAATATCTGGATGATTTAGCAACACCAGTTAATCACATCTCCATCAATCGTCGCTATTCAGAAGCTGAATGGGCAGCAGGACATTTGATTACCGTTGATTCAGATCCTGATGCATTGAAGACGTTGGCGCAGACCTATTATAAGTCTTCTCTGCCCGAATGTGCTAGCTGGAAGTTTAATGCTCCATATGAAGTACATGATATATATGCAAACAGTTACGACTCTAAGGGTGGTGCACTGACTGCACACAACGGTAGCACCTTCTTTGGTAACGTCTTCGGTGGTGGTTCCGGTTATTTCCCCTATGCCGCTGGTAAATGGCATTGGAAAGCTGGTGATGTAGGAGGTAATTGTGTGGTAGAAATCAAGGGTGGTCACGTTCTGACCAATGTCTATGGTGGTAACGAGATGACAAACGTGCAAGGTAAGTGTACTGTCAACATGACTGGTGGTACCATCGGTGTACCACGTACCATTGGGCAGATTAAAGCCCACCCCGTCAGCTGCTATCTGTTCGGTGCAGGTAAGGGTGACACACGTGTTCTATTCAACAAGCAAACCAATGTGCAGGATGTGGAAGTGAACATCACTGGCGGATGGATCTACGGTTCAGTCTTTGGCGGTGGTGAGGATGGTCACGTGATGCGCAACGTCAACATGACAATCGGTGGTACAGCCAAGATTGGTACGTGGGGAACCAGTAGCGTTGACGGCAATGTCTTTGGTGGTGGACGTGGTTTCGGTGGTGATGCCTATACGGCTGGTAACGTAGCTGGAGCAATAACGTTGAACATTGAAGGCGGCGAGATACTTGGCTCTGTCTATGGTGGTGGTCGTCTGGGCTCTGTGGGCTACGGACTTTATGCTGAAAATGAAACAGGCTACGGCGAGGTTCGTGATGATCATCAATTCGATGATGGCACTGCCGATGGCGGCTTCTTTACAAAGGGTCGCGGTCATGTGGAAATCAACATCAGTGGCGGTACTATCGGTAATACCAATGAGTATAAGTACATTGCTCCAGAAACAACGGGAGATGATTTAACGGAGGCAAAGAAGTATATGCCAAGTACGCAGCTTGAGAGCAATAATCGCCTGAAGCATACCCTTGGTGGTAACGTCTATGCCGGTGGTATGGGTCGTTACTATCAGCTGGATGGCTCGACACCTATCTCTACCTATGATGTAAATGGTGTACTCACCTCTCCTATCGAATGGAAGAAGCTTGGTAATGTGAAGAGTACGAAGCTGACCATTAGCGGTGATCCTTGGATTATGGGTAATGTCTATGGCGGTGGCGAGCTTGGTGCCGTTGTAGGATATCATACCGCAGAAGGAAAGAATTATAGTACAGAGATTGCCGTCACAGGCGGTACTATTGGTACTGAGTTGAGTCCGACTATTGCTCCCCAGAAGACCACCATCCCTGTTCCAGCAGACTACCCAACAACTGGTAACAGTGATGTGAAGTACACCTTTGGTAGTATCTATGGCGGTGGTATGGGTATGGAAGGCCATGACGCAACAAAGAAGCATGGTGGTGATGTGAGAGACAGCACAAAGATTACCATCAGCGGTAATGATACCAAGATACGTGCCAGCGTCTTTGGTGGTGGTGAAATAGCTGCTGTGGATGGCAATACCAATATTACCATCAATGGTGGCGAAATAGGTCGTAACGAGGTGAAGGCTCTGGACGATGGAAATGCCGGTTATGTCATGTTTGGCAGCGCTACGATGGGTAATGTCTATGGTGGCGGTAAAGGTCTGCTTGACCATACTGATGCAGGACAGGTGAAGGGCAATACCAACATCAACATCACTGGCGGTAACGTCTATCACATGGTATATGGTGGCGGTGCCCTCGGTTCGGTGGGTACGTTCAGCCTATCAAACGGAACAGATGCTCCTGCCTATATTCCTATTGCCGGCGTTCCATACAACTGGACGGAAGGCACGGGTACGGCAACTGTCACCATCACGGGTGGTACTATCGGTATCAGTGGACGTGACAATGGTCTGGTCTTCGGTTCTTCACGTGGTAATCTGACAAAGCCTGTTGACGGAAAAGATCCGTACGATAAGTTGGCATGGGTAAACAAGTCTATTGTCAATATTGGTACAGAGAATTCTACAGACTTAACAACTCCGCTTATCAAGTGCTCTGTCTATGGCGGTGGTGAGAATGGTCACAATAACGAGAGTGCTACAGTGAACGTCTATAGCGGTACTATTGGTGTCACTGACACGGACGATCCTTGGTATAGTTTCGGTACAAACGAAACTATAAGAACTAAAGCCCAACTTAATCGCGGTAACGTTTATGGCGCCGGTAGTGGGTCAGATACCTATACGGGTGATGACAGTAAGGAACATTACAATCCGAAGTCAGGTATGGTAGCTGGTAACACCTTCGTTAATATTGCTGGCGGTCACATCGGACGCTCCGTATATGGCGCTGGTGCCATGGCATCGGTAGGTACGATTACGAATAACGCAACTATGGAAACAACTGACAAACATTCCTCAGAAGAGAATGGTTTCGCTCTCAGCTGGCCGTATAAGTTCGTGTTTGCCGAGAATACTGGTAAGGCAACTGTCAATATTACTGGCGGTCATATCGGTACGCTGGATATTGATGGTGGTGATGTCTTTGGCAGTTCTCGTGGTGAGGCTGGTGACCGCTATGCTACGGCACACTTGGCTTATGTCGGTGAGACTGAGGTGAATGTCAACTATCCTGCTGTTCCTGCTGAGAACGACATACCGAATATAAAGACCGACATTTCGATACCTTGTATCACCGGAGCAGTACATGGCAGTGGTGAGGATGGCTATGTCTATGGCGATGCCCATGTGACAATCAACAATGGTCTGGTCGGTCACTCCGTCTATGGTGCCGGTAAGGGTAAGGGTACCTATAAGGTGACGCTCCAGAAGGTTGGCGGTGACGCTAATGATACTTACGAGTCAAACATCTACAGTCTGATCTCTGGTAAGGTGATGGGCAATACCTACGTCACCATGAACGGTGGTATTGTAGGACGTAATGTCTATGGCGGTGGTAACATGGCCTCTGTAGGTAAGGGTAATTATACCGGCGGTGCTGATGATTACTCTACAGGTGGTTATGGTGAGACGCTCACCGGCAATCTGTGGACGAGCGCCAGCGAAGGTGACGATGCTTGGCACTTCCTGAATAGTGGTAAGGCTACCGTTAAAATATATGGCGGTCAAGTTGGTATCTTGACAACGGAGTTGAAGAACAACATGCCTTATGGTAATGTCTTTGGTGGAAGTGCCGGTGAGCCCGCTCCGAACCTTCCTGAAAACCTTACTACCGACCGCTACCTCTACTGTCCAGCCTACTTCTCTGGCTATGTCAACGAGACGGATGTGCAGATAGGCAAGACGCGTGCTGACTTTGATTCAGACGATACGTACAACACCTATGTAACCTCTCAAGCACCCAGGATTCTTGGTTCGGTCTATGGTGGTGGTCAGGACGGACACGTGCGCCGCGATACGAAAGTAACGGTCAACAATGGCGAAATCGGTCTGCCATACAATGCCACTTACCAAGGCAATCTCGGAACAACCGACCTCGACAGTCCACAGTGGCTGCATCGTGGTAATGTCTATGGAGCAGGCTCTGGTATCAGTCAGTACACCTCTACGCTGCAGTATAGCAGTAGCTATCCTGAAGGCGATAAGATTCCAGAGACAGGCTATAGTTCCTCTGCCGGTTCTGTCACCCGCTTCACGGAGGTTAACATCCTGGGTGGTACCATCCACCGTAATGTCTATGGTGGCGGTTCCATGGGTAGCGTCGGTGCTCCGAAGATTGGCCAAGCTTATGATCCCTATAAGAAGGGTGATACGGCTGATGGCCATGGTGAAGGTAAGCAGTCGCAGTGTACCGTTACCATCGGTGGTGGTACGGGTGTTGCCACAATAGGTACACCGACCGACTATCAGGAGCACTATGGCGGTGAGGTCTATGGTGCCAGCCGTGGTATCTCTGCTGAGAGTCCATTGGGTTCCGTCGTCTGGACGCAGATCAAAGTCAAGAATGGTGCCCATATCCAGGGCAATGTATTCGGTGGCGGTGATGCCGGTATGGTCAAGAAAGACACCAACATAGAGATCGGTGCTGAGTGATATAAATCTAGGACTTCTCGCTTTTAAGTCCTAGATTTATCGCTAACAAATCCTAGGTTTATCGCTGATAAATCTAGGATTTATTTTATCGGTTCTTATTACGCATGAACCACTGGTGGGTGAAGAAATGATATAGCACCAGTGAAGCGGCTGTAAGGCCGAGAGCGGTATAAAGCAGGGTTACTGGCTGCTGGTAGAACAGCGAATAGCCCAGACAAAGGCCGAGGGCGAGGCCTGTCTCCCACCCCAAGAGGTACGTGCTCTGTGACGTACCACGCTGGCAATGGCGACTGAGCTTGATAAAGAACAAAAGGAAGCGCGAACCGACGATGCCTGCACTGAGTCCGACAAAGATGGGGGCTACGGGTGAGGCCGGTGCCACAAACAGAATGCCGATGGCTGCCAGCAGCAGCGTGAGTCCGGTGATAATCTCACTCTTCAGCTCGGCATCGCGGAAGACGAAGCGCTGGGCGAGCAGAGCCAGCAGGAAACCACTCATCATCAGGGCATAGAACAGCGGCTCGAAAGGCATCGAGAGCAACAAACCGATGACGGTGGTGACCAATAAGAGATTGAGGAATAACGGGCTGCCATGAACCAGGAAGAAGCGGTCGAGGGATACCACATGTGTACCCTCCTCAGGGGTGCGGAAGGGGAAGTTGACCATATTGACCAACAGCATCGCTGCAAAGGTACAGCCCATGGCGCCCCATACCACACCATGCATGCCAAAGAGCTGATAGACGATGAGTCCAGTCAATGGGCCCAGCGACAGGGCAAAGCGTGCAAACCACGAAGCACTGTGGTTGGCCTCAGTGCGCTGGAACGATTCGCAGGTGTCGATGATAAGCGTTGACGAGAGTACCATCTGGGCCAGTCCGAAGGCCGCTCCCAACAAGAAACGTTGGACCATGATGATAGTGAACTCGACAAACTGGCAGCGCAGGCTGTCGAGATAAAGCAGCACAGCCAGGTCGGTTAAGACGGCACACATCGCCCACAGACATACCATGTTGCGACGGAAACGCTGCACGAACCACGAGCAGAGTGCTCCGAATACATACAGTCCGAGTCCGAACACGCCCATGCTACGGCCTACCTCGACGGGCGAGAAGTTCTCGACCTCCATCAGCCAACGCGGCATGACGGGGATGAGCACATAGACCGACATGGTGAGCAACAGCGAGCTCACGGCCATCAGCCAGAACTCGCGGTGCCACAACTTGATATGTACAGGCGTGTTCTGTGTATTCATCAATCAATAGGATTCGTTGGCATTGGGGAAGTCGCCACTCTTGACGTCTTCCACGTAGTGTCCCACAGCATCTGTGATGATGCTGTTCAGGTCGGCATAGCGGCGCAGGAAACGGGGTGAGAAGCCCTGTGTCATACCCAGCATATCAGCAATAACGAGCACCTGACCGTCGCAGCCGTTACCGGCTCCGATACCGATGGTAGGACACTTCACCATCTTGGTGACCTCAGCAGCCAATGTGGCTGGCACCTTCTCGAGGGTGATACCGAAGCAGCCTGCCTGGTCGAGCAGCTGGGCATCGTGAATCAGCTTCTCGGCTTCGGCCTGTTCCTTGGCACGTACGGCGTAGGTACCAAACTTATTGATGGACTGAGGGGTCAGTCCCAGATGACCAATCACAGGAATACCTGCGTCGAGGATGCGCTTCACGGTATCGAGGATTTCCTCGCCACCCTCCAGTTTCAGTGCATCGCAGCCGCTCTCCTTCATAATACGGATGGCATTGGTCACACCCTCGGCAGCATTAATCTGATAAGAGCCGAAAGGCATATCGCACACCACGAGAGCACGTTGTACGGCACGAGCCACTGAGCGGGCGTGATAGATCATATAGTCCACGGTCATGGGCAGTGTTGTGGCATTACCTGCCATCACGTTCGAGGCAGAGTCGCCCACAAGGATGGCATCGATGCCAGCCTTGTCAACAATACCGGCCATGGTATAATCATAAGAAGTAAGCATGGAGATCTTCTCGCCTTTCTGCTTCATCTCCATAAAACGATGGGTTGTCACCTTGCGATTGTCGCTAACTAAATATCCTGACATAACTTTTAAAATTGATTATTGACAATGAATTATCTATAGGGTGGTAAAGTCGCTGACGACCTCGTCACAATAGGGACGGATGGCATCAGCGGGATTGGTCGTTGCCAGACCGACGACATACATGCCGGCAGCACGACCAGACTTCAGACCATTGAAGGAGTCTTCGAAGACCACACAGTCATCGGGTTCCACACCAAAGCGCTGGGCAGCCTTCAGGTAGCAGTCGGGATCGGGCTTGGAGCGCTCGAAATCCTCAGAGGTGAGGATGGCATCGAACAGGTCACAAAACTCCGGACGCTTCTGATAGACGGCCTCCATCTTCGGACGGTTGCTGCTCGTCACCACTGCCGTCTTTACACCTTCGCTGTGCAACTTAGCGATGAACGCCTCGAAGCCAGTCACATAATCATAGTCCATCTGCTGCTCGAAATGATTGAGGCGCTCAGTAATCAGCGCCTGCTTGTCAGCCAGTTCACCCGAGAACCACGCATCATAGATCTGCACGAGCGTTTGTCCCTTGATACGGTGCTCCAGACCGGGCAACTCAGGATGGAACTCACGGCACTGTGCACCCCAAAACACGGTGTACTGCGGCTCAGTGTTGAACACGACGCCGTCGAGGTCGAATAAGGCTGCCTTTATTGCTTTCTTTTCCATAACTATTTGAAAAATCGGGTGCAAAGGTACTAAATTATTCATAATGAATCATGCTTAATTCATTATTTTTTTCTAATTTTGCACCAAAATAGACATAAATCATGACTGAGAGACTCGATTTTACCACTACAGAGAAGGAAGAAACGCTGGCATTATACCAGCGGATTCGCGAAGAGATAGCACCATCGCTGCAAGAAGGCGACGAGGAGCGCATGCGCCTGGATCTGATGAAGATGGTAGAGACCCACCAGTTGCCTCGCAACGTCTTCGGCCTCAACCCTATCCTACTCTCGTTCCAGACCGCTCAGCTGGTGGTAGAGGAGATTGGTCTGCGCCGCGATGCCGTGCTGGCAGTGCTGCTGCGCCCTGGTGTGGAGGCCGGTCTGCTGACTGTCGACGAGGTGGGCAGTCAGTATGGATTGAGTGTGGCTCGCATCCTGCACGGTCTGCAGCGCATCCAGGAGCTCTACCAGAAGAATCCCGTCGTCGAGTCGGAGAACTTCCGCAACCTGCTGCTCTCGTTTGCTGAGGACATGAGGGTCATCCTGATTATGATTGCAGACAGGGTGAATTTGATGCGACAGATCAAGGAGGCCAGCGATGCCGATGCCAAACGCGAGGTATCGCAGGAAGCAGCCTACCTCTATGCCCCACTCGCCCACAAGCTGGGTCTGTATAAGTTGAAGAGCGAGCTGGAGGACCTGTCACTGAAATATCTGGAACACGATGCTTACTACCATATCAAGGAGAAACTGAGCGAGACCAAGAAGAGCCGCGATGCCTATATCGAGCGCTTCATCGCTCCTGTCAGCGAGCGACTGTCGGAAGCTGGCATCAAGTTCCATATCAAGGGACGCACCAAGTCGATACACAGCATCTGGCAGAAGATGAAGAAACAGAAGTGCCCCTTCGAGGGTGTTTACGACCTCTTCGCCATCCGCATCATCATCGACACCCCTTTAGAAAAAGAGAAGATGCAGTGCTGGCAGGCCTTTGCCATCGTCACCTCCATGTACCAGCCCAACCCAAAGCGTCTGCGCGACTGGCCCAGTGTGCCGAAGTCCAACGGCTACGAGTCGCTGCACATCACCGTGCTGGGTCCTGAACAGAAATGGGTGGAGGTACAGATTCGCACGGAGCGCATGGACGAGGTTGCCGAGCGAGGCGTGGCTGCCCACTGGCGTTATAAAGGCGTGAAGAGCGAGAGTGGTTTGGATGAGTGGCTCACCAATATCCGTTCGATGCTGGAGACCAGCGACGGCATGGAGGCGATGGACCAGTTCAAGATGGACCTCTACGAGGATGAAGTCTTTGTGTTTACGCCCAAGGGCGACCTGTTCAAGTTTCCCAAGGGTGCCACGGTGCTCGACTTTGCCTACCATATCCACTCGAAAGTGGGCAGCTCGTGTACGGGAGCCCGCATCAACGGCAAGGTGGTGACCATCCGCC
>JAEEGL014285801.1_pt1 | contig 10930 bp, 8 predicted proteins | sample 9134231 | NCBI WGS metagenome assembly JAEEGL01 (sample SAMN16246548, study PRJNA631951) | gut metagenome | biome: gut microbiome; feature: rumen; material: fiber-attached | host: Bos | place: Iran: Karaj | collected 2018-10 | reverse complement strand
TAGTAAGAACTACATTAAATGTAACACCAATATCATCTAATGTTGATGTAACTAATATAGAAGTTACATTTGAAGCATCTCCAGTTGCTAATAGTTAATAATCATATGTATTGCTCTGTACATAAAATATAGAATTTAAAGGAGAAAGGGTATGAAGAAAGATAAACTAAGATTATGTGCATTAGAAACATTTCTTGTATTGTTTCTTATGATTACCCTTTTCTCTAATAGATTATTGACTAGTAAGATTTCAGTTGCAATATTCTTATTACTATATGCAATAATTGTTAGAGTTAGTGTAAGAAGTTCAAAAAAGATTTCAATACATAGTAAAGAAGTACAAAAATATATGATTGTTTTTGCAGCATTATATCTTGTATTATATTATGTAATAGGATATTATGTTGGATATTATAAAGCAACATATAGATTTAGTTTTTGGACTTTATATACACAGATAATTCCATTAATAGTAATAATATATTCATCTGAATTAATAAGAAAAGAATTTTTAAGTAATAAAAGTAAGTTTTCGTTTGTTGCTACATTTCTTTTCGGAGTATTGGTTGATTTAGTTGTATATACAAATTTGTATAATTTAACTAATCTACCTGGATTATTGGAAGCATTAGGTTATGTATTTTTTGCATCTATTGCTAGCAATCTTTTATATAATTATGTATGTATTAATTTTGATATTGTTCCGAATGTTTTATATAGAATTATTACAACAATATATTTATATATAATACCTATTACACCAGATGTTCATATGTATTTTAAATCATTTGCTAGAATAGTGTATCCAGTAATTATATTACTTGTTTTAATAGATAGTTATGATAAAAAACATACTATATTAACAATAAAGAATAAAAATTTTAGAATTGCAATAACTTCATTGGTTGTAATATTAATTACATTATTTACTATGCTTATAACTTGTAGATTTAGGTATGGTTTGATAGTAATTGGATCAAATTCAATGAATGATGTATTGTATAAAGGTGATGCAGTAGTATTTGATTCTAAAAATAAGAATTATATAGAAGGAGAAATAATACTGTTTAAACAGGATAATATTACAGTTGTTCATAGAATTGTTAGAGTTGAAGAATCTGATGGTAAAAAGAAGATTTTTACTAAAGGTGATAACAATGCTAATGAAGATAGTGGATTTAGAACAATTGATGATATTGTTGGAATAGTTGAATTAAGAGTTAAAAAGATTGGTTTACCAACTATATGGCTTAATGAATTATTAAAATAAAATGAAAGGAGAATAATTTATGTTAGAAAGTAAACGCGAAAGAAACAAGTTATTAATTACAATTATGTTAGTATTTGCTTTTATAGCACTTATACCATGCGGATATTTTGTATATAGATATTATTCTCTAAATAAATCTCACTTTGTTAAGTTAAGTGAAAAAAGTGAAGTAGATTATAAAGTTTGCTTAAAAGAAAATAACTTTTATGAAGAAAAGTGTGTAGAAAAAAATAATCAGTATGTAGCATCACTTATTGATTATATTCCTGCTAGTTTTAGTTATGATTTAAAATTCTTAGGTAAGGATGTAGATTTTAAATATAATTATAAGATAGAAGCAATATTTGATGTTATAGATAAGGATAATAAAAGAGCTTTATTTACTAAGAAAGAAATATTATATGAATCTGACGAGATTGCATCAAGTAATAGTGCTAATATAGATTATAAGTTAGATATTGATTACAATAAATATAATGATTTATTAAGTAGTTTTGTTACAATTTATGATTTAGATGAAACTACTAATACATTAAAAGTAAATCTTACTGTAAATATATTAGAAGATGGTAATACTTCTATGTCAGAAATTAATAAAGGCCCTGTTGTTAGTTTATCTATACCATTGACTAGAAAGACAGTTAATGTAGATATTAAGGCATTAGAAAATGTAAGTGATACAAATGTATTAATTAAGAGTGCTGAAAATAGTGTTATTAATTTAATAAGTGCTGGTGGATGTTTACTTATATCACTATCATTGATAATTTATGTAATATACTATTATACAAGTACTAGAACAATATTAGAGATATATGAAAGAAGAATTAGAAAGATAACTTCTACTTATGATTCTTATATTCAAAGAATTTCTGGTAGTTATCCAATAGGTGCTTCTCAAATATGTAAAGTAGTAAGTTTTAGAGATATGTTAGAGATAAAGGATTCTTCTGATAAACCATTATTAATGCTTGAGAATGAAGCTAAAACAGGTACATTCTTTATAATACCTGTAGGTGAAGGTGTAATTTATACTTATGCATTAAGAGTAGAAGATATAATGGCTGAGAAAGATGGTACTATTGCACCTGATTATGATATTGGTGATATTGGTGTAGTAGAAGAGAAGAAGAGAAAACCTAGAAAATATACTAAAGAAAAGATTAAAGAAGATATTGAAAAGACTACAAGCATAAGTATAGTAGATGATAAAAATGCAATTAAGGGAACTAAGAATAGTACTGAAAGTTTATATGATCAGTTAGAAAAGACTGCTACATTTAAAGCAATTAAAGATAATTATTATTTCCCTGAAAAGAAAATAAAAACTACAAAAAAGAAAACAACTAAAAAGAAAGATAAATAGGCACTTTAATAGTGTCTATTGCATTAGAAGGAGGATATATATGAAGAGTAAAAGAAATTTCAAAATATTGATGTTTTTGCTTGTTTCTATACTTTTCATATCTATTGGATATGCAGCTATAACTAATATTAATTTTACTATAAATGGTACTGCACATGCTAAATATACAGATACTAATATGTCAGTAAGATTTAGTAATTTAGCTAGTGATATAGAAACTTCTAGTAGTTGTTTATTAGATACTGGTACAATGAGTAATTGTGCAACTATAAGTGCTAGTGTTACAGATGATAAGACAGCAACTTTTAGTATTAGTGGATTAAAAGGATATGGGGATACTGCAATTGTTAGATATAAAATAATTAATGATGGTACAACTAATGTATCTTTAAATATAAGTGCTACTACAAATACAAATACTGAGTATTTTGATGTAACTACAAATTTAAGTAATAATAGTTCAACAGAAGTAGTAAATGCTAATGGTACAACTATATTAACAGTAAAAGCTAAGGTAAAGAAAGTAATTACTAATAATGCTAATCAAACTTCAACTGTTACTGTTACTATAAGTCCAACTGTTGTCTAGTTAGGGGATATTATGAAAAAAAACAAACTATATAAATTTTTATTAATATGGTTACCAGTAGTAGTTGTATTACTGGGTGTTGGTTATGCAATAGTATCGGATGATTTAACAGCATCTGGTTCTTTAACTATGACTTATCAAGATGAGATTGCAATATCTAGTATAACTCCAACTACATATGTTACTAATTATAATAAAACTGTATTTACAACGGATTTAGAATTAGATAATGCATCTGATACTAAAAGTATGTCTGTTACGATTAAGAATTTAGGTACTTCAAAACAAATATATGATGGAGTAATATATGATCCAACACAAAGTGCTTTATATTCTAATTCTAATATAGTACCAACTATTACAGGATTAACACCTAATTCAACTATATTAGATGTAAGTGGTGAAACAAATGATACAGTTACTGCTACAGTTAGTTTTGGATATTTAAATTCAAGTAATATAACTGATAATACTTTAAATGGTACAATTAATTTACATTTTACTCCATTAAGACAGGTAGTATATGTAAATTGTAAAAATACGAATAATAATACTAGTGAATATATAAGAAGTAAATCATTTACTGATATGAATAGTAATACATATACACCAACAGTAAGTATTTATAATTCACCAGGTGATATTACGATTACTAAAGCATCAGGTCCTGCACTTGTATTAAATACTGATTATACATATTCAAATGGTGTAGTAACATTTTTAACTGAATTAACTGAAGATATAGTAATAGAGAATAATAGTAAAGCATATTTTATGCAATATGATGGATTAACTAATTTAATGGGATTTAGTAAAACAGGTATTAAATCTTTCCAAAGAAGTGATTTAACTAAAGCACAATTTGAATCATTAACTGGTGTAAATATAGTTAATATAAAGAATGTATCTAATGATGAATATAATAGTGCATATGATGTATATGGATGGATAGATTCTAATAATGATTTTTATTGGTGGAGTGAAGCAGATGAAGTATATTTCCATCCAGAAACAATTAATGCGTTTAGAGATAATACTGATTATGTTACTACATTGATAACAGTTAATCTTAATGGTACTAATACATCTAAAGTAAGAAATTTCTCACATTGGTTTGATACTGATAGAGTATTAGCACACATATATGGTGCAATAGATACAAGTGGGTTAGGTAAAGTTGGTCAAAATGGTCAATTAGAACCAGATTATAATGATAGTTTTAATTATAGAACAGATAGTAATGAGGGGCCATCTAGTGGTAAGGGTTTGGCATTTATGTTTAATGACTGTAATGCACTTGTGGCAATAGATTTAACTAAATTTAATACAACTAATGCTTCTGATATGAAAAGAATGTTTGGTGGATGTTCAAATATAACTAGTTTAGATTTAAGTGGATTTGATACTAGTAATGTTAAAAGTATGTATTGGATGTTTAGAAAAATGCAAAAAATAACAGATTTAGATTTAAGTAGTTTTGATACAGGCATGGTTCAAAATATGAGTTCTATGTTCCTTACTATGACTAATGTTAAAACTATTAAATTTGGTGAAAACTTTAATACAGGGAATGTATATAACTTTTCAGGTATGTTTAATGGACTTAATAAATTAACTACTATATATGCAGAACATGATTTCCAAATAGGTAATAGTGTAACTAGTGGTAATATGTTTAATAATAATACAGCTTTAGTAGGTGGTGCAGGTACTGAATTTGAAACTCCATATGATGGTTCACATAAGAATCATTCATATGCAAAAATTGCATATGGTCAAAAAGGATATTTCACTAAGATAGGTACAGGTACTAAATATAATATTACTTATAACTTAGATGGTGGTACAGCAAGTAACCCTACATATTACTATAGTGATATGATGACAATTACATTGAATCAACCTACTAAAGTAGGATATGCATTTACAGGATGGACAGGAAGTAATGGTAATACTCCACAATTAACTGTTACAATACCAACTGGTTCTACAGGTGATAAGTCATATACAGCACATTGGATTATAAGTACTTATGATGTAATATTTGATGCAAATGGTGGTAGTGGTATAATGACTAATCAAACACTTTCAAGAAATACAAGCGAATTCTTAAAAACTAATGCATATACTAGAAGTGGATATAAGTTTGTAGAATGGAATACAGAACCAGATGGAAGTGGAACATCATACTTAAATAAATTAGAGGTAACTAATCTTACTAATAATAGTGATATAACTCTATATGCTCAATGGATTCCAGATGCTAGTGCTAACTTTAATAAAGTATTTGAACAAGTAGGGGCATGTACTTTCAACGGTAGAGATACAAATATTACAGGTGCAAATTGTACTGATTATACTAATACAAATCATATTAATACTGGAGTAAGATTATATGATAATACTAATTATTCACAAGATTATGAGATATACTTTGTTATAGATCAATATTCTAATAGTGCACAAAATAATGAATCTCAACAATCAATTATGAACTCTAAATATGAAGTTTCAAGTGCAGGATATCCAGGTATGGTATTTAGAAGAAGTAGTAATGCAAGTCAATTTGAATTTACTCAGACAATTAATGGAGCTAAAGTTACTAAGAATATAAATATATCAGGATTATCTAGTGTAAGAATTATTAGAAAAGATGGCAAAATATACTATAGTCTAAATGATGGTGGAGTAATGTTCTTCCAAAATATATCAGGTACTAGTCAATACTTTAATACACCAGTTACTTTTGGAGCATCATTACAAAATGGTAATGAAAATACACCATATAGATTCATAGTTGCAACATTATCTAATATGTATATTAAACTAGGAACTTATCATGAATAAAAAAAAGAAGTGAATTTCACTTCTTTTATTTTACTCTAAAGTCCCAATTTATATTTTTACTATTTTCTTTCATTTTCTTTAATGCTTTTCCTTCTAATTCATGGACTCTTTGTTTTGATATACCAAGCATATCTCCAATTTCTTGGTATTTTCTAATATCACCACGGAAACCATATCTATATTCTATTATTGTTCTCCATTTTTCAGGTATAGTATCTAATAGTACATAAAGATTTTCTATTTCAGTTGATTCCATTACTTCTTTTACAACATTGTCAGTAGCTTGAATTGAATCTTTTAATGAAACATCTTCATCATCAGTAAGACTTTCATCTAATGATTTTAAATCGTTATCTATAGTTAATAATTCATTAATTCTATCACGAGATATGTTTAAATATTTTGATATTTCATCCACAGAAGCTTTATGACCAAGTAATTGCTCTAATATAGCAACTTTTTCTCTAAATTTTATAAGTTCAGCATTTAAATAATATGGGAATGATAATGAACTTTTTTGAGAAATCATAAACATAGTAATTCTTTGTTTAATCCAATGTGTTGCATAAGTAGAGAATTTATAATTTAAATCTACATCAAACTTTTGAATAGCTCTTCTTAAACCTAAATTCCCTTCATTTATAAAATCTAATTGATTACTTTTATAAATATCATATTTTTTAGCAATAGATGCAACTAATGCTAAATTAGATCTATACATAGTATCAAAAGAATTTTGATATACTAAATATTTTTTAACTTGATCTAATATTTCTTTTTCATCTAGTACTTCTCTATTTTCTATATTTAATTCATCAGGAGTTAATGCTCTATTTAATTCATCAGATTTTCTTTTATAGTTTTTAAGTTTTTTATAAGTATCTTTATATTCCTCTTTATTTTTAAAGAACTTCATTAAAGAATCAATAATTTCTTTATAATTATTATTAGTACAAGATAAAAATATAGTATCTAAATCTAATTTTTCTTCCCAGTCAGCACCAAGATGAATTCTTTCTACTATTTTTAATTCGTCAAATAATTTTAAATTTTTTGTGTGCATCTTTTCTTCTTCAATAGTTAATAATGGACATTTGAATACATCATCCAAGTATAGTTTAATTGGATTGATGTTCTCATAATCTTCGTATTCACTCATAAAAACCCCTCTTTCATTGACACGTATTATACATATTTTTACGTTTTTGTCAAATTTACAGCATTATATGTGGTACAATTATATATTATGGAAAGGAGTGATTATATGAAAAATAACATATTTAAAACTCTTTTTCGTCGTTTCAAATTATTACCAAATGAAATAAGAAATATAATTATATGTTTATTATTATTAGTAATAGTAATAAGTTCATATTTCTTTATTAGATATATGTCAATGACACATACATATAATATACAATTAATAGGTGGTAATAGTATAACTATATATGAAGGTGGTAATTTTGAAGAACCAGGGTTTATTGCATATGATAGAAGAAATAAAGATATATCAAATAAAGTAAAAATAAGTAATAATATAAATCCAGATAAAATAGGGGTATATGAAGTCAAATATAAGATTAATAGTATTTGGAAAAGAAATGTAGTAACAAGAAAAGTAGAAGTATTAAGAAATCCAATAGATACTATGAAATTTGAATTAAATGGTAAAAGTGATATTGCTATTATGTTAAATAGTGAATATGAAGAGTTTGGATATAAGATAGAAAGCGAATATAAAGATAATTTTGATAAATATGTAACTATAGATAATGATGTAAAAACTACTAAAGTAGGTGAATATGAAGTAAAATATACAATAAAAATAAATAATAAACAAAAAGAATTAACTAGAAATGTATATGTTACTGGAGATAGATATACAATTATATATGATAAGAAATACACTAATGAAAATGTAAATGTAAAAGTATTAAGTAATACAAAAGATTTTGAGTATTTTGATTTAGGTAATAAAAAAATATATGATGATGTTGCAACATTAGAAATAACTGATAATGGTACATATTCATTAAATATGGTTAATAAGTATAGAATAGATAATATTAAATTTGAAATAACTAATATAGATCGAGATATACCTACAGGAACATGTAATTCATATATGTATAAAACAGATAATAAAACATCTTTTGAAGTAAATGCAGAAGATAATATTGGGTTAGCAAAATATGTTGTTAATGATAAAGAATATAAAGATAATACATTTACTCATAATGAATTTATAGAAAACTCTTCTGTTACAATATATGATGAAGCAGGTAATAGCAATATAATTGAATGTTCTAATTATTATGGACCTGATTTAAAAAATGAAAAGTCAAAAATATTAAAAGAATATTACGGAGATTCAATAAAGTATTGGGTAGAGAAAAAAGATACATATAATATTACACATATATGGGTAAAAGATGCTTATAATCAGTTTAAAACTGGTATAAAAGAACCATTCCCACAATTAGCACTTGCTACATCAATTATGAATGATGTTACTAAAAGATATAGTTATGAAGATAAAGTAATGATTGGTAGTAATGCAAGTGGAATAGTAAGTGATTATTTTAATATAGAAACTGCTAAGCAAATGCCTGGATGGAAATATTCATCTAAATCATCAGTTGTTATGGTTGATGGACAAGTTATAAGGAACTTTGTTACTATGGATATCCCTAGAATTAGTGCAGTAACATATGGATTAAAGAGTGATGGATATTTAGATTATTACATGATTAATAATTATAATGATATGACATCTAATGTACTTAACTATGATAGAATGATAGATGATGGTGTTAAAAATACTTTTGCTTTCTCACCAGTATTAATACATAATGGAAAAGTAAATCCAGGTTTAACTTATTCCAATAATATTAGACAAGCATTAGGTCAAAAAGATCTAAATAACTTTATAATAATAACTACAAATACTACTAATAGAAGTATTGGTTTAAGTTATTATAATTTGGCTAAATTAATGAAAGAAATGAATTGTATAGAAGCATTTAATTTAGATGGTGGTGGAAGTACTAGTTTAATATATAAAGATAAAGGTGAAGAAAAATCTAGTTCAATTGTATATAGTAGTAGAAATATACCAGATATAATATATTTTGTAGGAGAATAACATTCTCCTTTTTTATGGCAAAAAATACCATTTTATATATCTATAATTGTATGATACAACAAGATGGTGTTACATATTGTTGGGATGAAAATTTATATGAAGACTGTGCTGTTTTGGCTGATGGCACTGCTCATTGTGGTGAAAGTAGTGATTAATAGAATAAAAATAACTCACTTAGTGAGTTATTTTTGATGTATATCTAATTGTGGGAATGGAATAACAATATTATTTTTATCAAATGCTTCTTTTATACTTTCTTGTAATTCAAAATATGTATTCCAATAATTTTCTTTTTTTACCCATACTCTTACAGCAAATGTAAGTGATGATTCTGAATGTTTTAATAATCTAATAGTTCTTTCACTATCTTCTAGTATGTATTCACATTTATCTAGAGTATCATTAATTACTTTTTTAACTTTATCTATTTTTGTATCATATGATACATTAAATTCTAGATCAACTCTTCTTTCTGGATTTGCTGTATAGTTAGTAATTGTACTATTAGTTATTGAACCATTAGGTATTTGAATTACTTTGTTATCAAGTGTATTAAGTGATGTATAGAACATTGTAATAGATTTTACAACACCTTCTTTACCACCAGCTTCAATATAATCACCAACTCTAAATGGTTTAAATAATAATATCATTACACCACCTGCAAGGTTAGATAAACCACCTTGAAGTGCTAAACCTACTGCAAGTCCTGCAGATCCTAAAATAGTAATAAATGATGTTGTAGGAATACCTACTATTGATGCAGCTACTACAAATAATACTATCTTTAATGCAATAGACATAATACTTATCAAGAATGATTTTACTGAATCATCCATTTTTGTTAGTTTGTGTTTTTTCTTTAAACTTTTTTCTAATACTTTAATTATTTTAAAACCTATAATAATTACTAATAATGCAATAATTAATTGAACACCTAAATCAAATGCTTTTTCTAATAATTCTTTAAACATAAATACCTCCAATTAAATGATAACATAAATCTTTCTTATTTTAAATTAAAATGTTATAATTATATAGGTGATTTTATGAAAGACAATATAATAACAATGTTAAAAGGATTTGTAATGGGTATTGCAAATATAATACCTGGTGTAAGTGGAGGTACACTTGCTATTACATTAGGTATATATGAAAAGTTAATAGAAACTATTAGTGATTTTAGAAAGAATATAAAGAAGAATTTTAAATTTATATTATTTTTAGTAATAGGTATAGTAATATCATTATTAATATTTAGTAATGTAGTAAGTTTTTGTTTGGATAAGTTTCCATTTATAACTATATTATTCTTTATTGGAATAATAATAGGTGGTATGCCTAAATTATTTAAAAAGATAGAGAATACTTTTAATGTTAATAATATGATAGTACTTATAATAACATTTTCAATAGTAATAATTATGTCATTATTAAGTGCAGGGGATAAAAGTGTATCATTAGAAAGTATTAATATAATTAAATTAATTGTATTATTCTTTAGTGGTATGATTGCAAGTGCATCTATGTTATTACCTGGTATAAGTGGTTCTTTTGTACTTATGTTGATTGGTTATTATGAACCTATAGTTAATTCTATAAAGGATTTAACTAGATTTAATAATCTTGGTCATAATATAATAATATTAATGGCTATGGGACTTGGTATAATAGTTGGAGTAATAGGTGCTGCTAAGTTAATTAATTGGTTAT
>JAEEGL013279294.1_pt1 | contig 10930 bp, 7 predicted proteins | sample 9134231 | NCBI WGS metagenome assembly JAEEGL01 (sample SAMN16246548, study PRJNA631951) | gut metagenome | biome: gut microbiome; feature: rumen; material: fiber-attached | host: Bos | place: Iran: Karaj | collected 2018-10 | reverse complement strand
TGCTTCCGCCATCATCAGATGCCTCTGTTGTAGCTGCTGGCTCTGAGCTAGCGCCTGTGTCTGTTGTCTCTGTGCTTGTACCACAGCCTACAAACATTGAAGCTGCAAGAGCACCTGTCAAAAGTACACTTAATAATTTCTTTTTCATTCTAGAAAAACCTCCCTTTCATCTAGGTTTGAATTATTTTTGAAAAGCTTGTGCTTTTCTTATCTGCAATTACTTTATCAAATAACCTTCTTAAAATGGTTGTCACTTTCTTCACATTTTTGTCTAAAACGTTTGAGGTATAAAAAAAGGACTAGCACATTTTTGTGCTAGTCCTAGAAATGTTATGCAATATAATGCTAATCCATTATTCTACGCTGTTAAGATACACGTCCTCACGGGAGTGAAAGCCTCCATCGATGATTACCTCGTCGATGTTGTCCCTTGTGACAGCTACTGGTTCAACTGCAACATAAGGAATGGTGAAGCTACCGTCGCTGATTTTTCCTTCTATTTCAGGTATCTCACCCTTAGCAAGCTCTACAGTAAGCTTTGCTGCCTGTTCTGCAAGCTTGCCCACTGGCTTGTACACTGTCATAAGCTGAGTGCCTGCAACAATGTGCTGACAGGCTGGAAGATCTGCATCCTGACCTACCACTGGAATCTCTCCAGCAAGCTGTCCTACTGCCAGGGCTTTTATCACCGAGGTGGCAATATCGTCGTTGCCACACATTATTGCGTCGGCCTCCTTCACAAGCTTCATATTGTCGTACACATAGGCACTTCCATACTCTGCCTTCCAGCCCTCGCAGTTGTAGGTGTCAAGAACTTCTATATTATTCTCATCCATCACCTGCATAAAGCCCGCTGTTACCATAGGGACATTATTGTCAGTGAGTGGACCGCAAACCATAATTACATCCTTGGCGCCCTGATTTACGATAGCCTCTCCAAGCATCTGGCCTACCATTTCATTATCAAAGGAAATATACAGGTCAGCATCTGCATCTGAAATCAAACGGTCGTAGCAGACAACAGGTATCTTTGCCTTCTTTGCCTCAAGAACCACATCCTTTAAGCTGGTAGAATCGATAGGGATGATAACCAGACAGTCCACCTTCTTTTCTATTAAATATCTAATCTGCTCAATCTGCTTGTTCACATCGCCGTTGGCATTTTGAATGTTGACTGTGGCTCCAAGGGAACCTGCTGTGGCAGCAAAGACATCCCTGTCCTTTTCCCAGCGCTCAATTACAAAGGAGTCAAAGCACATTCCTATCTCAAGCTCATCATCCTCTTCCTGCTGTGCTGTGGAATCCAATGCAGTGGCGCTGCTACACCCACACAGCATCAGCATTGAAGCCCCAACAACTAAAAGCTTTTTAAATATTGCCTTCATACATCATTACCCCTTCTCCAATGAAGAACTACCACTAAAAAATCCTATTGTTTCTGGTAGTCCGTCGGTGTTTTTCCAGTGTACTTCTTAAAGTTTCTGGAAAAATAATTCGGATCCGAATATCCAACCTCAGATGAAATCTCCTTCATAGACTTGTTAGTGGTCTTGAGAAGATTTTTCGCAGCCTCAATACGAAGCTTGGTCAGATAATCGATAAAGTTCTCGCCGGTCTCCTCCTTGAATACCTTTGAGAAATAATAAGAACTTATATTAACAACCCTCGATACATCGTCAAGTGTAAGCTCGTGCATATAATTTTCGTCAATGTACTGCTTTGCCTTGTTGACGGCGCTCATTGACTGCTCTTCCTGCTTGTTTGAAACCCAGAAGGTTGCGGATTTCATTTTATCCATGAACCAAATCTTCATCTCAGAAAGTCCAGGAAGACTCATAAGTTCTGACAGGTAATTTGCCCTGCTTTTGAACTCGTACATTCGTCCTGTCTTTTCGTAGGCAAGGTGCTCAGCCCAAAGGACAAACTCCAGACACTTCAGACGAATACTGTCGATATCGTTGCCGTAGGTCTCCTCCATCCACTCAAAGAAGCTTTGGGAAATAGATGAAACCTCATTGGTATTTCCAAGGGAAATCTCGTCAAAAAGTCGCTTTTCCATATCCATAGGATAGTTGGACTCGTACTGGCAGGCCACCGGCATATCGTCCACGTGAGCTACGTGGCTGGTATTTGAAATAAGTACTGAGTTGGCCTCCTCGTAGGACTCACCCATTCTCTCAAGTGGCTTCACTGAGCCGAAGCCCACTCTGAAGTCCATATCGAAGCGCTCTGCCAGCTTCCTGCAAAGGGCTCTGGCATTTTCCACGATGGCATTTCTTTCATTATAGGAAAGCGTGTCGCTCTCGCATGGAATGAGAATTGGGATTTTATTGGACATTACATTACCCATAATTCCCTTGATGTAATCATCAGTGATAGTGTGGATTTCCTTGTAGGATTTCTGGGCCTGAATGGATGCAGCGACAGCGTTTGTCATGTAGTTGCCCACAAGCTCACGACCGAATACCATGCAGGCCATATATCCGTAGTCGCAGTCGATTCCAAGAAGAGTCTTATAATTGTCGATGTCCTCCTTGAAATATTCCTTGAAAAGCAAATCCTGAATCAGACCATTTTCAATGATAGGGACAACAATCTCCAGCTTCTCACGAACCTTTAGGTCATCGCTTCGCTTGGTGCGCTCTCCATCAATCTGGTGCATTGCCTTTTCCAATATATTAAGAATGGCCTCGCGGCTAACAGGCTTGTTCAGATAATCAAGAACTCCAAGGGAAATGGCTTCCTTGGCATAATCAAACTTATCATATGCAGTCATGACAATGAAAACCACGTGCTTATTGCTACGACGGATTTCCCTCATGGCATCGATACCGTTGATGCCTGGCATCTGGATATCCATAAAGGCAATGTCCGGCTGGAATTCCTCGGCAAGCTCTATGACCTGTCGTCCGGTTTTGGCCACGCGGATGTCACATTGGCTACCATATTCTTTTTCTATGATGAATTTGAGGGAGTCAATTACAATGCCCTCATCATCAGCTAGCATAATTTTATACATTTTCTAAGCTCCTAGTTATAACACCTCATCCACTGCTAAAGCGGTCCCCCTTCCCCCTCGCCGGGGTGGCAGACAACGCTAAAGCATTGTCTCTACCCTCGAGGGGAAGGCAGATATAGCAGGGTTTCTGTGCCCTGGTTCTCTCCTTCTGATATGATATCAAGAACATCGTCCCTTTCATAGAAGATGTTCAAACGCTCTATGCAATTGGCAAGACCAACTCCATTGGAGTCTGTTTTCTCAGGGTTGCCCTCGTAGCTACCCTCTAAAATCTTGGTAATGGTCTCAGAGCTCATTCCGATACCATTATCCTTGATGCTGACACAGGTATAATCCCCTAATTCGTAGACAGAAAGGGCGATTTTCTTGGTCCATTCGATATTTCTGACGCCGTAGTTGATACTATTTTCAACAATAGGTTGAAGTATCATACTAGGTATTTTTACATCCAAAAGAGACTCATCCACTGTCTTTTCAAACTGAATCTCCCCTGCGAAACGAACATTGATGATGTAGATATAAATGTCTACCAGTTCAATCTCTTCCTTGAGGGTCACCACATCCTTATTTTTCTTGATGTTGTACCTAAAGAAGTTTGCCACATTGTGCATATACTCGCTGGTGCGGTCAGCTCCCTCCATCATGGCAAGCTGAGCTCCTGCATTTAATGTGTTAAACAGGAAATGTGGATTAATCTGAGACTGCAAATATTTCAACTCCGCATCCTTGATGTGATTTGCCATAATAAGCTCATTTTCCTTAAGGCGACGCTCAGTCTCCATAGATTCAGTGAGCTTGTTGATGTAGGCCTTGATTGAAACCACCATCTTGTTGAAGGCGCGGGTCACTACACCTACCTCGTCGTTATTTTTAACCTGAGGCAGTGAAACATCAAAGTCTCCATTTGAAACACGGTTGGCTGCGGCAGCCAGTTTGATAAGTGGCTCAGTAATGGTAGATGCAATAAGTACTACGAAGGACAGGTTTGCAAAACCGATTATCAAAAGAGTGATAATGTTTAACTCTTCGATGGTCTGCAGGGTTCCCATCATTGTGCTGTAGGACTTCGAGTTGTTGACAAATTGCTGGTTGTTCAGGCTGGTGATATTAGTATCGATGTAATTGTACAATCTAGAAGCAGTGTCATAGTAGTTCTTGTACTTTTCTACGTTTCCGCCTCGCTTACTCTCCACCGCCTGATTGGTAAGCTTTATGTAGTTCAGGGACATAATACGGATGTTACGCTCAAGCACACGGCTTTCATTGTCATCCTTATTGTCCTCGAATTTGTTGAGAATATTTACAAAATCCTGCTCAGAAATATAATACTGCTCCAGGGCGTCACTGGTCTTGGTTCCAAGATAGCCTCTAGTGGAATTTTGCAGATTATCCAAGGCCTCAGTCAAATCGTTAAGAGAATTGTTGCTGGCGTACACCGCATCCAAGCTCTTAAGCATTCGATTAGTGCCAAGGTACAGGGTCATGTTTACCATAAGCAAAAGGATTGTAGGCAAACAGAACACCAAAATCATCTTTTTTCTGAGGGAGATAGACTTGAAGATACTTTTACTCATCAGCACCCTCCTTCAGATATTCATCAATGTTTTTAGAGTCAATCATCTTAGGTTCAACATTGATGTAGTCTGAGACATAGCCTGAGTCCCTGTATTCCATAAAGGCCTTTGTGGCGGTCTCACCCATGCTGTCTGCGTCCATGGTAACTGTACTCTTGATGACTCCCTGCTTGATGCCGGTGTAAATCACCTGAGACTCATAATTGCCAAAAAGCAAAACCGAGCCAACCTTATTGTAATCAATCATAGCCTGATAAAAGCTCTCAGTAGAAACTGCATCAAGACAAATTACAATAGGCTTTAATTCACTTTTCTTAAAAAGGTTTTGGATATATTCTTCAGTGGCAAAAGGCTCATCGCTTTCGATAATTCTTACCTCAAACTCCAAAGGTGCATTGGCAATATCCTTTCCGGCAAGGGCCTCCTGAATATTGTTGACGAAGTTATTGGCAGCGGTCTCGTTTAAGGTACTGTCGCCGATTATCATGGCATGCTTCTGCTTGACAATATTTTCCTCCAGAGAGGAAGCATAAAGATTTGCGATAGTATAATTATTGATGCCTACAAAGCTGACTCTGGAGTCTACAGGCACATCATTTTCCAAAGTGATTACAGGAATATTCTTGGATGCCGCCTTGTTGAGAAGTGCGATGGTCTCTGGGTTGTCGTCACCTTCAAGGAGAATACCATCGCAGTCTGACTCAATAGCCATCTCCAAAAGCTCGGTCTTGCTGTACTTCATATCCACGTTGTCAGAAATCATATCAACATAGACGCCATGCTCCTTGCCATACTCATAGGCCGACTTATAGACCCTCTGCCAGAAATCAGAGGAATCGTCTGAGGAAATCATCACCACGTAGGAATCGTACTGGCTGTACTGTGCCTCCTGAAGGAGATCGTAGGCCTCATCCATTCTCTGTCTATAGAAATAAAAGCTGATGCAGGTAGATAAAAACATAAAAGCAACAGCACACCCGGCTGCTATTACCAGTGCACTGCTGCTTTGTATTTTCATTTTATGCTCACGCTTTTTCATTACATTAAACCCACCTATACTCGATGGCTTTAATTATATTAGAACTAGGTCGCAAAATCAACGTGCTGAACCCCGCCAGCATGGCCATCGGACTCGTGTAAGAACAGTCCTGACTTGCGAGCCATAGCTGTAGGATTGTTGTCGTGGCCGTGATGGGTGAACTCTGTTTCTATTTTACCCAGGAAAATAGCTCCCACGTCAGACTCTTTCAAGCCATACAGTTCACGCTCTCCAGACTCAGTGACTGTCATAATTCTAAGCTTTGTAAATACCGAATCGTTTTCATCTATCCAGCCATTACCGTCCTCATCAAAGGCTGATAATTCTCCGAAGCCATCTCCTGTTTTGGCACCAAAAAGTTCCAGACCATCATTGATTTTTCCATCCTCATTTTTATCAAAAGCCAGAAAGCCTGAGCCTTCACCCAAGTTGTGAAGCTCGTCCTCCTCACCATCTCCATCTAAATCGAAATAGAAGGTCTGATCCGCTATGGAGGTCGGACAATCATCAAGATTAATTACTAATGGGTCAATATATTTTTGTACAGCTGTAATCATGGTAGAGTCGTACTTTTCCGTAAAGGACTCTGACAGCTCAAAATTATAGTTAAAGCTCAGCTTTCTACCATCAGCTGTTATGGCTGTCCCCTTTGATGCAAATTCAAGGCTTTGCTCCTGATGATAGGAATAGGAGGTGTTTGTTATCTGGACAAAGGTTGGCACCTGAATGTTTGTGGCTGAGTATGACGCCTCTGTTTCATCTTCACAAAAGCTTTCCTTCAGCATTCGACCAAAAGCACTGTCCTCATCAAAATACCTGCCAAGCAAAAGCATCTTAATCAAATACTCCATGGTGTGAAGTCTTACCGTCCTATTGGCAGCCGCATTAAGAAGTGGATTCTCCTGCTCAACCTCCTGAACGACTCCATTAGAACCCAGAGCATAATTAAGAGATGATAGAAACCCATCCTCACCCACAGTGTTCTGCTCCACTCCTTTCTCACTGTCTGCCTCTTCACTTTTTTCAGTTTTCCCTGCATCACCTATTACCTTGATGCTCTCAAAATTGAAAATTGGTTTTACCTCTGACTGAAGTGTCAGCTTTGTTTCTCTAGCGATGCTAGATTTTGAGGTCATAGAAACCTCAGAGTTTTGAATTACCATTCGCTTTCCTCCTTCGAAAAACATTAATACTTAAGTGGAAGAAAGTCCTTTTTCTGCCTCACAGATGTTACTATTCACAGGATAAAATAATACAAAAGTATTCTGTCCAAATTTATTTGGTAAAGAATGCTTTTTATTATTTTATACACTGGAATCAGTGGCTCTTCCCACATGAATAATGTTAAGTGCTTTAGCACTGGGAAAGAAGTCTGTAAGACTTCCATTATGAATGTTGGTAAGAGTCTGTGAATAGTGAAAATGACCAGGAAAGCTGTGGGCCCTCCTGGTCTCTGTGATTCTCGTCCGTGTAATTATATATCGGCAAAAAACTTGTCATTGTTAACAATTGCCGAGCCTTTTCTCATAAGAATAATTGAAGCGTACACTGCTATAAGGCTGGCAAGTGTTGCAAGGAAAAATGTAATAAGTGAATTTCCCTCTGGAATAGGTATAAATTCGCTACCTAATGTTCCAATGAAGTTGTATGCAACATGAACGAAAATAGGAATCAGCAAATTGTCATACAAATACATTACGTATCCAAGTCCAAGGCCAATTACTAAAGCATACGCACCCTGGAGCTTGTTCATATGGAATGCGGCAAACATAATAGCCTGAACCAGTATAGCAAAATAAACTGGCATAACCTTTTTGGCTGCGAAGAAGGTGATTCCTCTAAAAAGAAGCTCCTCACAAATAGGCCCTATAAAGATGGCATAAAGAACCATTATCACAGTCATCTCTGTGTCGACACCTACGGAATCCATCATCTCCTGATATTCCTCAAGCCATGAAGGAAATGCCGATGCCAGTGAATTCAACAGATACAATGTTACATACTGCATACCTACGATGAAAAGTAGCACTCCACCCACCGTCAAAGGTAAATTCTTTGACTTACCCTTTAAGGAAGAAAAATGTCCCTCTCTAAACTTGCTGTGAAAAATCACAAGTGCTATGAAGGCTGTCACGATAGCATATGCAAGCAGTACTACCGATGCGCCCTCACCCTGGGAATACTCACGAACAACCTTAGCGTAGAAGTCTGTGTATGTGCCACCATCTACCTGGCCTAAGCCTTTGACAATGTAAAACTCTAAGGCTACAATGGCAACCGCTGTCTGAATAACAATCGCCAATACGGTAGGAATAAAAATCCAAGGGATATACTTATTCCTATCTGCTATTTTTTGATTCATTTATTGTGTCTCCAAATCCAAACTATTCACAGACTCCCCCTCCATTCATAATGGAAGTCTTTCAGACTTCTTTCCCAGTGCTAAAGCACTTAACATTATTCATGGAGGTGGAGCCACTGATTCCAGTGTATCTAATATTTTAAATAATTCTTTACCAAATAAATTTGGACAGAATTAGTTTAAAATATTAGATATCTGTGAATAGTAACATTATAATTCCAGCTTATCCAAATGCCAGATATCATCCACATATTCCTGGATAGTTCTGTCTGATGAGAACTTTCCTACATGTGCAACATTTGAAAGAGCCATCTTTGCCCATTTTGTCTGATCCTTGTATGCCTCCTGAATCTTCTCATGTGCCTCGCAATATGAAGCAAAATCCTTAAGAACGAAGTACATATCCGCTCTCTCAGTGCACTGAGTGTTCAGAAGTGAGTTGTAAATTGGGCGGAACAACTCAGGATTCTCAATGCTGTAGTAGCCGTTAACCAGCTGTGAAAGCACCTTTTGAATATTATGATTATTGTGCATCTCGTACTCTGGGTTATAGTCACGATTCTTCTCGTGAGCAATAACCTCATCTGAGCTCATACCAAAGATGAAAATATTCTCTCCACCAAGCTCCTGGTACATCTCCACATTAGCACCATCCATAGTACCAATGGTAACGGCACCGTTAAGCATGAACTTCATGTTACCAGTACCAGATGCCTCCTTTGAAGCTGTAGAAATCTGCTCAGAAACATCTGCTGCAGCAAAAATCCACTCTGCATTAGATACTCTGTAGTCCTCGATAAATACAACCTTAAGCTTGTTGTCGATGGACTTATCATTATTGATAACTGCTGCTACATTGTTGATAAGCTTGATAATAAGCTTTGCATTTTCGTAGCCGGCAGAAGCCTTTGCACCAAAGATGAAGGTGGTAGGATAAAAGTCCATGTATGGATTTTCCTTAATCTGATTGTACAGATACATTACATGTAGAATATTCAAAAGCTGACGCTTGTACTCATGCAAACGCTTTACCTGCACATCAAAGATTGAAGTAGGATCAACATTTACATGGTTGTGCTCCCAGATGTACTTAGCCAGACGCTTCTTGTTCTCATACTTGATTTCCATAAACTCCTTAAGAGCCTTTTCGTTGTCCAGGTACTTGGTAAGCTTCTCCATCTGAGAAAGGTCGGTAATCCAGCCACGGCCAATCTTTGAGATAACCCAATCTGAAAGCTTGTAATTTCCGTGCATCAGGAAACGACGCTGGGTAATACCATTTGTCTTGTTGTTGAACTTCTCAGGGTACATCTCGTAGAAATCGTGAAGGGAAACGTTCTTCAAAATCTCGGTGTGAAGAGCTGCAACACCATTTACTGAGAAGCTGGCTGCGATAGCCATGTGAGCCATCTTAACCTGACCATCAGCAAGGATTGCCATACGGTGAACTCTGTCCTCATCACCTGGGAACTTTGCTCTAATATCCTCGCAGAAGCGACGGTTAATCTCCTCAACAATCATGTAAACACGAGGCAACAAGCCCTTGAAGATTTCCTCAGGCCACTTCTCAAGTGCCTCTGCCATGATGGTGTGATTAGTGTAAGCCACGCAGTGAGTGGTAACCTTCCAGGCATCATCCCAGCCCAGACCGTGCTCGTCCATAAGAAGACGCATGAGCTCAGCAACTGTAAGGGTTGGATGAGTATCATTCATCTGGAAGACAACCTTTTCAGGTAAACGCATGATGTCGTTGTGATAGCGTAAATATTTATCCAAGGCACGCTGAAGTGATGCAGATACAAAGAAATACTGCTGCTTCAAACGAAGCTCCTTGCCCTGCACATGATTATCGTTTGGATAAAGAACCTCAGTAAGGTTGCGGGCCAGGTTCATATCCTCAACAGCCTTGTCATAATCGCCACGCTCAAAGGAAGCAAGTCTGAAGACCTCCTTTGGCTTGGCATCCCAAATCATAAGGGTGTTAACCATACCATTGTCAAAGCCAGTAACGGGCATATCGTATGGTGTGGCAATTACTGAATTGTAGCCCTCGTGGATATATTTGGTGGTGCCATCTGGCTGGTTCTCATAGCGAACCCAACCGCCAAACTTTACCTCAAAGGCATACTCTGGACGCTCAAGCTCAAAAGGATATCTGGTCTGAAGCCAATCATCAGGAACCTCCTCCTGGAAGCCATCGTTGATCTTCTGCTTGAACATACCATAGTGATAACGGATACCACAGCCATAGGCTGGATATCTCAATGTAGCAAGTGAATCAAGGAAGCAGGCTGCCAGACGACCCAAGCCACCATTACCAAGTGCTGGATCTGGCTCCTGGTCCTCAATCACATTGATATCTACATTTAAATCAGCAAGCGCGTCCATAACCTCTGTATAGCCACGCATGTTAATCATGTTGTTACCAAGCATACGTCCAATCAAAAACTCCATGGACATATAATAAACGCACTTAGGATCCTGCTTAACAAATTCCTTCTGTGTGGTGAGCCAGTTATCAATGACCACGTCGTTTACTACTTCGGCGCAGGCTCTGTAGATTTCCTCTTCAGTGGCATCGTCGAAGTCCTTACGGAACATAGACTTAACGCGGTCCTTGATTTCTCGCTCAATCTCTTTAGTGCTTGGCATTTGTCTTTTCATAAACCCAAAACCCCTCCTAGTCTTTAGCTCGCCTGTTACGGTTACAATCCTGAGTATAGCACTGCTCGAATATGTAAGCTGCGCTTACTAGGCCACAAAAGTTCCTTGCTCCGCAAGGATGCCTTTTGGACCATATGACAACACGTCTCGCTAAGCAACACTCAGAGATTGTCACCTACAGGCTATTTACAAGTTGTGAATTAGTTACGAGTTACTGCTAACGTTACCTTTTCTCCATTGATATTCCACTCTTTTACGTGAGAGCCCTCTGC
>JAEEGL013209738.1_pt1 | contig 10930 bp, 10 predicted proteins | sample 9134231 | NCBI WGS metagenome assembly JAEEGL01 (sample SAMN16246548, study PRJNA631951) | gut metagenome | biome: gut microbiome; feature: rumen; material: fiber-attached | host: Bos | place: Iran: Karaj | collected 2018-10 | reverse complement strand
TTCGTGCAAGCGGATGATTTCTTTCTTTTCTTCTAAACTGTGATGTATGTACATAATGAACCCCAGAAGTTTTTTGTCTAACTTCTGGGGTTCACTTCATTTGTCCACACCTTTTTTGTTCAGATTGCAAAGTCTATATGCGTTGATAGCAGAGATAGTATTTTTTCACATGTTTCGACAGCGTTTCTATATTCAGCATGTCCGACACGTCTGCCACGTCTGTTATACTGCCATCTTTGTCAAGAATCTCAATTCTGTCGTCATAAAGATTATACATGTCTTTACCAACTTCTTTTTCAGCAATTAAGTACCGGCGAATCTGCTCATGAGAAATTCCGTAAGCGTCGGATATGGAAAGAATCTTGCTGTTGATGTATTCTTGCTCGAACGGGGTGTCGCTCACTTCAACCTTGAAGATGTTCCTTGACAATAGATTTCTGCTGAGTAAGGCGAGAATCGGATCATCATGATGTTGCCACACTTTTAAGGATGCCCAGATGTCATAGTCATCGAGTAAAAGAAAATTGTCTAATGCTGTGCCGTCAGCATTGAATAGTTGGTCGTCAACATCATGATATAGGAAATAATGCAAGGCGGGCGATGCGAACAGTTCCACACCTTCGCGGGCAAGATCTTTAGCCCTTCGTAATGCATTGATCAGCATGTGCTCTGCTGATACGGCGGTCTTGTGAAGATACACCTGCCAATACATCAATCGACGGCTTACGAGGTAATTCTCTATAGAATAGATACCTTTTTTCTCTACCACAAGGTGGTCATCCACCACATTCAGCATGTCGATGATTCGTGAGGAACCGATATTCCCTTCGGTCACTCCAGAAAAGAAAGAATCTCTGCGGAGATAATCGAGGCGGTCAACATCGAGCTGGGAGGAAATCAATTGGTGGAGAAACTGCTTGGGGTATTCATTCTTGAATATCTTGATGGCCAATGTCAGTTCGCCTCGGAATTCCTCATTCAACCGCTCCATGATCATCAGCGATATTTCCTCATGTGAAACATTGTGTATCAAGGTGTTCTCCAACACATGTGAGAACGGACCATGGCCAATATCGTGCATCAGGATAGCCGCACTTACAGCCTCTTCCTCTGAATCAAATATGAAATTCCCCTTGCGGATAAGTGACCGCATGGCGCCAACCACCAAATGATAGGCGCCGATAGAGTGCTGGAATCGGGTGTGCTGCGCACCAGGAAACACCATATAAGCCAGTCCGAGCTGTTTGATGCGGCTCAGACGGAAGAAATAAGGATGTTTCACGATGTCGTAAAGCAAGCCTTTCGGAATCCTGATGAAACCAAATACAGGATCGTTTATGATCTTATAGTCCAAAATCGTGTGGAGTTTGATTATTGTTTGGGAAGAAGCATGGCCATTTGTTCCTGTACCTCCTTCGCTTTAGCACCAGCAGTGGTTGCGAAATTCTCTGATGAGTCAGCATAGATGATGGCACGGGAGGAATTGACAATCAATCCGCATTCTTCAGTCATGCCATAACGGCATACTTCTTCGAGACTTCCTCCCTGAGCTCCGACACCGGGGACAAGGAGAAAATGATGAGGAACTATCTTGCGGATGTCAGCAAAGAGTTTGCCTTGTGTGGCGCCTACCACATACATCATGTTGTCGATATTTCCCCATTCCTGACTCTTCCTCAGCACCTTCTCAAACAAACGCTCATTTTCTTTATCTGTGGTCAACTGGAAGTCGGCGGAGCCTTTGTTTGAGGTCAGGGCAAGAAGGATTACCCATTTGCCTGCATATTGAAGGAATGGAGTCACAGAATCTTCGCCCATGTATGGCGCAACAGTCAACGAGTCGAGCTGCATCTCTTCGAAAAACGTGCGGGCATACATTGCACTTGTATTGCCTATATCACCACGTTTGGCATCGGCTATGATGAAATGCTTTGGATAGTGCTCATTCAAATACTTGATAGTCTTTTCAAAACTTATCCATCCTTTCACGCCGTTGCTTTCATAAAAAGCCAAATTGGGTTTGTAGGCAATGCAGTAGGGAGCTGTGGCATCGATGATGGCCTTGTTGAATTCAAAGATAGGATCCTCACATGACAACAAATGCTGGGGGATTTTCTTCAAATCGGTGTCAAGTCCCACACATAGGAAACTTTTCTTTTTAAATATTTGCTGAATCAGTTCTTGTCTTGTCATTTCTTATGCTTTTTATGGGTTGTTTTTTACAGTTGTGCTTCTTTCAGTCGCTCGGCATTCTCAGCGATAATTAAATGGTCTATGCAGTCCTGAATATCTCCATCCATGAAGGCTGCAAGGTTGTAGATCGTGTAATTGATTCGGTGGTCGGTAATACGGCCTTGAGGATAGTTATATGTACGGATTTTTGCAGAACGGTCGCCAGTTGAGACCATAGTCTTACGGCGAGAAGCGATGTCATCAATGTATTTCTGATGCTCGCGGTCGTAAATCCGGGTACGCAGACGGGCTAAAGCCAGCTCTTTGTTTTTGGGTTGATCACGAGTTTCCGTACACTCCACCAGGATTTCCTCTTTCTCTCCGGTGTTAGGATTGGTCCACATATAGCGGGCACGGACACCTGATTCAACCTTGTTGACGTTCTGACCGCCTGCACCAGAACTACGGAACGTGTCCCATTTAATCTCGCCTTCATTGATTGAAACCTCAAATGCTTCGGCCTCAGGCAAAACTGCCACTGTTGCAGCTGATGTGTGGACACGGCCCTGAGTTTCTGTGACGGGAACGCGCTGAACACGGTGAACGCCAGATTCGTATTTCAAAATGCCATAAACACCTTCGCCTTTCACATTGAATATGATTTCCTTATATCCGCCTGAAGCACCCTCGCTGAAACTCGATACAGACACCTGCCAGCCTTTTGACTCGCAGTACTTGCTGTACATACGGAAAAGGTCACCTGCGAATAGAGCGGCTTCGTCTCCACCCGTACCACCACGGATTTCCATCGTCACATTCTTTCCATCTTCAGGGTCGGCAGGAATCAGTAACAACTTGATCTTCTCTTCAAGCTCGGGAATCTGCTTCTCGTTAGTGTCCAACTCTTCTCTGGCCATCTCCTTCATCTCAGGGTCGTCCTCCGACATGAGAATGTCTTTGGCCTCCTCAAGGTGTTGGAGACATTCAATATATTCTTTTCTTGCGGCTACAAGATTTTCCAGGTCTTTGTATTCTTTCGTCAGTTTCACATAACGTTTCTGATCGCCAATCACCTCTGGGTCGGTAATCAACACAGAAACTTCTTCAAAACGGCTGACGATGCCGTCGAGTTTCTCTAATATATGATTATTCGTTTCCATATTCAAATTTTCCGTACTCACTGTCTATGCGCAAACCTTTCTTTCCCTTCTCAACATGGCCTATTACCTGAGCGTCGATATTAAAGGATTTCGATATGTCGATGATGCGTGCGGCACTTTCCTCTGATGTGTAAATCTCCATCCTGTGTCCCATGTTGAACACCTTGTACATCTCTTCCCATGAGGTGCCGCTCTGCTCCTGGATTGCCTTGAACAGCGGTGGAATAGGGAACATGTGGTCTTTCACCACCATACAGTCGTCGCCCACAAAATGAAGGACTTTGGTCTGAGCTCCTCCTGTGCAGTGAACCATGCCGTGGATGGCATGACGCATTTCATCGAGCATACGTTTGATTACAGGGGCATAGGTACGGGTAGGAGAGAGCACCAAGCGGCCGGCATTCAATTCCGTTCCTTCCACGGCATCAAGTAGTGAATACTTACCGCTGTAAACCAATTCTTCTGGCACAGCGTGATCATAGCTTTCAGGATAGGATTCCGCCAATGTTTTGTTAAACATGTCATGACGTGCGCTCGTGAGTCCATTGCTGCCCATGCCACCATTATAGCAGGTCTCATAAGTGGCCTGGCCGGTGCTCGACAGACCGACAATCACGTCGCCTGGGCGGATGTTGGCATTGTCAATCACATCGCTGCGCTTCATGCGGCAGGTTACGGTGGAGTCAACGATGATGGTCCTTACCAAATCGCCGACATCAGCTGTCTCACCACCTGTGGAATAAATGCCGATTCCCATCTCCCTCATCTGAGCCAGCAATTCGTCAGTACCATTGATGATGGCGGATATCACTTCGCCGGGAACGAGCATTTTATTGCGGCCTATAGTTGAACTGACAAGTATGTTGTCGGTGGCACCAACGCACAAAAGGTCGTCGGTATTCATAATCAACGCATCTTGTGCTATGCCTTTCCATACACTCAAATCTCCTGTCTCTTTCCAATACATATAGGCAAGGCTGGATTTTGTTCCTGCACCATCGGCATGCATGATATTGCAATATTCTGGGTCACCACCGAGAATGTCTGGAATGATTTTGCAGAACGCTTTAGGATACAAACCCTTGTCTATGTTCTTGATTGCGTTGTGAACGTCTTCTTTGGCGGCGCTTACGCCACGCATCATGTACCGCTGATTCATGTTTTATGTGATTTTGATTATTGATTACTATTGTTACTCTCAACTTTTATGTTATTTCGGTCAAGTAAGGCTCGGATGGAGGGCGCCTTGCCACGGAAACGTTTATATAACGTCATAGGATGCTCCGTGCCTCCACGTGACAAAATGTTGTCCTTGAATGATTTGGCGGTGTCTGGGTTGAATATCCCGGTCTCTTTAAATAGGGAGAAGGCATCAGCATCAAGCACTTCTGCCCATTTGTAAGAATAATAGCCTGCGGAATAGCCTCCCGACATGATGTGGGAAAACTGAACGGACATGCAGGCTCCTTCAATATATGGCAGAAGGCGGGTGCGATCGAACGCCTTTTTCTCAAATTGCATGACATTTGCTGTGAACGGCTCTTCCATCGTGTAGTAACTCATGTCCAATTCACCGAAACTAACCTGTCGCATGCAGGCGTATGCTACATTGAAATTACGGCTTTTCACAATCCTTTCCAGCATGTCGTCGGGCAATGGTTCGCCTGTCTGATAATGGAATGCGAAACTTTGAAGGAATTTCCGTTCACATGCGTAGTTTTCCATGAACTGTGAAGGAAGCTCCACGAAATCCCAATACACGTTGGTGCCGCTTATTGACTTGTAGCTTGCTGCAGAAAGCATACCATGAAGGGCATGACCAAATTCATGGAGGAAGGTCTCCAATTCCCCAAGCGTCAGCAGCGACGGCTTGTCAGATGTAGGCTTGGAGAAGTTGGTGTTGACCGACACGTGTGGACGGCTGTCCTGGCCTTCTGGTGTGGTCCACTGCTCCTTGTAGGAGGTCATCCATGCACCTGATTTCTTCGATTTCCTTGGAAAAAAGTCACAATACAACACTGCTAAGTACTTTCCATCACTGTCGGATACCTCATAGGCTTCCACATCTGGATGGTAAACGGGAATGTCTGTGCTCCGCTTGAATGTGAGACCATAGAGCTTCGTGGCAAGTCCAAATACACCTTCTTTTACTTTCTCCAGCTGAAGGTATGGCCGTACCATCTCGGAGTTTATATTGAAGAGTTTCTCTTTCAATTTCCTGGAATAATACGAGAAATCCCATGGCATCAACTCAAAATCTTCGCCTTCCAAATCTTTGGCAAGTGAACTCACTGCTGCAACCTCTTGTATGGCCGTTGGCTTGTAGGCTTGCGCTAACTGCTCAAGCAGGTGGAATACATTCTCTTTGTTCTCTGCCATACGTTTCACAAGAACGTAGTCAGCGTACGAGGAAAAACCAAGGATTTGAGCCAGCTCGCGTTTTTTGTTGACGATTTCTTTTACTATGCTTGTGTTGTCGAATTCGTTCGAATGGGTGCAGATGGTGTTATAGGCCATGTACATCTGCTCGCGGAGAGATCGGTTCTGGCAATAGGTGAGAAATGGAGAGTAGCTTGGAGCATGAAGGGTAAAGGTCCAACCTTCCAAACCTCGTGAAACGGATTCCTCACGTGCGGTTGCGATTACAGTATCTGGCAGTCCTTTCAAATCTTCCTCATTTGTCACTTGGAGAGAGAAGGCGTTCTGTTCTTTCAGACAGTTTTGTGAGAATTTAATCTCAAGCAAATTGAGTTCCATCGAAAGTTGAGTGAAACGTTCCTTATCACTTTCTGAAAGGTTAGCTCCGTTTCTCACGAATCCGTCATAGGTGTTCTGAAGAAGGGTGTTTTGTTCTACTGATAGTGGAGGTTGAGTCGAAGGATTATCATGATAGTTGTCATATACCTCCTTTATCTTCAGAAATAAAGTGTGATTATGCAGGACTTTATTGGAATGTTCTGTCAGCTTTGGAGACAATCTTTCCGAAAGTGCATCAAGTTCATCATTGGTCTCAGCGCTTAGCTGGTTGAAAAAAACATTTGTGCTGCGATCGAGTAATTCTCCAGATCTTTCCAGTGCCTCGATAGTGTTGGAAAAAGTGGGAGTCTCCATGTTTTCTGAAATCTGTTTGATTTCTGCATCATGCTGCTCAATTCCTTTCAGTATGGCTTCTTCATAATCTGAAAGAGAGATTTCGTTAAACGGAGTGGTGCCGTGTGGGGTTTTATATGGCTGAAGTAATACGTTCATCTTATTTTAAATTAAAAAGCATGGTGTCATCAGTAATGGTGATGCAGCCTCGTTGGAGTTCTATAAGTTCTCGGCTCTGCCAATCGTTCAACACTTTCGATACATTGAGACGGGTGTCGGAGATAATGGAGGCCAGGTTTTCCATCTTGATTTTGATGGATGTGGAGCCGTTGTGACAAATTTTGTTGTTTCGCAGAAATTGCAGCAGACGCTGCTCTGTTGTTGGTGGAACACCTTCGTTGAGCAACTTTGATGTGGTCTGCAGCTTGTTACAAATCAAATTGATGAAATTCGTCTTGACAATCTCATAATTGCTCAGCAGGTAATTCAGTTGACGCTTGTCAATGCAGCAGGTATTGCCTTCGTCTGTAAATGAATATGTTCGCTCAAAACGCTGCTGCATCCCCCAGAGGTTTTGAGGCTCAATCAAATGGGGAGCTTTGTCAAAATATTCGTAGATGTGAAACTGGTGATGGTCGTCTCTGCGGTATGCGCATAGTTTTCCTCTCAGCACATAAATGATTTTGTCGCATCGGTCACCTTGATTTACGATTGTGTCGCCATCGTAGTATTTGTCGAATGCAAAATTCACTTCCTCCACGATGGTCATGAGTTCATTCACACTCAGCCCCATCAAGAGTGGAAGACCTTGCAGCCGTTCAAACATACTGATTGACATAGTGTTATAATGCTGAGATTATTTGTTGATAGATGTTTTTTAAGATGAAAAAGAACTGATGCGGAGTCAGTCGTCATCTAATTTCAGCCCAGGGCTATGCCATACGCCATTCGTTCCGTCATCTTTAGCGTAGATGAAATAGGCTTTGATTCCTTTGACTTTCTGGAGGATGGCTTTCGATTTCTCAAGTCCCGCAACCATGAAGGCAGTGGCGTATGCGTCGGCAGTCATGCAGTCTTCTGCCAATACCGTGGAAGAAAGAATGTTGTGCTGAACCGGATACCCAGTCTTTGGGTCAATGGTGTGGGCATATTTCTTGTTATTCTTGATATAGAAGTTACGGTAATTACCAGAGGTAGCCATAGACATCCCGTCTTCAGTCACTTCCAACACATTCTGAAGCTCATTATTCACGGAGAGAGAGTCGTCAATGGGCTCATTGATACCAATGCGCCAATTGTGACCTTCCTTGTTCTTGCCTTTCACTCTCACTTCTCCGCCGATTTCAACCATGAAGTCAGTTATGCCTTCAGAGGATAGATAGTTGCTCACAGCATCCACACCGTAGCCTTTGGCAATGGCATTGCAGTCGAGCATCACTCGGTGGTCCTTCTTCTGAAGTGTGTGGCCGGAAACGCTGATTTTGTCCATACCCGTAAATTGCAGGATGCTGTCAATCATCATGGAGTCCACATTCTCGGAGTTTTTAAATCCAAAACCCCATGCGTTCACCAGTGGCGCCACTGTGATATCGAACGTACCGTCGGTAGTCCGATTGATTTCGGTGGCTTTCTTCACGATCTCACTCAATCGGGAGTCCATTGTGTCGGAACGGTTGGTGTTGATGGCGGATATGACAGAACTGTCATTAAAGGTCGATAAAGAGTTGTCGATATCTCGAAATGTGGACTCAATCCCGGCACGTAATTCTGTTGGATGATTGTAGGTGATATGATATATGGTGCCAAACACGGAACCTTCCTGCTGATACCATGTACCTTTAGTACCGTGTCCATTAGTTATGACAACATAGACAGTGCCGGCTATAAGTAATACCAAGAGTGGTATGTGCCACCATTTCCATGGATGTGGATCGTGTGTTTCTTTCAGTTTAAAAATGCCCATGTTATTCTTTTGAATCTTCTGTGTCGTTTGTGCCTGTTGACTCTGATTCCGGCTGAACAACCGGAGATCCAACGTTTGGCGAATCTACCAATGCGGCTTTCACGGAGCCTTTTTTCTTACCCCAGTTTAAGTCGAAAATCAGATGGAAGGATGCGCCCCAACAGGTGTCGCCCGTCGTTGTGCCATATCCCGGAATATAATAGGGGAGTGAATAGTCGTTTTTTGAGGAACTGAGCTCGCGTTTCAGGCGTACAGTCCACCCCAAATGAAACTTGCTCAGCATCTTTACTTGAACACCTGCCACAAATTCCACCCAATGACTTGTGGTGCTGATCCCACTGTAGGAAAAGGATTGCGTTCCTCCCCAGAATGGGTCTGTCAGTTCAGGACCCGAAATGTCGAATTTATAGGAGGAGAATCCATAGCGAGCACCGATATAGAGGCGGTTGTCTTGAAATTTGTTCTTCAGAAGATTGTAATCAAGGCCAATTCTGAAGTAGGGAGCGGAGGTTTTATATCTGATGTGGGTGTTGTCGTCTTCGTGGTCGCAATTACCGAATCCTAATTCAACCACTGGCAGGTAGGTGTTCAGCAAACTCAACTTCAAGCCGCCTTCAAAACCTCCGAAATCAGAAAACAAACGCTGGCCAATGGGAAATAGGTCGGCTGAGACAGTGAAACCTTGAAAAAATGGCATTTTTGGCTCTTCAACATCTAATTCCACATATTTCGAAGGCTTCTCAGGGGCAATCACATTTCCCTGAGCAAGTGCCGGGGATGGTAAGAAAACCAGAAGTACCGGCAGCAACACCATTTGGATGAGTCTATTCCGCAGTACCATTGAAATACAATTTGATGTTTTCATTACCGTCATAGTTGACTTTAGGATTTGATATCTCAATTCCCCATAAGCCCGACTCCGTACAGCTAACATCTTTTATCGTGTGGAAACGCTGCGTGCCGCATTCTGGCAACTCCACAAAAGAATAGCTCTCATGACTGACAATGATCGTGTCCTTGTTGCTGATGGCACTGTAGCTGATGATCAGAGTGTCCTTGTCGTTAAAATAACTCATCGGAAGTTTGAATCCTGTTCCATTCTCAAGATTGTTGATGAGCGTGGTGTCGCGGCGAACTGTGGACACCGTTTCTGTAAATCCGTTTCTGATATATGAGGAATCTTGATGGTCAAGTGTCACAGTGGTGTGTCCTAAGGCCTTATAGATGTACACTGTTTTTGTTCCGGGAAGCAAGGTGCTCACCGAAATGTAGTCGTTGTAGCTGACTGCCGTACCTTCTGAGTCATAGAATGCATAATTACAAGTGACTGTACTCTCCAGAGGACAGTTGCTTGCAGCACAGGCGTAGAGCAGTATTGTGACTATGGCCAATGCCAATATGGAGGCTTTGGGATGGCGCATCTGAATGTCAGATTTTTTTCTCAATTTGATATTTGTTTCGTTCTGAAGAGTTGCGGCTGACCATCTCCCCCAAAAAACCGGCAATGAAGAATTGGCTGCCTAAAATCATCATCGCTAATGCAATGTAGAAATAAGGGGATTCAGTCACCAGACGATAGGAACCGCCATGATGCATGGCCCATAATTTTGCAACTCCAACAACAATGGCAGCAATGAAACCGACCAAAAACATGATTGTGCCGAACAGGCCAAACACATGCATTGGCTGCTTGCCGAATTTTGAGAGAAACCAAAGGGATATCAAGTCAAGATAGCCATTGATGAATCTGCTGAACCCGAATTTCGTCTTGCCATATTTGCGGGCTTGGTGATGGACCACCTTTTCACCAATTTTGTCGAATCCGGCATTTTTCGCAAGATAAGGAATGTAGCGGTGCATCTCACCATAAACCTCAATGTTTTTCACCACTTCTTTCCGATAGGCTTTCAATCCGCAGTTGAAATCGTGAAGGTTCTTGATGCCACTTACCTTACGGGCTGTTGCGTTAAACAACTTAGTTGGAAGGGTCTTTGAGAGCGGGTCATACCTTTTTTTCTTATAACCACTAACCAGGTCATAACCTTCTTCTGTGATCATGCGGTAAAGCTCTGGTATCTCGTCCGGACTGTCTTGGAGGTCGGCATCCATAGTGATGACAACATCGCCTTCGCAATCCTTGAAACCATGATAGAGGGCAGGACTTTTTCCATAATTCCGACGGAACTTGATGCCATGGACTTCGGGGTTCTTGGAGGATAAGTCTTCAATCACCTGCCATGATTTGTCGGTGGAGCCATCGTTTACAAATATGATTTCATAGGAGAATTTCTTTTCGTCCATCACACGTTTGATCCATGCGTGAAGTTCGGGAAGGGATTCCTCTTCATTGTACAGAGGAACAATTACTGAGATGTCCATTGAATAAATATAAATATTTATTGGTTGAAATATTATGCAAATTTACGCCTTTTTGCCGACATATACAAATTTCACCTTTTATTTATGGATTTTATCGGCGTGTTTATTGACGAACTCTTTCCATGATTTCACGTGTGACTCGCTTTTGGGGATGTTCATCTGCAGG
>JAEEGL012956349.1_pt1 | contig 10930 bp, 8 predicted proteins | sample 9134231 | NCBI WGS metagenome assembly JAEEGL01 (sample SAMN16246548, study PRJNA631951) | gut metagenome | biome: gut microbiome; feature: rumen; material: fiber-attached | host: Bos | place: Iran: Karaj | collected 2018-10 | reverse complement strand
TGGGGGCGACCCGCATCACGCCGCCGCAGCCCTTGCTGCCGTTGACGGGGACCTCCGGGGTCCCCGTCCCGCCGTCCCGCAGGGCCGAAAGACAGGTGTTGCCCGGGGCGCGCCGGTGGAAGAGCTCGGGGAGGTTCGTCAGCCAGGAGGCGGGCTCCTCCCAGGCTCCGGGGTCCTTTTTCCGCAGGGGATAAGACTCCTCCTGCGTCCGGAGCCAGTCCAGATAGCTCAGCCGGATGTATTCGGCATAGGGTCCCATGATCCCACGGGTCTTGCCCCTGGTCGTTCCCCATAGAAGTCCCGCGGCGGTGAACAGGGTCATCTGCGTATCGTCGGAGATCGCCGCGGCACCGTTGTGCAGGCAGTATTCCGTGATGCCCCTCTCGCCGAAGCGCCGGAAGATCTCCTCCTCCGACAGGAATTCCACCTCGTACCCCAGAGCGTCCCCGGCGGCGCCCGCCAGAAGACAGCCGCGGAACCGGTCCTGATCCCTCATTGCGTTTCCTCCTCTTCCTCCTCCTGGTCGTCCCGGATGTCCTCATTGAGACCGGCGGACGCCTGACGGCTCGCCTTCCGCTCCCGCCAGGCGTCGATCTCGCTGCGGATGGAGAGCACCTCGTCCGCCAGCTCCTCCGCGCTCCTTGGCCGGGCGTAATAAAGATACTTCGTCATCCGCTCCATGGCCCCTGGGCTCCCCAGGTGCCGGGCGGCGGCCTCCCCCAGCGCCGGGGGAAAGCCCAGGGCCGTCACCGCCCTTACCAGGGCGTCCCTGGCCCTGGTCCAATCCTCCCGCGTTCCCACGGCCTTAGATCAGGACCCCGTTCAGGTGGTCGAGCTCGTGCTGGATGATCTGGGCCGTCCAGCCGGTAAAGGTCTTATAGCGGAGCTGGAACCCATCGTTCTGATACCGTACCTTGACGCTGCGGTACCGCTTTGCTTTCCGGGTCCCCGGCAGGGAAAGACAGCCCTCCTCCGCCTCGTAGCGGTCAGCGCATTTGACGATCTCCGGGTTGAACATGGTCATATAGCTGCCCTCATTGTCGAAGACGATGATGCGTTTATGTTCCCCGATCATGTTCGCCGCCATGCCCACGCAGCCGTCCTTGTGGGCTTCCAGGGTGTCCAGCAGGTCCCGGGCGACGTCCAGGTCCTCCGGCGTGGCGGGGACGGAGACCCGGGAGAGAAAATCCGGGTCCTTCATAATGGGTCGGATCATGGAGGCCTCCTTTCCGGCGGGCAGGGCGTTTTCCCCGCTCCGCAGCTTAAGCGATACTCTGTATGAAATTCTATCACGCCCGCCTCCTGCGGGCAAGTGCGGGGCTGGGCCGTAGTTCTCCAAACAGAGCGTAGGCAAGGCCGTGAAAATATGCTATACTGTATTTATAAACAAATAACGTCGGAAAGGGCGTGGGAGCATGGCAGAGTATCAGCGCGTATCCCGGTACTACCCCGGCTGCGACGGGACGAGGCTGGCGGTGGACCTGTACATCCCTTCTTCGGAGAAGAAGGTCCCCGTGCTGGTGGAGTGCGGCTATGAGGACCGGCGGCGGAGCTTCGAGGGGCGGCGGGAGACCCTGGAGCGCTTTTTGGAAGCGGGCTACGCCCTGGCCCTCATCGAGCCCCGTGGCTACGGGGCCAGCTACGGGGTGAGCGAGGGCTTTTTCTCCCCTCGGGACGCGGACGACCTGGCGGCCCTGGTGGACGCCATCACCCTGGAAGAATGGTGCAACGGCCGCGCCGGCTCCTTCGGCGGCTCCAACAAGGGGCAGAGCCAGCAGCTGATGCTCACCAGGCAGCCCAAGCGGCTCTTCGCCGCCGCCCCCTGCGACTGCAACCCGGACTTCTACTACCAGAATTACACCAACGGGGCCTCCGCCCTGCCCCGGATGCCGGGGCACCACGCCGCCGTGGAAAGTATCGGCACCCCGGTGGACGAGGACCCGGCCCCGGATCACCCCCTGGCCCACGAGGCCCTGGCGTGCCATAAGCTGAACCTGGGTTTTCTGGAGCAGCACGTGCCCAACATGTTCCGGGACCAGGTGAACCCCCGCATCGGCTACGCCCCCAACCTGGAGATCCCCGCCTGGTCGTACATGGAGAAGATCCGCCACGGCCACGTGCAGGTCTACCAGAACGCCGCCTGGTTCGACCCCGGCTGCACCGGGGAGATCTTCGGCTGGAAGAGCTGGGGCGGCAAGCTCCTCCTGGGCCCCTGGCGGCACTGTGAGATCTACCGGGGCGGCAGCGACCTGCCCGGCGGCGGCTGGGACTGGGTCGCGGAGCACATCCGCTTCTTCGACCCCATCCTGAAGGGGAAGGAGAACAGCTCCGGGGAGGAGCCTCCCATCCTCTATTACACCCAGGGGGCGGAAGCGGGGGAGGAGTGGCGCTATGCCGCTGACCTTCCCCTGGACGCCCAGACCCAGCCGGACCTGTACCTCACCGCTGAGGGAGGCATGGACGAAACGGTCCCGGCGGCGGGAAAAGTAAGCTGCACGACCCGGGAGGACCTGAGCCTCTATCCCGGCTTCGGCAGGCTGGATCGGCGCATCACCGCCGACATGGGGGATTACGAATCCAAAAGCCTTTGCTTCACCCTCCCGCCCCTGGAATGTGACCTGGAGCTCACGGGCATCCCGCTGCTGAACCTCTGGGTCACCTCCACCCACATCGACGGGAACTTCATCGCCGCCCTGGACGAGGTCCTGCCCGACGGCTCCAGCCGCTTCCTCACCGAGGGGGCCATGCGCGCAAGCCACGCCAGAACGCAGCCCGGCACTGTGCGGGACGCCTTCGGCGTCCCCTACCACCGGGGCTTCCGGGCCGACGCGGTGAGCCTCTCCCCGGAGCAGCCCACCCTCCTCTCCTTCAATCTGGAGGCCCTGTCCCGGATCGTGAAGAAGGGGAGCCGCCTCCGCGTCGCCCTGAGCTGCGGCGGCAGCGGCTATGACCGGCCGGAGGGCTTCCCGGCGGAGGCCCCCACCGTGACCGTCCACGTGGGCGGTGCCTTCGCCTCCTTCCTCCGCCTGCCGGTGATCGCCCCCAACGTGACGAAGTTCACCGGCGTCCTCAGCCTGGAGGGGGAAGAGGAGAAGGCAAGCGTCTACGCCTTCAAGCGGGCGGTGTACATCGAGCGGGAGGGGCGGCGCTGGCAGAAGTTCGACTGCCTCCAGGTCTGCCCCCAGGGGGAGAACCTATGCTTCGTCACGGAAAAGTTTACCGCCCTCCGCCAGCCCTCGCCGGGGGGCATGGTGCTGACGATTTCCGCTCCCGGCCTGGCCTTCACCGGCTGCGGCAAGCTGCCCCGGACCTGGACCCTGGGGGAGAAGAGCCGGGAACTCAAGCGGAGCCTGCCCGCCTTCCCCGGCCCGAAGCTTCCGAAAACCACCTTCCGCAACCTCTATGTGGCTACGGTTCCCGTAGCCAAAGAGGCCCCCGGCCAGGATAACCCCCAGCCCCGGCACACCCTGGACCTCTTTGTGGACCTGATCCTGCCGGAAGCGGGAGAGAGGCCCTTCCCATGCGCCGTGTACATCCACGGCTTCGGGGGCTCCAACCACGACTTTGAGGCGAATGCCCCGGACTTCCTGACCCGGGGGATCGCCGTGGCCTCCATCGACTACCGGCTCCCGCCCCCCAGCCCCTGGCCCGCCTGCGGGCATGACGCCAAGGCCTGCATCCGCTATCTGAAGGCCCACGCGAAGGAGCTGGGGCTGGACAAGGACCGTTTCGCGGTGCTGGGCGGCTCCATGGGCGGCCACCTCACGGCCATGATCGCCGCCTGCAACGGGAGCCGGGAGGACGAGGGGGACATCGGCGGCAACACGGAATTCGACAGCAGCGTGAAGGCCGCCTGCGCATCCTTCCCCTTCACGGATTTCTTCACCATGGGGGACGACTGCGCCGCCGTCTGGCCCCTGCAGCCGGACCGGGTCGCCCGCTGCGACGGGCCCTACGCCCCTTTAGCCTCCATGCTGGGCTATGTGGGCCCCGGCAAGGGGATGGGGGAGCTGAAGACCCACCTCTACGACCCGGACCCGAAGTATCGGGCCCTGCTGGAAAAGGCCAGGGACGCCAGCCCCATCAGCCATGTGACGGAGCGCAGCGCCCCCACGGTCCTGGTCCACGGCATCTTTGAGTGCGGCATCCAGGTCCCCATGGGCCAGAGCCTCCGCTTCTTCGAGGCCCTGACCCGGAAGGGGGTCAAGAGCCTGCTGCTGTGCAACAACAACGGCGTCTACGGCGCCGACCCGGAGGTAAGACGGGCGGTGGTGGATTTTATCGCCTCCCGGATCTGATGCGAGGACAGGCGGAAATATGCAGGAATATCAGAGCGTGACCGTCAGCGTCTGTATGATCGTCCGGGATGAGGAAGCTGTGCTGGAACGATGCCTGAAAAACGCCGCGCAGTTTGCCGATGAGATCATCGTCGTGGATACCGGCTCAAGGGACCGGACAAAGCGCATCGCGGAGCTCTACACGGACAAGCTGTATGACTATGTGTGGCAGGATGATTTCGCGGCGGCAAGAAACGCATCCTATGAAAAGGCTTCCGGCGATTTCATCCTGTGGCTGGACGCGGACGACGACATCGAAGCGGAAGATATCGAAAGGCTGCTGGAGCTGAAGCGGCGCATGCCCGCCGACGCCGACGTGGTGTTTTTCACATACACCGGCGACCCCAGGGACGACAGCGCCTTTGCCGAGGGGACGGTTCTGCGGGACAGAATGGTGCGAAGCTGCCTGAAGCCCCGCTGGAAATATCCGATCCATGAGGCGATCCCGATCCCGCGGGAATGGAAAAAGCTGCTGCGGCCGGACATACGGATCTTTCACCGGAAGCTCCGGGCCAATGAGCCAGGGCGCAATCTCCGAATTTTTGAGAAGCAGATCCCTGCGGGCTTCGTCATGAACGAATTCAACCTTGCCTACTATTGCCGCGAGTTGATCTCCTCCGGACGGCTTGAGGAAGGGATCGACGTCTATTTCAGCCTGCTGAGAGGGCAAACCCCCGGTCCCGTCATCTATGCGATGCCTTTTTTCATCCTGGCCATGAAAACGCAGAAGCGGTATGAGGAGCTTGCGGAAGCCCTGGAGTCAAATCTGAAGCTGTATGAACAAAATGAAGTCGCCCTCTGTACGCTGGGCGATCTCATGCGCGGCAAAGGGGATGCTGAGAAAGCCGAGGAGTACTACCGCAGGGCGCTGGGTCTGACGGCGGACCTGAACGATCTGAGCGTGCACTTTCCCGCCTTTCGGACCTGGCTGCCGTGGATCGGCATCTGCAAGCTCCGGCTCTCCCAGAGAAGGACGGAGCAGGCGATGGAGGCAGTCCAAAAAGCGGCGGAGTTCCGTCCGAACAACCTGAATGTGATGCTGCTCAAGCTCTCTGTCCAGAAACGGATCCGTGAAGAAAGGAGTCAGAACATGAAAGAACTGCTGGAAAAACTGCTCAAAGAGGGAAAAAGGGACGCCCTGAATTCCCTTGAAGAACTGACCGGCGCGGCAAAAGAACTGGGCTATTCCGAAAGTGAGATCGAGGAAGCACTGAAGGACCTGGACCGCTTTGCTCTGGAGGACGACGCTCTCGCTATGGTTACGGGGGGATCCGGCGACATTGATCGAAATGCTACCTATCCACAGGGAATGATACAAAAGGAACAAGAAACCTTTCCTGTTTTAAAACCGCAACCCGCTCCGATAGAAAAATTAATTAAACCTATTAATTGCAGTGATTTTATTAAACCTATTACTTACAGTGATTTTATTGTTAATAATGTTACGCTAGAAAAAGAATCCATTTTAAACCAAAGTGTTTCAGGATAGTATAAGGAAAGAGACCGGGGCGGCCAAATCAGCCTTCCCGGTCTCCGGTTTCCCTGTGCTGCCGCTCGCAGCCCCGCCTCCCGTCAGCCGATCTCCCAGAGGACCGTCACCGTATCCGATACCCGGATGTCCTCCGGCTCGATGTCCATGTCGAAGCTGCCTTCCGCCATGGTCTTGGCGGAGGCCGGCATGCTGCGTTCCATGGGGCGAGACTCAAAACTGATCTCCCCCCAGGAATAGTCGATGCTCTGTATCTGACCCAGGCTGACCTCGGCGGCCCGGCCCAGGACGGCGGCCTTTTCCATCGCGTCGGCCATGGCCTTCCCCAGCAGGGCGTTTTTCGCCGCCTCCGGGTCCCCCACCGTGTAGCTGAGGCTGAATTCCGGCTTTGCCGGACACCGGGCCAGAGCATAGAGGAGCTTTCCCAGCCGCTGGTTATCCGAGGGGAATTCCACCTTCATCCGGTGCCGGTAGCGGTAGCCGGAGAAGCGCTGCCTGTAGACTCCCTCCTCCTGATAGCCCTCGTACTCCGCGTCCACCTGGAAGCTCAGGGTCTTCAGCTCGCTGCGCAGGAAGCCGAAGCCCTCCAGCAGGTCCCGCAGGGACTCCGTGTCCTCCGAGGAACGGCGGAGGGCGTCGCCGTATTCCGGATACAGTCCCTCCAGGGAGACCGTGATCCTGGTGGCGTCCGGGTGGAGCTTCAGCTGCCCCCGGCCCGTGACTCGAATGGTCCTCATCTTTTCTCCTTTCCCCGCGCCGGGGTCACTCCGAGACGTGCTTCGCGCCGCAGGCGGAGCAGAGGCCGGTATGGACGGAGACGGCGCCGGAGCACTCCTTGCAGGACCACTTTGCCCGCTCCTCCGCCAGGAAGGTCTCCATCCCCGCCTCCCGGATCCGCTTGAGGTTCTGAAGGGGGGATTCCCGTAGGGGATACTCCGACATGTACCGGTTCTCTTTTTCCATCACATCCTCGCAGGGGTAGTCCGGGCATTCGTCGCAGAAGCGGTAGCGGTTTGCCTTGAACTTGGCGCACTTCATGATGCCGCAGATCTGGGAGCAGTAGAAAAACTTGTGCTCCTCCGGCCCGTTGCAGCCGGGGCAGGGGTTCACCTTGCTCTGCGCCATGGAGCAGAGGCTGCAGTCCAGCCCGCAGGGGGCGATCATCTCCGCCGAGAACAGCCGATTCGATTCCATAGTTGCCTCCTCAAGTCATATTCCCTTTTCGCCGCCGGCTCTGGACCGGCGGCGGGGTTTCTTTATATGGATACAATTATATGCGAGCGCCCCGGCAAATGCAAGACGGCTGCAGCACCCGAAGCAGAGAGGGCATCTTTTCTCCGGGCAAGTGCCGCCCGGAGAAAAGGGGGAAAAACGCGCGTCCGAGGGCATGAAAGCGCCCGGAGGCGGCATACTTTATAGAGCGTGAATACGCTCTCGTAACGTCACTTCCGGGAGGTTAAGTATGTCCGAAGAGGAACTGGGGCAGGAGCTGCCGGAGATCCGGGAATTGGGAAGCGCCCCCTGCTCGGAGCAGATCCACTGCCTCACCATCGCGGGACAGATCGAGGGACACACCGTCCTGCCCGCCTCGGTGAAGACCACGAAGTACGAGCACCTGATGCCCCTGCTGGCAGCCATTGAGGAGAGCCCGGAGATCCGGGGCCTCCTGATCCTGCTGAACACCGTGGGCGGCGACGTGGAGGCGGGCCTGGGGCTGGCGGAGCTCATCGCCGGGATGGAGACGCCCACCGCCTCCCTGGTGCTGGGGGGCGGCCACTCCATCGGTATGCCCATCGCTGTGGCAGCCTCCCGGAGCTTCATCGCCCCCACGGCCGCCGTAACCGTCCACCCCGTGCGCCTCACCGGGGTGGTCATCGGCGTGCCCCAGACCTACAGCTACCTGGCCCGGGTCCAGGGCCGCATCCTCCGCTTCATCACCCGGCACAGCCGGATCTCGGAAGAAAAGCTCACCGAGCTGATGCTGCGGACCGGGGAGCTGGCCGGGGACGTGGGCAGCATCCTGGAGGGGGAGGAGGCCGTTTCCCTCGGTCTCATCGACGAAGTGGGAGGCCTCTCCGACGCGCTGGGGTATCTGCACGGGAGGATCAAAGAGAGTGAAAAGTGAAGAGTGAAGAGTGGAGAGTGAAATTGATGTGCCGCCTTCGGCGGTGTTTCAAATCCTGTCGCCGCAGGCGATACCGAAACTCCACTCTCCACTCTCCAAACTCCACTCTCATAAAGTGGTAGACATAATTCCGTCTTGTCAACAAAATCCGAATATGATAAACTGAAAAGGAGCATCTCATGTCCCTGTGGTTCGCGCTGTTCCTGGGCCTGGTGCAGGGGGTGGCGGAGTTCCTGCCCATTTCCAGCTCCGGCCACCTGGCCTTACTCCGGCACTTTTTCCGCCTGGAGCTTCCGGCGGAGAGCGCCCTGCTCTTCGACGTCCTTCTCCATCTGGGGACCCTGGGGGCCGTGATCGCGGCCTACCGGCGGGAGCTGGGCGGGATGCTCCGCTCGGTATTGCCGCAGCGCAGAGCGGGACCGGACGGCTCGCGGCGGCTCCTGTGGCTGCTGCTCCTGGGTTCGCTGCCCCTGGGGGGCGCCGTGTTCCTGAAGGGGCGGATCGAAGGGCTTTTCACAAAGCCCCTGTTCATCGGCTTCGCCCTCCTCTTCACCGGCTGCCTCCTCTACATATCCGGCCGGGTGCTCCCCGGCGGGAGGACGGAAAGGACGGCGAAGGGCCGCCAGGCCCTCGGGGTGGGGTGCATGCAGGCCCTGGCCCTGCTGCCCGGCGTCTCCCGCAGCGGCAGCACCATCGCCGCCGGGCTCCTCCTGGGCTTTCGGAGGGACTTCAGTGTGCGCTACGCCTTCCTCCTCTCCGTCCCCGCCGTGCTGGGAGCGGGGGCGCTGGAGCTCTGGGAACTGGGGCGGGCGGGCTTTGACCCTGCGTTTCTCCTGCCCTGCGCTCTGGGCGCGGCGGCCGCCGCCGTCTCCGGCTTCTTCGCCATCCGGGTCGTGCAGCGCCTGACGGAGGGGGGCAGGAGCGGCCTCTTCGCCTGGTACTGCTGGGGCGCGGGCATCACAACGATCCTGCTGACGATCATTGAGAAGGTCTGGACCTTCTGAACATAAGAGAGGATTGGATTTCATGGCAACGTCCACCAAGAACAGCAAAAGCACCGCCGGGAAGTCCGCGCCCGGGAAGGGCGGCGGGACTTCCTCCAAACCGGCCTCCACCACGTCCCGGAAGAGCAGCGCCTCCTCCGCCGGAAGCAGAAGCAGCTCTGCCGGCGCGAGCCGGAGCCGCGCTTCCTCCGGAAGCAGCCGCTCCAAGGCCGCCGCCCCGGCGAAGGACCCCATCGCCTACCGGGGCGTCAAGGCCTTCGTCCTGCTGGCCCTGGCCCTCTTCAGCCTCATCGGCTGCTTCACTGGGGAGGGCATCTTCATCGGGGCCTTCCGGGAGTTTATCATGGGCCTCATCGGCAAGGGCTTTTTCTTCCTGCCCGTGGCCCTGGGCTACTGCGCCCTGATGCTCCTCTACGTCCGGGACAAGCCCCTGGGCGGGCGCATCACCTGCACCCTGCTGCTGACCGTGATGGCAGGGGCGCTGATCCACCTCTTCTCTTGCACAGCGGAATTCCCCGCCGACTGGCACCTGCCCGGCGCCCTCTACGACGCGGGACATATCAGGGGCGAGCTGGGGAGCGGCGGCGTCATCGGCGGGCTCCTGAGCATCGCCTTCTCCGGCCTCTTCAACGTCGTGGGCGCGGCCATAGTGCTCTTTCTGGCTACCCTCTTCCTCCTCTTCGCCTCCGTGAACGTCACCGTGGCGGCCCTCGTGGAGAAGAGCCGGGAGCGGGCCCAGGTCAAGGCCGAGGAGTGGAAGCTCAAGCGGGAGGAGGAGCAGGAGAAGGCCGCCCAGCGCCGCGCCGCCGCCGAAGAAGCGAGGCTCCGGGCCGCCGAGGAGCGGGCCGCCGCCGAAGAAGCCCGGCAGAAGGCTGCGGAGGAGGCCCGCCGGAAAGCCGAGGAGGAAGCGAAGCGTCTGGCGGCGGAGGAAGCGCAGCTTCCCCGCCATCCCGTGACGGCGGAGGCTCCCCAGGGGAGGAAGCGCGGCGGCGTCGACGTCTTCGTGGACACGCCCCGGCGCAGCAACATCGACATCCCACTGGATGCGCCCAAGCGCAGCAAGATCGACATTCCCCTGGACGAACCCCGGCCCGGAAAAGAGGAACCCGCGAAGGCCGCCCCGGCCCCCAGAAAGGCCGAGCCCCAGCCTGCCCGACCGGAGGAGAAGCCCGTCAGCGAGAAGGACTGGCTGGCGGCCATCCTCACCAAGGACCGCATCCGCGCTTCCGACAAGCCTGCCCCTTCCATCGCTTCGGACAAGATCGTGAACACCGCCATCCGGCCCAAGACCGGCTCTGAGCTCCCCGTCAGCCCGGCCTCCGCCGCCGTGAAGGCTTCCCAGCTGCCCCAGTCCCCCCTGCCCCAGCCGGGGGAGGAGGACGAGGAGCTGTTCCGCGCCCCCCGGCGCCCTGTGCAGCCCGCCCAGCCTCCCAAGGCCCCGGCCCAGCCTGTCCAGCCCCCCAGGACCCCGTCCCCGAGCGCTCCCGCGCCCGCCCCGAGCGCGCCCGCCCAGTCCTCCGTATCCCTGGAGGAAGCGGCGGCGGTGCTGGCGGAGGAGAAGGCGGCCAAGACCATCGAAAAGGCGGAGAGCGCCAAGGCCCGTGCGGAGATGGTGGCCTCCATCGAAGGGGAACTCCAGGACCAGGCCCAGGCGGCCCCGGTCCAGTACGTGTTCCCGCCCCTCAGCCTGCTGACGGCGGGCGCCGACGAGGATTCCGGCGCCGGGATGGAGGAGATGAGCGTCAACGCCAAGCGCCTCAGCGCCACCATCAAGAGCTTCGGCATCCCTGCGGAGATCTGCGACGTCACCCGCGGCCCCACCGTCACCCGCTATGAGGTGGAGCTGGAGCAGGGGGTGAAGCTGAACCGGCTCACCAACCTCTCCGACGACATCGCCCTGGCCCTGGGCGTCAGCGGCGTGCGCATCGCCCCCATCCCCAACAAGATCTCCGTGGTGGGCATCGAGGTGCCCAAC
>JAEEGL012877357.1_pt1 | contig 10930 bp, 29 predicted proteins | sample 9134231 | NCBI WGS metagenome assembly JAEEGL01 (sample SAMN16246548, study PRJNA631951) | gut metagenome | biome: gut microbiome; feature: rumen; material: fiber-attached | host: Bos | place: Iran: Karaj | collected 2018-10 | reverse complement strand
TGGTATGGCAAGCCAATATACGCGAGATCAACGGACATCCATACAAATACGAGTCAAAGTAACATTCTAGCGATAATGTGATGAAAATTGGTTTAATTGATATTGATGGTCACGCCAAGAAAAAGAAATGGGGAGCTACTATCTATCCTAACTTAGCATTATGCAAAATTGCAAGTTATCATAAGCAGAAGGGCGATGATGTTGAATGGGCATTACCTTTTGAGCATTATGACATCATCTACCGCTCAAAAATATTCAACTTTTCAGAAGAAGATACAGCATCCTACGATGCAGACAAAGTGGTGTATGGTGGTACTGGCTACGACATCACAAGTCAACTGCCAGCTGAGATAGACTGCCTAAATCCAGACTACAGCATCTACCCTCATATCCCATCTGACATAGCCTATGGATTCTTAACACGTGGATGCCCTAACAAATGCCCCTGGTGTGTGGTCCCACGCAAAGAAGGTAAGATACACCCATACATGGACTGTGATCAGGTAGCCAATGGGCGAAGAAAACTGGTACTGATGGATAATAACATCCTTGCTGCAGGTCAATACGCTAAAAATCAGCTTAATAAAATAATAAAACGTGGTTATAGGATTGATTTTAACCAAGCATTAGACGCACGTCTTGTAACTGATGATTTTGCAAAATTGCTTGCACAGGTCAAGTGGATAAACCGTAGAATAAGATTTGGTTGTGATACCCACGGTCAGATAGCAGAATGTGAACGAGCCATAGCACTTATAAACAGCTACGGATATAAAGGTGAATATTTCCTTTATACGATGCTCAATGACAACTTTCAAGAGTGCTACGAGAGGACACATTATTGGTGGAAGAGAAATCATGATCTACGTACAAAACATCTTCCAAACATCTACCCATATTCACAACCTTATCGAGACCCAGACAATCCTAATCATCAGATACCTCAATGGCAAAAGGATATGGCTCAATGGTGTAATAAGCATCAGATATTCCAAATAGTAGAATTTAAGGATTTTGAGCCAAGAAAAGGTTTCAAATGTATCAAGTACCTTAAAATCAATCAATGACACATTATCGCTAGAATGTTACTTTGACTCGTATTTGTATGGATGTCCGTTGATCTCGCGTATATTGGCTTGCCATACCAAGTTATCATCTTTTTCATGCTTGTAAGGTGTTCCTTTTGCAGTCAGACGAATACCAAAATATTTTAACGAAGGTAGGTATCGACCATAGGATCGATTCACCATAGTGCTAGTTACACGGATCATCTTATAATCATCTTTGATGACATCACCAATTTTTACAGGGCTATTGGATTCTGCATAAGACCTATCAAGCTCCCCCATTTCTTTTTCGTAACGGTCATCAATGTCTTTTCTTTTTTGTATGTACTCTTCTTTATTCATAGCTCAAATTATCTTAAATACATTTCTATCTATTAAAGCCTTCTTAGGAACAGCGATAATAATTATCTGGTCTTTTTCTTGCATAGAGGTAATCAAATAGTCAAAGCTATCAAAACCATCTGGCATTGGAATAAAATATGTATATCCGCGAAGTCCATAATAGAAAGTTAAGCCTATTATATTTTTTGGCTTATCCGACCTTATGTTAATATTATATTCAGCCCACTTCTTAGCTATGTTTACCAATATTTGATAAACTCCAAGGCTTTCTTCTTTTGATATTGTATAGTTTATAATCATTGTTACTGTCCTTTCTTTGTTTCTAGTTCCTTTAACTTAGGATAGTCAACAACCCAGCTACAAGCACCTTTGCATTCAAGAATAGTACCATTATACATTTTGCATCCAACCTGTCTGAATGCGCATTCTTTCATGCGTTCCTCTTTCCAATCTACCTCTTCCACCTCAAGCAGATCAATCTCACATTGGACGTCTTGTATTGCCTTATTATAGCTTACTCTACCTTTTGAGTTATCCTTTTTCAAAAGAGTTTTAAGAATTTTATCTACCGCATTTTTACTTATCAGTTCCATTTTCTATTTCTTTTTGTATTTTTGTTAATTTATGAAACGTATCTACTTTGCAGTGCTCACAGTAACACCAAAGTTCCCACCCCTTATATGAACTTCTATCACCTGTCCATACGTATTCAGTAGTATTGCACTCTTTACCACACACCATGCAGGTTGGTTCTTCTAAGCACACTGCATCATCAGGACAGAAATCGTTCATAATTATTCTCCTTTCAATTCTTTAATTAGTGCATCAGCAACTGCAACAGAAAACTGTGCAATTTCGTTAGGATATGTTTTCTGCTCACCACGAAAACCTTCCACAACTACTTCTCTGAAAGCGTATCTATCAGAACTACTTAGAATTGTGATAGTGCCTTGCATGGCAGCAATGGAAGCTTTTATCCTTACTTCTTCCCAATCAAGATTATCTTCTATTTTAAACTCCAAATCTTCTGGATAATAGGAAGCATAATCTCCAATAATAACTGATGTTACCTCTTGAAAAGCAACATTTATTCCTTTCACTCTTGCTTTCATGTCTCAAATCAAATTTTCAAGTGAATACTTCAATGCTGCTTCAGCAGCTTGTTCAAAGGTCTCATAATAAGGATGCACTTCGGCAAATTGTGGGTGTACTTGATTGTTAGACGGTAGTTTAAGCACTCTATCTTCCCACTTATAATACACTTTGTCATACTTTTTTGCTCCTCGAAAGCAAGCCAACCTAGGACAGATGTATAGGTTATAATTTTTTCTTAACCAAGCCATAGCCATAGCTAAAGATGGTGCGCATATACAATCACTGCAATCATTGCTACTTTGTTCAAGGCGCGTGAGTTCTATATTATCTTTTGTTCTTAGCCAATAACTCATATAACAAGGTTCATCAAACCCTTTTTCTTTGAGTAGCTTGGCTACTTCATAAGATACATATATTTCTTTCATACCTTAATCATTAAATTTGTGAAATAATACTATTCCTAAAAAAGAACCAATAATAGTTCCAATAAATATACCGATAATTTTCAGTAACATCATAGTCTATTCCTCCTTTATCTTACGTAGATTCAGTAATTCATTCATATCACTTTCCTCCTAATCTTTGTTTAAGGGATTTCAGCCAATCCTCAGCATACCAAAGATTGCCCATATCATTTTCATCTTTAGCTATTGTTCTTGCTTGTTGAATTGCCCATAAAGTATCAGCAAAACCAATTTCATCCTCTTCACTCCAGGCTTGCGTTACCTGTGATCCGCATTTAAGCCTGTTTTCAAGCCATTGTGAAATAATGCTTGCATCCCATTTATCAGTAGTTTGATATTTAGCAAGTGCGTTCTTGCACACTAATAGATACTGCTCATCATCTCTGGTCCAATCACTGCTTTTGTGTGTTTCTATCCACTCAAGACATTCCTTCAGTGTCGTGTTAAAATCACTAAACCTCTTTTCTTCCACGTCAGTTAATGCCATTTTAATAGCAGAGAGTACATTGTCGCCTGAACCTCTCTTATTTTCTTTTAGCATCATGTCTATGTCTGTAAAGCATTTACCAATTTCTCTCTTCCCATCGGCAATCACAAATTTTTCCAAATGTTTCCTACCAGCATCCCATTTATACCCAGCATCAGTTATTGCTTTCTTTAATACGTCACATTGTTCTTTGTTGGCTGGAATAGAATCAGAAGGAATACATATAGGGCTATTTACGACAAAACCGCCTGGCTGATACTGAAGGTTATAACCAACATAACACGTTTTATTATTCTTAAATATAAACAATATTTTACAGCAAGGAGAATAAAGTACATCACCAGCTTTTGCGTCTTTGATGGTGAAAACATGAAACTCTTCATCAATGAAACAAGGCATAGGGTCTGTATAAGCACCATTAGTAAACTTTATATAGTACCGCAGTGTACCATACTTATCCTCTTTAACGCTATCAACATGAGCAATCTCGCCTTGCTTGTTTACTATCCAATCCCCAACTTTGAACTTTGTTTCTGGTAAGAAATGGTATTTATCATCAATAACATCTATTCGTTCTGATGTACCATCTTTAAATATATAGTGAGGCCAATCACTATTAATACCTACAATAAGTTTTGTATATCGTCCATTAGTAATCCGATCCCCAACCTTGAACTTGGGTTTAACAGTTTCAATGGATTTCTTATCACCTTCCTCAAAACATTTTGCAACAGCAATGTCCACCGCTTCCTGTGAAGTTATATCATCAATAGATTTCAACTCATCTTGCTTTTCAATGTATTTGCAATAGTATCTGTGAAGTCTATCCCACATTGCATTAAGGAAGGCGTTTTCTATATCCTCACATTCTCCATTAGACACACACATCTTACCATCATATTTATGGGCATCAAGATAGTTAATGAAAGACGTAGCACAAGAGGTAAGTACGCTTTTAGCTAATTCTTTTTCTTCTTCTTCACTTAATTTAGTGATACTAACTTGCTTTTCAAGCCATTGAATCCATTCACTGCAATTTGATTTATCCCATTTATCAAAATTTGCATCTTTACCACAGTGCCAAACATCATTAAGAAACTCTATAATGTTGTTCCGTATCTTCTCACCCTCCTTACTAATTCTGATTGGTGGTTGCTTCTCAAGCCAGCCAATTAAATCCTCGGTTGTGAATCCATACCATTTCTTAATTCCAAAGTTTGTGTCTTGGTCTTTTATGTGTTCAATAAGTATTTCTTTTATCCTTTCAGCCTTGCTCTTAAGTTCTGGAAAGAGATACTTACACCACCCTACCACAGCTATACTGTCGCAAGTGTTCTGCAATTTCTTTGCTCTTTTTATAGCTTCATCATAAGCCTTTGCTTTTTCTTCCTGTGTCATAGTTTTACCAATTTTTTTCATAAGTATCAACATCCTTATTAAAAGGAACTTGTCGTAATAAATCATGCTCAAGCCAGCTTAAAGTGCTTGAACAATGTTGCCCCAATACATTATCTTTATCATCAGTAATGATACCACCAGCATACCCGCCATCTTCAACATGGTCAACAAAACCTGCATCAACATTACCCCTTTTTCCTTTTAAAATTAATTTGTAATGTGCCATATCTTTTTTCCTTTCTTACCTCTTAGTAATTCTAACAATTCTTCTGCATCTTCTTTATCTCCAAAACCTTTAATATCAACCCATCTATTACGAAAGTTACCTTCTTCAAGCACTTGCACAAAATACCCATCATAGGGAATACAACCACCATTTATGTAACAAGGATATCTGTGTTCTATTCTATACTTTGCCATAGTCATTCTTCCTTATTAAATTTCAAATTCCCTGTATCTATTAAAACTTCAATTTCATTCACACAAGCGTCAATAGGGTTGTCGTATAATATTCCACTGAAAAAGTATCTACCATTCGAACTTTTATTGAGTTGACTACCATTTGGAAGCAATTCAAGCAATGCAGCAAGACTCCAACAAGGAATATAATATTTCTTTTCGTATTTTGTGGTTATTCTTCTATTTTCAGCGTCATACCATGTACGTTTGGCATTTCCTTTTTCTACCCAACTCATATCCACGCTTTCAAGTGGCAGCATATCTGCCAACCTTTTGCTTTGTTCTAAATCTGTATAACTTTTCATAACAATCCTTTCTCTTTAAGAGTTACTATCATTTCAACACAAGCATCCGTTAAGTAATCTGCTGTGTCTGTTTCAAATACTATGTCACCACTATATGTACTATCGTAAAACATATAATATTGAAAGCCTTCTTTCTTGATGTTTAAACAATAACTTTCATCTTCATCAATTGCTATCTCATCAGGCATTAATTCAAGTAATGCACCAATTGACCAACAAGGTAAAGTTAATTCGTTATAAGGCTTGCCGACTTGTATTGGGCATATATCTGAACATATAATTTCTCCAGTTTCTATATCACCTATAAGTATATAGTGCATATCCGCACTTTCATGTGGCAATATCTCTGCTAACTTTTTACTTTGTTCAATGTCTGTAAATGATTTCACAGTCATTCCTCCTTAATTACTTTTTCCACACACATATACAGCAATCTTTACTTCCTTTAGTACACATCAAACACTCATTAACAGTGTTTGACCTTATGTCTTCCAGTGGTCTATTTATATTCATAGCTATTTCTCCTTCCATTGTAAATAACAAAACATTCGCAGCCATTTGAATCCTATCCTAATGTAATTAGAACCTTTATATACCTCAATAGTAGGTAGGATATAGAAACGGGTGCTGTTTATACCTTTAAGAGTTTTCATTTCTTTTCCTCCATAATTGCTTCTTTAAATTCCCTATAATAGCCGCAATCTTGTCTGCATGTATAGCCTTGAGTCTTAATTGCATAATGCCCACAAAATTTACAAAAAGCATCACAAGCCTTGTCAATAGCCCACTCAGCACCGTTTATGTATGCTTTTTTCACATATTCCCAATCTGAATATTCTTCCCACCCATCGCTATACTTTAAAATGTTTTCAGCTTTTTCGGTGTAATTATCCGCAGCTTTTTCTAATTCAGTCATAGTCATTCCTACTTTGTATCCATCTGTAATCTATCAATGGCTGCGGCAATCAATGCACCAGCCTTAACCAAATCACGAATATCTGTCGAAGGCTTAAAATGCCAACCTCTAGGGAAAAACGCCGCGCCAAAAGTAGCTTTTCGATACATGATTAACTCCTCGTCATTGTTGCCAGATTCTTTTGAAACAACACCAATTTTAGCTGATTCTACATAAGCAAGAGCCGCATCTATAAAATCAGATGGTCTATGGTGAAAATCATGCTGTTGACTATAGCCTTCTACATCTATTTGGCGTTGCCTTTCATCAACAATAAGTTCAATTCCTGTTTTTATATTATTTGTTTCCATAATTAATACTCTATTTTATTTTTTACAATCACAATCATTCCAACGCCTTGCTATTTCGTCACCTAACTTTTTGGCATCATCAAAAGTTGCCTTGAAGTCTATATAACGTTCGGAGTCAAAAAGTTTTATCTCAGCAAATGGGATATTCCAACCACAATCCTGCTCTTTAAAACAAAGCAGTACTTCCCCATGTTTATCACTTGCAATACATAACATCTTATTCGTCTTGGTGTCAAAGCTACCTTCAAAATACTTAAAACGTGGTGTAATCTCCATAATCATTCCTCCTTAAGAATTATAATCTTTACCTTATCTCCCTCTTTAAGCCCAATATTGTTTGGAATAAATGGTATCTCAGTGTCCTCAAGAGTAAGCCACTCTTCATAAGGAGTCTCAATACCATCGCCATCAGATTCCTTGATAACAACTGTTTCAAGAACTGTGTTTTTCAATAACCATTCTTTTATGATTTCGTTAAGTGCAACAAATTTATCCATAGTTATTCCTCTTTACGCCGATCTTATCATTCTCTAATAACCAAGAAACAATGTCAAATGCTGCATCAAGTGGATTATTAAACCAATTGTTATTACCATGCCACAAATTATTTTTAACACCCTTGTATAACATAGGTCTGTAAATAGTATCAGTTGGCCACATATCTAATAAAGCAGAAAGACTCCATGCAGGAAAATCCTTTTTATGAACATCATCCCAATTATTTACTACTACTACTCTTGGAATATCATCGTAAGTGTGAATATTGTGGTTATATTCCCAATACATATCCGCAGTATTAATATCAATTCCAAGTTCAAGTAATTTCTTGGATTGTTCAATTGATGTACAAAAATTAGTCATAATCATTCATCCCTAATAACAACAATTTTCACGTTATCATGTTCGTCAAAACCCAGCTTTTCAAGACTCTTTTCTGGGTAGATTGACAAACCGTGTTGATTATAATATCCTATATCAGCAGTTATAGCATCCTTCATAATTTGCTCCTTCATCCATTTAGCACCTTCAATGAAACATTTTCGTTTTGTCTCATTCTTATCAATAACCCCATCAATTTGATAGGACACATATTCTTCTGTTGGATATACTTCCAACGCCTTTTCTTCTATGGTCATAGTCCTTTTCTACAAATACATTTTATCCATTACAATATGTACGATGGAAGTATTCAAATACCTCATCAGAAGTATCTCCAAAATAAGAGGCACACGTTGTATCTTCTCCATTATGCTCTTTTTTGCATTTACGAATGATAACACACCCTTCGCAATTCCACAGCATTCTTACAATATCAATTAATTCTTTTATTTTCATAACTTATTCATAACTAATGTATAAAACAACTGTACTTAATCTTAATTACTGCTATACCAGATCTTTTTGATAAGTACTTTTTCAAACGCTTCTTAGTCTTTCTTGGTAAGCGATAACGAAGCAATTTATTAAGACTTTTACTAACTTCTGACGACTTAACATCAAAAGAAACATTCGCTGTAAATCCTGACTCACAAATAAATGGTGGCTGTGCTTGGTCTGTAATAAATAAATCAGATTCTCTAGCTACACCTAAAGGCTTGAAATCTTCTTCGTCAGAACTTTTGTAATATATATGAGTAATTCTAGGTTGTTCTTTGTCATTCATAATTATAGCTTCACTATTTGTTCGTCATTCCAAATCTTAGCCCATGATCGACCAAAAAACATTCGATTTCTTTGAGGGTTTTTATTCCAAAGTTACGAAGTTTCAACAGGTCACTTCGATTCCACTGCACCAAGTCGCCAACAGTGTCAATACCTACAATCTTCAGGCAGTTCATGGCTCGCACACTCAATCCACACTCACGAATGCTACGGTTGAAGATTAGGTTTGCTGGGGCGTTTAACGCCACACTTGCCTCCGTGCTTACCTCTGTGCTGATGGCGGTGTTTGTCAGCTCGCGCTTAGGCTCTGCCAGTTCTATTGTCACCTTCTGTGGGCTGTTTTCCCATGTGACTTCTGGAAACAAATAATTTTCAATTCCCATAAATACACCTCCCATAAACATATCTGTATTTCTAAAAGGTTCTAATTGAAATAAAAACAAATCACCATTTTTATCTCTTGCTATCCACATTTCCATATTATTCCTCCTTATTTATTTTTTATTATTTATACCAAAAAACATCAACCAATAAAGAACCACCAATGCTGTTAAAAAACCTACATTGTAACCTACCAAAAAAACATCAATCATTAGCTTTCAGTTTTTCTTAGAAAATCTCCGAAACACTCTCCTAAAAATGATGGGAAAACACACCACCCAGCCAAAAAAGTAAACAATAAAAGCCCAAATGTTCTATCTTTAATGTCAATCGTTCCCAACATAAATAATGTGGAAAAAGCATAATAGAACAAAAAGAAACACACTATAATTTCCATAATCATTCCTCCCATTCGATTTTTATGGTGGTGATGTAGGTTATCTTTTTATTGAGCCCAGCTTCTTTAGCCTCGCTCTCTGTTTCATACGCCACACCTGACACTATATACTTCCCTTCGTTAAAAGGCCGATAGACATTTATCCAGCCTTCATGTTTGGTTAGCGCCATAATCAAATCATCAGGGTCTTCCCTTTCGTAATAGACGCGTCCGTCATTAGTAAACATCTGTGGATATTCGACTCCGTCATCCTCAATTAGTGCCACGATTGGGTATTGCCTCCCGTCGTTAGTAATTCCCTTTGCTTCCCAGAATATGATCCTTGCTGGTTTACCATCCCTGGTGCATACTGGCGCACCAGCTTTCGCTTTTTCAATATCAAAAGATTTCATAACTTATTCCTCCATCATTTTATCACATTCGGGACAGTAATATATCCCATAACCGTAATCCGTCCCATTCATATCTCGTAATAACGACATTGGTTTATGACATCTAGGACACCTGCATAGCAAGACATCCAGTATTTTTGTGACCAAATTTCTCATTCTTCATTATTTATAAACAATAAACTGACGATATAAAAAGCAGCTATTACTGCTATTACTGCTGCTGTTCCCATAGTAATCTACATTTGTTTCTTATATACTCAACAAATTCATCACAGGTTTGTTTCTCTTTCGGAGTGAGTGGCTTGTCAGGATCTCCATCCTTCACGTACTCCACATAGGTCCCGTGATACACAAGTTCTATGTTAGACGGAATCTTCATCATATCCTTCTTTTTTAGGTTTAAACCTCCTACATGCACGGCAGTAATCAGGAATCTCCATGCCTACTTCCTGGTGTTCGCATATACCGTTGGCGAACACGTCATGAAAATGGTACATACATTCCCTGCAGAAGTATTGCAGATAGTATGGTTCCTGATTATCTGGATTTGCTTTATCAATGTTTGAATCTGAACTACACATCATGAATCTCTTCCTTTTCGATGTTAATAAAATGGAATCCACACCTTGCGTTCCCGCTATTAATCGCATTCCAGATAGCCTTGTGTGGTATGCCTATGCTTTTACTGCAAGCATTTATGGATGCATATACCTTACCTGTCTCTACGCATTTTACAGGTCTATTCCAATATTTCTTGTTTTTTGTCTTCTGTTGGGGAGGTTTTTTAAGAGGATCAGAAAAAGGGTCTTCCTCATTTTTCGCTTTTGTGAATATGACAGAAGGTACTAATCTCTTTATCTCTCTCTTTACCTGCTCTTTTGACCACTGAGTGCAGTTTATCAAATCAAACACCTCTATCTCGCATCCTCTGTTCAATGCCTTCGTAACGGCAAGATCGTCCAATCTCTCAGAGTAATAAACGTCAACGTTCTTACCGTCAATAAATACAGACACTAAATAGTTGTTTTTCATAGTTTCATTATGTTTTTTGTGTTATTTGATTATTTTTCCTCCTACCATATATCAATTCCTTTCTACGTGTGGATGCTTACGTCTGTAATTAGGGTCTTTCTCACGACCTTTCACTTTATCTGCAGCCATGGACAGAAGCGTGTCCTGACTAAGACCAAGTATGCCAGCAATATGAAACAAAAC
>JAEEGL012712629.1_pt1 | contig 10930 bp, 4 predicted proteins | sample 9134231 | NCBI WGS metagenome assembly JAEEGL01 (sample SAMN16246548, study PRJNA631951) | gut metagenome | biome: gut microbiome; feature: rumen; material: fiber-attached | host: Bos | place: Iran: Karaj | collected 2018-10 | reverse complement strand
TAGTTGCCGTAGCGGCCGGCCCAGGTGGACGGGAACTTGGCGCCGAGGCCGTAGCGGGTGAAGAGGCCGACGCCGAACCAGAGGGAGTCGCTCAGCTGGTGCGTCGCGTAGGCGCTGGGAATCGTCCAGACCTTGCTGTGGCCGTGTCCGACGTCGGTTTTCCCGCTGTAGGGGTTGACGGTCTTGACATCCGCCCAGGGCTTGATGAGCGAGGCGCCGACCTCGACCTGAGTGCCGGGGAGTTCGGTGATGGTGGCGGCGTTGAAGTAGAGCGAGCCGGGCTCGCCGCCCCTGGCCGTCAGCTCGCCGGGATTGACGTTGCCGCGCGCGGAACCTTCCTCCAGGGCGAAACCGGCGGCCAGAACATCGCCCAGAACGCACAGAATCAGGCAGCAAGACAGAAAGGTGAAGAGACCCGTACGGGATGTCATCGCGCGTATTCCTCCGTGGATTTCCTAAATTTTAAGTCGGTTGATGGCGGGAGCCCCGTCACCATAAAAAGCAAACTTTTTCCATTATAGCACAATCTGCATCACCTGGCGCCCCCTCCAAAAAGTCCTGTCCTATTTTTCCTGTCCGGATTCCGTCAGACTTCGTCCGCGCCGTTCAACGCGGACAAGTGCGCTTCGCGACTCGTCCTCGCCTGACGAAACCAAGCCTACGCAACTAGGGCGGAATTCATCGGACGGGAAACCCGCCTCACCCAAAACGCAACTCACTTCCCGCCGCCGCCGGAACAAAAGAAGGAAGAAATGAGACCTACTCGTTCTTCGAGCTGATGAAGATTGTCCGCCTGTCGCCATCCCACTCGAAGACGGCGGCTTGCCGCGATACGGATTTGAGAACGGGGCCTTCTTCCATCTCTTCGCCCACGGAGACGACATAACCGTTCACGAGAACGCTTCCCTTCGCACCGGAACCAATGACAGCGGTCACCTTGAGGTCGGGCCATTTTCGAACTTCGGGAACATCCACCGCCGCCGGCACTTCGATGACGACTTCCGTCGGCTCATTTTCCGCCTTGCTGCGCATCCACGGAGGAACAAACTTGGAGACAGGTTTCTCCGCCTCCCCCTCGACGGTCTTGCCGGCTGCGACAGCGGCCGCCTGTTCCTCCTCTGGAATGCCGCCTTCGTCCTCGTTGTTCTCCTTCGCAGGGGGCCGCTTGGGGACTGGCGCGGTTGATGCGCCGGCATGCCGAGTCGTCTTGGCTGCAGCGCCTTTCCCCGTCGCCTCTTTCCGCGTGGTGGACGAAGAGTCGCCGACATTCTGGGAGGTACGCTGGGAAACGGCCTCCGCGATGGCGGGGCCAATGCTCGGAAGGGGTCCGAACTTGGGTCGGATGATGAAAAGGCCGACATACAGCAGGATGACGATGATGACGAGCACCAGCACGATCAAGCTGGCAATGGAATCCTTCCGTCCCTTTCCAGGCATCCGCTTCGGGGGCTTGGAATGTTTTGTGCGGCCCTTCCCCTTTTTTGAAGCGGCGGCATCGGCCTCGGAGTCTGCATCCGTCGGCTGCTTTGGAATCGAAGGCGGAGTGGCCGCAGCCGCAGGAGGAGCCTGATTGCCGGTGAGCCGTACGGTGTTGTGCCGAGTGGTCTTTGCCGCGTCGGTCTGATTGCCAGTGAGCCGTACGGTGTTGTGCCGAGTGGTCTTTGCCGCGTCGGTCTGATTGCCAGTGAGCCGCACGGTGTTGCGCTTCGCGATCTGGGGCGTGGCGACGGAAGCGACGGGGGCGAGTTTGACTTCCGGCGGAGTGGACGAAGACGACGGACTGGTTTCCGGTTTCAATTCGGGTAGAACGCAGTCAATCCCCGTGCTGGCGGCCGCAGTTGCGCCTGCGCTCTTTTCCACGGCTCTGCCTGAAGTCGGCGGAGGAGCGGCGACCGCGGAAACGGAGGAAGGAGCGGAAGCGCCGTCCATGCCCTTGAGCGCGTCCAGAAGTTTGCCGATCTCGTCCGCATCGGACGCAGGAGCGTCCTTTGCACGACTTGCGGCGGGAGCCTGGGGCGGGGCGCCCGGCCCGGAAGGCGGGATTCGGTGCGGCAGGCCACTAGATGACAGGGCCATCTTCTGCCTCCTTTCCATTCGCGGCGGATTCAGACGACTTCAGGTATTTCGCCACCAGCTCGAGAACATCGTCGCCCCGGAAGGGCTTCGCCAGAAATCCGCTGACGCCGGCAGCGGACATCTTGGTGCTCATTTCCTTCGCTCGGTAGGCGCTCATGAGGATGAGCGGTATCGCGGCGTCGGCCTTGCGGACTTCCCCGCACATCTCGATGCCGTTCATGCCGACACCCATGGAGGCGTCGACAAGGGCCAGGGCGAAAAGACTTGGCGAACGCCTGTATGTCGCAAGACCTTCCTGCCCGTTCGTTGCGGTAACGACATTGTAACCGCCTGACCTAAGGATGATTTTGAGAAGCTTTAAAATGGAGGCGTCGTCATCTACGACAAGGAGCGTCACGCGCCCGTCGGCCGCTGGGGCCGAACCGTCGGCGGGTTTCGCCGCAGCGGGGGCGGAGGACGGAGCGACTGGGACGGAAGAAGGAGCGGGAGAAGGAACGGGAGAAGGAGCGGGAGAAACAGTGGCGGCGTTTACTGCGCCGCCCCCCATGATGTCAGCCGCAAGGCTCGCCGTGCTCTTGCGGGCCATGTCGTCGGCGTAAAGCGGACGACCCGATTCGCCAATGCATGCCGGCAGGACGACGCGGAATGTCGTCCCCTGCCCCAGGTGGCTCCTCACGCCGATTCCGCCGCCATAGGACTTGACGATGGAGATGACGGAGGCAAGCCCGAGGCCGCGGCCGGTCTTCTTTGTTGTGAAGAAAGGATCGAAGATGCGCTTGATGGTGCGCTCGTCCATGCCGATTCCGGTATCCTCGACTTCGACGACCGCGTACCACCCCTCCTTCATCGGGCCGTTTGAATTGAGCGCTTCCAGCTCGTGGGCGGCAAGTTCCATGCCGAAGGTCGAGACGCGCACCGATCCATGGCGGCCTTCAAGGGCGTCGCAGGCGTTGACGACGAGGTTCATCACGACCTGCCAGAGCTGCGTGCTGTCGATCCTGATCGTCGGCACGTCTTCGCCGGTCGCGAGAACGAGGCGGGCGTTGTCAGGAATCGAACGCTTCATCAGCCGGGCGAGATCCTTCACCATCGCGTTAACGTCGATTTGCTCGACGACCGGCTCCGACTTGCAGGCATAGGCAAGCATGCGGCGCACGAGGGAGGATGCCCGCAGCATGGCGGATCGCACATCGCCTACCGTCTCGCGGATGCCGGGCTCGATGGACTTGTCGCAGAGGATGAGGTCGACATTGCCGAGCATGGCCGTGAGCATGTTGTTGTAGTCGTGCGCCAAACCGCCTGCGAGCAGTCCGAAGCTCTCGGTCCTCTGAATCTGGTTGATCTTGTCCTCGATGCGCGCCCGCTCCAATCCGGCCGAACGGCGGATTGTGATGTCGTGGCAGAGAATGAGAAGACGGGCAGGATCAATGCGGGCCACGCGCGCCTCGACCCAAACAACACAGCCTTCGTCGTCGGCCAGGGAAAACTCGGTCACGCGGCAGTTTTCGCCGGAGTCCACCGCGGAGAGAACCTGGCGGAGGTTGTCGATGCGTTCGCCCTGGAGCTCGAAGATGTTTTTCCCGGGGGCGAACTTCTCGGAGAAGGATGCGCGGGCCACGTTGCCGAGACGCACGATGCTACTGGCAATGACACCGGCATTGTCGACGATTATGATAGTGTCCGGAGATGCGGCCGCCAAGGCTCTGGCCACTGCTTCGGTTGCCGAGGCCGAACCTTGTTCGCCATCGGCAGCTCCGAAAATCTTGCCGATTTTTGAGGCTACGGCTATCGCGAGTTTGCTTTTCGCCATTCTCTAAACTCCCGCCACACGTTTCCCGACGGCCCGTTTCCAACCGGGAAAAAAAATGGCGGAGAGGGGGGGATTCGAACCCCCGGTGCCAGTAAACCCGGCACGACGGTTTAGCAAACCGTTGCCTTCAGCCACTCGGCCACCTCTCCGCTCGGGAAAAGAACCGCCACTTGATTCGTGCGCGTTGCATATTAGAATACAGGAAGAAGCCTTTCAATTTCAAGTGTTTTTTAAAAAGGTTCAAAAATGACGCGCAGCAATGAAAATGCGCGGATCTTTTGAACTGGCGAGGAGGGGGATGCGTTAAACAAATTTGCATCCAGTTGGATACACAGCCATGAAAACATCCTTTCCCTGGCGCGCGTTCGCGCTCTTTCTCTTTGTTTCGGCTCTTGTGCTTGCAACCTTCCTCCTCTGGGGCGACATGCTCGACGCATGGACAAAGGCGGCCATCGACCGGGCGGCGGGCGACCGCGTGCTTGTCGCGCTCATGCTCTTCCTCGTTCTGGCAAGCGACATACTCCTCCCCATACCCTCCAGTCTCGCCAGTACGCTCTGCGGCCTTTTGCTTGGCCCCTTCCTGGGCTTCTGGGTCTCCTTCGCCGCCATGTCCGTGAGTGCAGCGGCGGGCTATGCCCTGGGGCGTTTCGCCTCGGGCTGGGCGACACGCCTCATCGGCGATGACGACACGGCCGCGCTCCAGGCCTTCCAGCGACGGTGCGGCCCCTGGGCGCTTCTCGCCCTCCGCCCCGTACCGGTTCTGGCAGAAACCTCCGCCGTCTTCGCAGGCATCGGCCGCTACCCCTTTGGCCACGCCGCACTCCAGCTGGCGCTCGGCAATGCGGCCGTCTCGCTCGTCTACGCGCTCGTTGGCGCCTACTTCGCTCAGACCGAACAGGCCTCCTGGCTCGCTTTCATCGCGGCCATGGCCGTTTCTGGCCTCTTTTTCCTCTTCCGCCTGCACACCGAACGGCGTTAGCTTCCACTGGGCCCCGAAAAGAAGAGTGCGCCCGGAAGATTTTGCGCCCCATACGGTGCTGCGTCTATCGAAGCATCAGCATCGTGGAGGGGATCCGCCCCTCGAAGCAGCCCTGATCGACCTCCGCGCCGCAAAGCCGCGGGACGCCAACGAGGTCGTGGAAGGCCTTGGCCTCGGCGCGTGTGGCGCCCCAGGCGGTAAAGTCTCCGGCATTGATGCAGGGCGAGCCGCCCTGCAGGCGGAAATCGCCGGCGGGGAGGTTCTTGAACTGCGGGTCGCCGCCGGAGAAGTTGTGGTCGGCCGTGCCGCCCGCCGTGGCGAAAACGCCGGCGATGTTGTTCTTCGTCGTGCCGGACGCCTGGTAGATGTCGTTGGTCTCGCCCGTGGAGAGCGTATTGGCCCAAACTGTGTTGTTGTAGGCGGAGCCGGTTCTCACGGCAAGTGCTCCGGCGAGTGTGCTCGTCGAGTCACTCGTCACGCGGTTGTCGACGATGAGGCAGTTGCGCAATGTTCCCCCGCGCACCGTTGCGCCGGCTCCGGCGGCGTAACCAACGATGTTGCCGGCCCTGGCGTTGCCGGTGTTGTTGGAGATGATGCAGTTCTCGACGAGGCCGTTGTCGAGGAGAACCGCGCCGCCGTCTTCGGACCAGTTGCCGCGGATCACGGAGTCGCGCAGAATCGCTTTCGATCCGTTGACGCGGACGCCGCCGGCCCCACCGTTACGATTGCCGGAGATGACGAGCCGCTCGGCCGTACCGCCCATCAGGTAGAGTCCGCCGGCGAAGCGGTCACCTCCGGAGTCTCCGCCCGCGTTGTGATCCTTAATCGTGGAATCGACAAGCAGACCGCCGTATTGCTTGACCTGGCAGGCGCCGTTCGCCGAACCGCCGGTGAAGACGCAGTTCGAGACCACACCGCTTCGGATATCGATGGCCGACCCAAGGCTGCCGTCGCTCGTCACGCCTCCGTTGCAGTTCCGGATCGTGACATTGCAGAGCTTGGACTTCGCGTTGTTCATGTTCACGACGGTATGCCGCCTGCCCTGTCCGTTGAAGATCGCGCCGCAGGCCGCGTTGGTGCCCATGAAGACAACGGGGAGGACGAGGTCGGCGGTGTAGACATCGCCGTCGTGCGCCGTGTAGGTGCCGTCCGCGACAAGGACCGTGCCGGGCGCCTCGTCCGTCGCGTACACCGCCGTCAGCGCGGCATTCCAGTCGTCCGTCGCCCGCTCCCAGGTGTCGTAGGGCCAGACCTTGGAGCCGGTCGTCGAGACATGGACGACGGAGGCCTTGATGCTGACGAGCCCCTGGCGCGTAATGGTTTCGGAGACATTGCCCATGGCGTCCGCGACGGTGAGCGAGATGTCGTGGGTGCCGTAGCCGAAGGTGCATAGGAGGAAGGGCCTGGTGCTGGTAAAAGCCGTGCCATCAACAATCCAGGTATATGTATAGGGGGCGGTTCCGCCAACGACGATGGACGTGAGTGTGACGTCCGTCACCGCTCCTGCGGCGGTGATGTCCGCCTCGAAGGAGACGACCAACTGGTTGGAGAAATCCATCTCGTAGGCGCCGATGTCGTATGCCGCGACGCCATCGTCATTGCCGTCGGCGGGGCGGGCCACGCCGCGGATGTCCGTCGCGACGGCGGCGATCTCCATGCCCGCGTCGAGACAGACGGAGCCGAAGAGAAGCGTGAAGTCGCCAGTGTCCGCGCCCTTGACCTTCGCGTCGCCCGTGACGTTTCCGTCGCCGGCGACCTCGTTGCGGAAGTAGCAGTGCGTGGCCGTTCCGCCAGTCTTGCGCACGTCAAAGGAGACCGTGGCGTCGGTGCCGAGAAAGATGCAGTTGCGGACGGTGCCGGCAGACTGGCAAAGTTCATCGCAGCGCGTTTCCGAGGCGGAAGTGTTGCCGTAGAAGGTGCAATTCTCGGCAATGCCCGCCGTCGTGATCTTGAGGCCGCCGCCACCGTTCTGGTTGTGGCCGACGTCGTAGCTGGAACCAGTCCCGGTGGCGCGGTTGTTGGCGACGATGCAGTTCCGGAGCGTTGCGGAGGCGCCGTTGATTCCAACACCGCCCGAATGGTTGGATGCATTGTTGGTGATGACGCAGTGGGTGACGAGCCCCGCCAGAAGCATCACCCCGCCGCCGCCGCATCCGGAGGCCGAGTTGTTCCGGATGACGCAGTTGGTGACGACGGCATTCGCCGCGTTGACGTGCAGGCCGCCGCCGTAGCAGCCGCTGTTGTTTCGGATGAGGCAGTCCGCCACGGTCGCCGTCCCGTACACGTTGAGGCCGCCGGCGTGGCGGTCGGTGCCCGAGGCGCTGAGCGAGCCACCCGCGAAGGTGCAGCCGTAGGCGGCGCCGCCGCGCATCGTCGCCTGGCCGCCGTAGGGGCAGTAGCCGCTCGTGAAGGAGCAATTCGTGATGACGCCGGCCGTCATGTGGATGTTGCCGCCGCATGTTGACCCACCGTTGTTGTATTTCCCGCGGTGGAAGGTGAGGCCGGCGATGGTGGCACGCGAATGGAAGAGGAAGAGGTTCATCGTCTTTGAGGCGGCGTCGAAGGTCGCCACGCCCTCCTCGGGGCCTTCGACTCGCACGGCCTTGTTGACGAGGATCCACGGCACGAAAGTCTTCGAGCGGTCCGCGCCGTCGTAGGCGTAGGTGTCGGCCGCGACATGGACGGTTCCCACGAAGGCGTCGTCGGCGAAGACGGCGGCCGCGGCGGCGCTGAGGTCGTCGGTCGCCTTCTCCGGTGTGTCGTAGGGGAAGGTGGCGGAGCCAGTCTTCGAGACATAGGTGTCGGAGGGGAAGGCGCGGATCTCGAGCGTGAGGTTGCACGTCGCGCCGCCGGCGGTCGTCACCGTCGCCGCGACGGTGTAGGCGCCCGGCTCGGTGAAGGTGGCCATCGGCGCGAGGCCGGTCGCGGTGGCGGGCGTCGCCCCCGCGCCGAATATCCAGTCACAGGAGGCGGCGTCGGGACAGTCGAGCGAGAAGGAGACGACGAGGTTCGTGAGGCCCACGGTCTTGTCCGCGACGATGCGCGGGGCCTCTTCGCCGAAGACCTGCGAGGCGTTGAGAAGCGTCGAGCCCGCGATGTCCGAACACTGGAGGACGCAGTCCGCGACCGTGACGCCGTCCGCGACGGAGACGATGTCCGAGGACGGAATGGCGAACAGCCCCTCGCCAACTACCGTGCCGCGTAGTTCGCCGGCAGTCTTGCGGAGCTGGCGGCCGAAAGCGTCGTAGGCTGTGTTCGCGAGGATCGTGCAGTCGCGAACGACGCCACCGGAGGAGTTCACGCCGCCGCAGGACTGCGCATAGCTGGACTTGTTGCCCCGGACGAGGCAGTCCGCGAGTATGCCGCCCGTCTGGCGGACGCCGGCGGCGGAGCCGCTGTTGTTGGTGATTGCGCAGTCCGCGACGAGACCGTTCGCGAGATAGACGCCACCGCCGGTGCCGCTGTTGGAGAAGATGGTGCAGCCAAGGAGCTTGGCGTTCGCGCCATCGACGTAGGCGCCGCCGCCGCTGGGCGCGGAGTTGTTGCGGATCACGCAGTTCGTGACGGTGCCGCCCGTCATGTAGACGCCCGCGCCGTCCCTGCCGTCGCGGCTTGTGTTCTTCATGATGAGCAGGTGGCGCGCCTCGCCGCCCGTGACGTGAAGCGCCGAGGCGCCGTGGTTCGGCAGCGTGTTGGAGATGACGCAGTTCTCGACGAGTCCGTTCTGGAGATAGACGCCGAGGCCTCGCGGGGTCTGCGAGCCGTCGCAGCCGAAGTTGAAGAGGGTGAGGCCCTTGACGATCGCGAGCGCGTGGTTGACCTGGATGCCCTTGGTCAGGGTCTTGATAATGGAGGAGATGGGATTGGCCCGGCCGCGGAAGAAGGTCGTGTCCACGCCATTCTCGGAGACGATCTTGATCGGCTTCGTAATCGCGAGGAAGGCCGCAGTATCGTTAACGTAGGTGCCGTCGCGGACGAGGATCGTCGCGTTGTCCGTCGCGGCCGCGACCGCCTCGTTGAGCGAGGTGTAGTCGCCCGATCCGTCCTCCGCGACGACGAGCTGGGGGCCGAAGAGGGCCGTGACGGGGTCGGCGGAGATGGCCGTGAAGGTGATGGTCGGCTCGGCCGGGTCGGCGTTGCCGATGTCGCCCGTCCAGCGGAAGAAGGTATAGCCCGCATTGGGCGTGGCGGTCAGTGTGACGGACTCGCCGGGCGCGTAGTAGCCGCTCGTCACGGTGCCGCCGACTCCGGCCGAAGCCTGTGCCTCCTCGTCCCATTGCCATTCGAGGCGGCGGTAGGCGGCGGGCGTCGGGTGGACATAGGTGAAGGCGTGCTCCGTGCCGGAATCGACGACCTCGTTGTCTGCGTTGTAGAGTTTCCATCCCTTGCAGGTCGCGGCGAGGGTTGCGGTGGCGTTCGTATAGACGGCGGGGCATGAGACGGCAAGGGATTCGCCGGCGGCGAGGATGCGCCGATGGCCAAAGCCGGGCGAGGGTTCGCCATATTCCGACGGGCTGTCTCCGACATGCAGGAACGATGCGGCGGCGGGCCCCTCTACCTCGGTCGTTGAAACGATGAACGATTTTCCGGATTGCAGATTGTAGTAAAGTGTGTCGGCGACCGCATCAAAAAGAGCCGCGTTGCCGTCGGTGTCCACGCACGGACGGAGGTCGACACGGGGCGTCGCGCCGTTGTTGTCCCACGCCTTAAAGGAGTAGAGGCGCATTTTCGCGTAGTTTCCGGTGGCGGTCGGCGTATTCGTTGGCTGACAGGTGTAGGAGGCGAAAAGCATCATGCGGTTCGCCGGAACATAGTTGCGCGGGGATACATTGATCGACGAACACTTCGTTCCGTCGAACCAGAAGCCCTCGTTCGAGCAGCGAATCCGGTATTTCCTGTCGGCGACAATGCCTTTCTGATACTCCGCGGTCGTGCGATTGTAGTCCCAGCGGAATCCCTGATTATTCACGAAGAAGAGTGTGAAGGTGTTTGTCGCCACATCATCGCCGCGGGCGCAGAAAACGCCGTGCGTCGCGGTAAGCTTGCGGATGGCGACCTCGGTTTCGACAACAGAGTTGGATGTCGGGGCGTAGTCGAGGAGGATGTATTCGCCCGGCGTGTTTCCGCTGCCGTCAGTTTCGACATATTCGACGAAGCGGGCGATGCCAGCGGCTTGCACGGAAGCTGCCGCGGCAAGAACGGCTGAAAGAACGACGGAAGCGACTGCTTTGCCTCTCATATTGCACCTAAAGTGTTATTAGGTTTGTGAAAATTATACAGGCTAACCCCATGCCTGTCAATGTTGTACTATCCCTCCGACAAATTCCGAATTCGACTTGGTTGCGCAGGGCCGCCTTCGTCAGGCGAGGAGGAGGCGCGAGGCGCACATATCCGCGATGAACGGCGAGGACGAAGTCTGGCGCAACCAGAGCAGGCAAATTAGGTCGGGACTTTGCCGACGGGACACTCGTGGTTTGGCAAGTTGATGTGTGAACAAATCTCCATGGAAGAGAGAGCTGTAAAAGTCATGTTGCCAACCCACTGGTGTTGGAAATGATTCCGAACGGGGGCGTCGACGCCCCCGTTCGGAATACTTAAATTCCCACGCGCGCGTTTTTTTTTGGTATCATTAAAGTGTTTTTCGGTTTAGGCGCAGAGACGCCCGCCATTGGAGTATTGGAAACTATGAACAAGAAGACTCTTCGCGATGTAGAACTCAAGGGGAAACGCGTTGTAATGCGCGTCGACTTCAACGTGCCGATGGCCAAGGACGGCTCCGGCAGGATAACGGACGACACCCGCGTCCAGGCGGCGCTGCCGTCGATCAAGTACGTCATCGAGCAGGGCGCCTCGCTCGTGCTGATGTCGCACCTCGGCCGCCCGAAGGGCAAGGGCTATGAGGCCGAATTCTCGCTGAAGCCCGTTGCCGAGCTTCTCTCAATGCTGCTCGGGCAGGAAGTCAAGTTCGCACCCGACTGCATGAACGCAGACGATGTCGTCGCCTCCCTCAATCCCGGCGAAGTCGTGCTCCTTGAGAACACCCGCTTCTACAAGGCCGAGGACGG
>JAEEGL011830160.1_pt1 | contig 10930 bp, 8 predicted proteins | sample 9134231 | NCBI WGS metagenome assembly JAEEGL01 (sample SAMN16246548, study PRJNA631951) | gut metagenome | biome: gut microbiome; feature: rumen; material: fiber-attached | host: Bos | place: Iran: Karaj | collected 2018-10 | reverse complement strand
ATTTGAGAGGGGGGCATTTTTTTGAGACCCCCCTCCCCAGGTAACCAATTTTATGGCTCCTTCGCTTAAAACTTTGTAGTAAACAGTTTCTTTTTACAATTTTTCAGAATAATTACCAAATAAAGAGTTTAATCCTTTTAGTTTTGCCAACTTATTTGACAATTATTCATTAGTAAATTTACTTAAAAGCTATTAACTAGAAATTATTCTAACTAAATTCTCTGGTTACTTTCTTGTAAATTCCTAAAATGTTGTATTTTAGTATCTCATCGATCGCCACATTAACCGCAAATGCTTGATCTTCTGGCGATAAATCTGAAGAAGCTTTTGCTATTCTATCAACATACCCGCATGTGCAGTAGCCATGCCTTTCATCAAACGCATACCAGTCATCGAATTGATCAAAGGGGTCATAGGGGTTATCAATAGTTGTAAGACGCGATACTGTCATAACCTATTACCTCCTTTTTTTATCGATTGTTTATTACGTTATTAAGAGTAGTGACAGAAACACCTAATTCTTTAGCCACCTCTGCATAAGTATACCCATTATCAAGTAGTACCTTGGCTCTATTAGCCGCAGCAACAGACATACCTTTTTCACTACGAGGGGTAGCTCTAGCACGAATATCGTCCGTATTAGAATATCTTAATATTTCTCTCAACATACTGTCACTAATAGCCCCCGCCTGTATAGCTTCCCACTCTTTATCAGATATCTTTATGGCTATAGAGTTAGGATTATTAGGATTTCTAGATTTAGTACCTAAAGCGGCACGAGCTCTTGTTATCTCTTGCTGCCGTATCTTCTTCTTATCATCTTTATCAAGATTCGGATTAGCATCAATACGCGCTTTAGCCTTTACACTAGCTATCAATTGTGCTTGACGTTCTAACGGAGAATTCTTTTTTGCAATATTAAGCTTAGCCATAAGAGAATATCTTTCTTCCTTATAGGCTTCTTTTGCGGAGGAATTTTGCTGAAGCTTACCAGTATTAAAACGTTCTTCCTTTCGAGCATCATTTGCTAACATCTTTAATTTATTTGCATGATTAGCATAAATCTCTTCCATTACCGTTCCGGAAGAAAGTTCTCTTGCGTCAGATACTTCTGCCATTTTAGTAGAACGTATCTTAATATCTTTATACTCGCCGGAATCGGTTTTTCGTTTTTTACCAGTATTTCGATATATGACTTCCCCTCGCAAATATCTTTCTTGCTCTTCAGGGGTCATATTTTTCATGCTTCGAACTTCTGCTCTATCAAGAACATATTTGTCGGAACTCGCTCTTGATATTAAAGTAGAAGCGCCACGATTCTCTCCGCCTTGGTATTTGGCTTTTAATTCTTTAATTCCGTTATCGACTTCGGAAGCTCTCCAATCCAAATTGTGCTTTTCCGCATCAATAACAACCATTGAATGCCTAACTGCGCGAGCAATTTCAGAATCGTCTGCGCCTTTAATGGTCATATCCGTTATTAAATTGGATACTTTGCCCATTTCGTATTGCTTATCAAAACCGGTTTCCGGACCAGTCTTTGGCATTCCTTCATAGGCAGAATATCTTTCTTTAGGATCGAAGTCTTTTAAATCTTCAAGAGTTCCTGAACTTTTGATCTTCTGACCTCTTGTCGGTATTACTATAACAGTATCGCCATCAAAGTCAGCACCAGACAATTGCTTTGCGACATTAGCATTTATACCAACTGCAGTTTTAGCATTACCTAAAATATCTTTACCTTCTTCGTTATTATTATTAACTCGAAGCCTTGGTATTTCGAATATTCCACCATGCGGATATCTTATTAGTACGACTTCTTCGCCATTCTCATAATTAGGAGCATAAATCTCATTATCTTTAAGAGAATTAACAGGAAGAATTACATGCGCCGCCTGTCTAGGTAATGCTGCGGCTTTTAAATGAACTGCTTCAGAATCGCAATCTTCTGCGAAAGACTCTAATAACTGCCGTTTTATAGTAGGATTAGTTAATTCGCAAATTTCGTCAAATTCTGCTTTCTTTTCTTGGTATTTAAGATCTAACTGACGCTTAGCTAATTCTGGAGTTTGTTTAGATAAAAACTGGGAAGAAAGGTTTTTATCCCATTTCTGCCAATCTTCATCTTCATTAACGATGTTGATAGCACCTCTTTGATCCTTAATGGAAGCCGTGAACGGATTTTCTGGATCATCACTTAATTTTTTCATTACTTCCATTTTTGAAAGATCGCTTGACTTGCTAGTATTAAAGCGAATATCTATACCATCCGGAAGATCATCGCTATAAACGGCCATGCCTTTTAAGTAATGAGTGCCATCAACAGCAATTCGAACTTGAGCGTAACGATTGTATCCAAGATCTAAATCACTTGTGCCAGGTCTTAACTCAATTAATCCGTCTCTTTCGGCACCGCCCTGCTCAGGATATCTTATTTCTATTCTATTGGAATCAACGCTTAAAGGCTTCTGAAAAGTTTTAACTATTTCGCCATAATCCTCAAACTTTACACCTTCGGGAGAAGATATCTTTTCCTTATTATTACTTACTTCTTCATAAGAAACGTCGTCCTTCGTTAAAACCACAACATTTGTTTTCTTAGTAGGATCGCTTGCCTGAGGAACAGAAATTCTATGATATGTATAACCTTGCTGCTCAAGCAACGCTATGGCTGCTTTCATCTGTTCTTCGCTCACACCAAGTTGGGCATTAACACCTTCTCCAACATCTAAATATCTTCTTTCTTCAACTTGCTTTTTGAGCTCGTCGGCGAGAATAGTCGCTTTATCTCTTCTTAATTGAAATGCCGGATCTAAATAATTTCTTACCGTAGACTCTGGAATTTCTAATTCTTTAGAAATAGCAACATTTGAAAAGCCCTTATCTTTTAATTCTTGAACTCTTCGAATATCTTCTTTCTTCTTTTCGTTAACCGCGATCGATCGTAAAGCTCGATACTGACCTGTGCTCATTCCAAAAGCTTCAGCAATATCTTTATCCGAAAGACCCTGCTTTTTAAGTTCGTCGGCTCTCTGAAGAAAATTCTTATTTCTTTGAGGATTCTTTCCAGAACCCCAAGGATACCTTCCGGAGTGTCTAGGCGTTCCATAATGATAAATATCTTGCATATATTACACTCCTTCTTCTTGCATTTTTGAAATTCGATCATCAAAGAAAATGATCTTATCCATAATCAAACGAATATCTTTGGGATCTGGATTCTCAACTCGAACTTCGTCGAATTGATAAATTCTAAGTTCAATACCAATTGAAAATGGGTCAACGTCATATTCCAAACAAAACAACGCGGCATAGATCATTAGCTGCTCTATATGACCAGGATTGTTTTCTCCAGTTTTTAAATCATGGATTCTTAATACACCATTTCTAAATGAAATCGCGTCGGCCGTTCCAAAACAATTTTCCGAATAATACAAAGGCTGTTCAGGAGTCATCTTAAACCCAATAGCATCATTAACATACATGTTCAATGTTTTTTTGGATTTAGGAAGTTTGATGTTTAGCTGTATTGCTTTTTTTGCAAACTCGTGAAGATCTGTTCCTAATTGAATTAACTGGTTATTCTTATAAGCGGTTAACAATTTTGTCTCATCATAGTTAACCCAATAATACTTAGATGCGCTAAGAAAAGCGTGCCTTCCTTCAAGATTGTAATGCTTGTTGAAGTTCATCTAAAACCTCCTGTCTGTTTTCAGGATAAACAAAACGAGCAAATGACATCTCATTTGCTTTTTCAACGTAAATATCTTGATTTGGCTGATGACTTTCTTTAGCAGACTTTTTACATTCTAGCATTGCCCATTTTCCTTTATAAAAAATAGAAAGATCGGGAATTCCTTGAATGTAATTGGCATCATTTTTTAGAACCATACACCCAGGAAGCCGATCTTTAATATCTTTAATCAATGAGCTTTGAAATTTATTCTCTTTCAAGGTAAATCACCAAAACAAAAATTAGAAGAGATTGCGCTATCCCCTCTATTATAAGGGATGTAAAATATGCGAGGAATTAAATAGTAAAAAATCTACTTTCGTTAAAATTTTTCTTCTTTTGAAGAGCTCTTGAAATAGCCAAGTCTAAGGGACATCCGGAACGAAATCTATAATAATACAAATCCGTAAATGGAGTATTCATTCTATCAATTCTTCCAGCAGATTGAACCATTATTTTATAAGAATAGTTAAGCGAGTAAAATATAATTGTATCAGTTTCTATGCAATTCCATCCTTCTGCGCCGGCCGTATACTGAACCAAATAAATCCATCTATCGCTTATTGGTATATGCTGATGCCTATGCCCGTTCCATTCAGAAATATCTATAGGACCACCATAATCCGCATTCTTCAAAATCTCTAATTCATAGTCGTAGTTATAGAAAACTATAATCTTCGGATGATCAATCAGAATATCTTTTATGGCCTCGATCCTACTTGGATCACTATTAATTACTTTCCTAGCAACGTAGCATAATTCAGAAGCGTTTACTATTGGTTCATCCTTATAAATGTTCCATCTTCTTGTCATAATATCTTTGTAGAGTAGACGATCATATTCTACATTTACAGTTTGATGATGAGCACAAGTTGGTTTCTTATAATCCATATTAACTAGAATCGAATCTCGGATTTTCATCAAACGTTTTTGATCTAAATATCTATCTACTTGAGGAAACTTAGAATAAGGCTTGTAAACAACATGACGAGTTTTAAATTCAGTTGCATTTCTATAAAACCCATTTGCTACAAATACTGGAATATAATCTATCCATGTATCTCCTGGGGTAGCAGATAATAGTATCCAATTGTTTGATTTTGTTATCTTATAAAAAGCTTTAACCCAAGCTCCAGATCCAACAACTCTCTGTTCATCAAAAATGAAAAACGAATTTTTAATATCTATGTACTTCTTAATATTATTCCAAGAATCTATAGTCACAGAAATACTATCCTTGTATAAATTTGTATCACTTTCCGGAGACATTAAAAACGGAATCATTTCAGATTCCCATTCTTTAGTATCTCTTTTTCGAGCCGTTGTTATTACATAAATATCTTTTGGGTGTTTCATTGGAACATAGTCGGAATCATAGCCGTGCTTGGTTCCATCGAGTAAGCCTCCGCATTCTTTACAAAAATAATAAGCAAGAGAAGTTCTTGATTTTCCAGAACCAACTCCTCCGCATAGAATACATCCGCTCCTTAACCGGTTAATGGCATCAATTTGATAATCATACAATGACACCGACACAAACTCACCTCAAATGCCGAGAGGCCACTCGATTAGGAATGGCCTCTCAAAATATCTTTTAATTAAAACGGAACATCTTCATCTTCACTTTCAAGGTCTTTGTACTTTTTCTCGAACTCATTTTCGACGATCGTTACATACATGTTCTTAACATATGCCTTGATCCCGCTCTTGCCGGAAACTTCCCAATTATAAGGACGAATAATGAGGTCAACATTCTCAATTTCTGCATAATCCAGAACAGAAACGGTATCCTCATTGAGCTTTGTTTTCTTACCTCCGCTAATAAGGAAAATATTCGGAGGGAAGTTATCAAAAGCCACCGCCACTTGAATATAAGGCTGAGGCTTATCATCCGGATCCCTGGGATTCAAATACTTGACATTCCAGCCATCAAGCTTGAACTTGTTCGCCGACTCATCATCAATGAGCAAACAAAAGTTTCTCTTACCTTCAGCATTAAACTTGCTGGGCTTTCCTGCAAAATTTCTAAATATAATTTTGGCATTTTCAACAGAAATATTAGCAACTCTATTTGCCATTATTTTAACTCCTTTCTTTAAGAGGCAAATGCCTCAAAATCTCCATATTCGGAGATTGACGCGATTGCTTCATCGACTAAAGACGCATAATATCTTTTGTCTATACAATCTTCTTTTCCTAAATTTTTAACAACTTCGGACTCTAACCACCGATAGCCCTTGGTGCCAGTTGCGGCATTATACTTTCCATCCTTTTCCCGCATAAGGAGACCTCCTCCAGAACCGGGGAGCATCGGGCAGAATAGGCCGGCTTTCCCTACAAAGTGATAATTGTGCTCACCTTCAGGAAGTCCTTCATTCATGTCCAAATATAATGCCGAAGTTACTGTCTTAGTCTCGCAAAGATCCCTAAACTCGATTGGTTCATGGCTAAATAATGTCTTAAACACATAAGGAACTTGGAACTGCGTTCCTGTTGCAGTCCATTTTCCAGCCAGATGCCCATCTTTATACTTTGCAATGTAAACGGCGTCATTTACCAAACACATTTTTTCATAAGTGGCCTCATGCTCAAATGTGTAACCATACTTAGCCCCAAAATCCATTACAAAATCAATAATATCTTTAGTCGCATTGGGGATCTTAATGCTATCGGTCTTAATGTGTGCAACTGTAAAGCCTTTTTCCTGAACCGCATGCTTAAGATCAATCATAAACAATGCGCCTCTCTTGGCCACAATATTATCTTTATTTCTAGGATCTTTAAACGGATTTTCAAAATTTGCCGAAGTTAATCCATATACAGAATTAATTGCAATCTTAAGCGCATAAGAAAGTGCTACGGCTTGCTCTTCGTTCGTTAAATATCTTTTAAGCTTTCCGCCAAACATTTTTCCAGCAGCCTCAAAATCCTTATGCTTAATAAGAATTCTAGCTTTCTTAATGTCACTAAAGTTTTTAGTATAAGGACCAAACAGATTCAAACATTCAATACTTGTAGGATGCATGCTGGCAATATCTAAAAGAGCTACATCTTCATACATTCCGGGTTCTGAATATACATAGCCGCCCTCGCCAGTCTCTTCTCCTCTATAAGTACTTACTCCATGGTCAAATTTGTAACCAGGGAACATCTCGGAAAGGTCAGTGTAAACAAACTCGCTTTGGGGTTTCTTATTATCCCCAAATATAATTTTAGTTGTGTGCTGGTTTGTTGTTGCGTTTACACTCAAACCTGAAATATCCGCCAAGATCTCTCTTGCGATGAAATCTTGTTTTCTAGCATTAAAAACGGCTTCAGTTGCAATAACATCGTTGTCACAGTACTCTGCGACTTTAGGCCATAATTCTTCCGGGACCGGCTGATCCCAGGGCAATCCAAGTTCTTGGTGGTGAATTCCAAGTTCAATCTCCCATTTCTTAAGACTTTGTTTGGTACTACAGAAATCGTACACATCGGTATAAGAGATGTTGTAAGCTTCTCCAAAGAAAGCATTTGGGCTTCCACTAATTATCTTTTGGGACACTTCGTAAATCTGTTCATTTGTATACCCGAGCATCGCCGCATACAAAATATGATTGTCATATCTACGGCAATTAAACCCGACAAGCTTATGCCTAATTAATTCTTCAATCTCATTAGGTTTGGGGTTGATCATTCTTACTACTGGGCTTTCTTCACCAATAAACTTCCAATTAATAAGAAGCAGATTCTTAAATACCTCGCAATCAAAGAACACCAGCAAATCATTATCTGACTCTTCTGGCTCCGAAATATCTTCTGATTTAAAATGCATCTTATTAACAAGCTTTAAGCAATAATCAGCATTATGACTGCTCTTAGCAGCAAAACTTAAAATATAAGGACGCATATCGGTGACATCATAATGTAACCCACCGTTATATGCATCCTCAAGGATCTTAAATATAAAGTCGCAACTCGGTTTAGTCGCGCAGGGCTCGTATTCCTTGTTTAAACTTCTTCGTATCATGGTCCGTAAAGCTTTCTCATTCTTTATGGACTCAAAGTTTACCATCTTATCCGCTCCTTTCAACGGTAACCCGGAATTAATGGCTGCAATAGCTTTATCATTGCATTTAGTAAGCTTTCTTCTAAGAGAACTCTTACCGGTAAATACCTTAACTTCTATTCCATCTTCATATATACGGCTTAACTTTTTAGGATCTCCGCCAGTATAAATATAATGAAGATGAACGCCTTTTTCGCTTTTACTTAATTCAGCATAAGTTTGTGGCCATTTAGAAGCGGCTTCTAAATTTTTTTCCAATGACTTTTCGCCATTTTCGTCTTTTAGATCAAAATCTATAACAATGTGCTCAGCAGGGACTCTAACATAATGGAGTCTATGCGTGTCCAAATCCGAAAGAATGCTCTTTGAGCTTTCCCATTTTTTCTTAGGAGCGCCGGATACTTCATCAGCATATTGCGCTGCGCACGAAGCCATCTGAGCATCAAATATTGACTCCTGTTGTTTAAGCTCAATCCAACTTCTGCTATCGTGAAGTAAGCCAGATTCATCAGAACATTCGGATGAGGCGGAACTTCCATCTCGAATTTCATTTTCTTCCTCCAATCCAAATTTGCTTAACTTTAATCCGCTATAATAATTTCTAACCTGATTACCATCAATATCTCTGCCGCGTTCATCAAAATTCTTAAAATAATTCTTTAGTTCTTCCTTAAATATCCTTTTACTATAAGGATATGGAACTTTTGCTTCGTCGCAGTATTCCTTATACTTAAGCCATGCCTGCTGAAGAGTGACTCCGTCTTCTTTTTGAATCTCAAACAGATTCTCTTCCATAAAGTTATAGAAATCATTTGTCGCCCCAAGCATGCTCTTTGGAATATAATTCTCATAAGCATCTTTATCTGCTTCATAAACCTGCAGACAATGATAAGCAATTGCACCGAGCTCAAAATCTATCTGTTTTATAAGTTGTTTATACTTACGAAGACTAAACTTTTGTTCGGTAGGGGAAATATCTATAAGACGCCTAATGATACCAGACTTGCTATCAGTTATGCGAACTGGCTTATTAGTTCCCATGAACAGCATGGAATTAAACTTTGTAGAATATAATTTTGAATACTTCTCATTAACAGTCATTATCTCGTGAGAAACCAAACTGTTGAGACGAGTATTATCTTCGATTCTACTCAAATCTCCATCGTGTTGAATTGCAACTAAAGGATTATTTTTAAACGGCTCAAGGGCAAATGCATCTGTGGCAGATCCTAAAGCCTTACTGTCAAACACTGTATAATATCCGTCAAACAGTTTTTGAATAATATTAAGAATTGTAGACTTACCAGTTCCTGCCGATCCATAAAACACAAAGAACTTCTGAATATCTTTTGAATCACCTGCAACTACAGAACCAATTGCCCATTCAATCTTATGCCTTTCCTGAGGAGAATATAATGTTCCTACAAGTTCATCCCAAGCACTATAGTCTCCTTCTTCCAATGCATAAGGTAAACGCTTGGAAGCATAGTCTTCTCTATTTGCCGGGGTATTAGAAAATATCAATTTCTCATCGAGATTCGCGAAGTTATCTCTAGTCTGCTTCTGACAATACTTGTGCCACTTGTCTATCATCCCAGTATCGCCATTCCACAAATATAATACCTTTGCGTCCGCTAGTGCAGGATTGCTATTTTTAAAATCGTCAAGAGCGGCGTCAATCAAATCGACTACGTCATCCTGAGACTTTGACCAAAGGCCCTTACGTTCATCCCATATGGCATAAAAATCTCCGCCACGAATCATCAGGTCCTTACTGCTCTTTGCTATAAAGACTGGATAAATTTCAGAAGGACCATTTTTCTTCTGGTTCCTCCATGCGATTTTTAGAAAATCCACATGTCAACCTCCTTTCCAGGGTTTTTATTTGCTGTGACACTTTTTACACTTTTTTTGCCTACCTTTATATAAAATATAATTTTTTCCTCACGCAATAGGTGGAAAAAAAAGTGTCACAAGTGTCACAAAACCCCATTTTTACCACTCAAATTGGCTTCGAAGCCAATAATTTAACTGATACCAGATTTCAATTTTGCGCATATCAACCCCGATTCCTTCGATGTAAAATAGTCCTCCGTACCCGTTTTTATCGTACTTATGATTCAATAAACGCTCCATAGTTTCGTCAAAAATATCATAGTCAAACGACCAATCGTCCATCCGATCCAAGCCAAGATTGACTATCATATCCCAAAACCATTCGCTCGTACGATCACCGATATCGGGGTCATACATAAATCGATCTTCGCACTTTTTGGCTAAAGCGACCATCATTTCCAGAACGGTACACGGTCCATTATTTGTACATAAAAATCCCGTTTCATTCTTATAAGTTCTTCTTAATTCGAGTCCATCTCCCGCTCGGTTATCATCGTTTTTGATAAACCAAGTGAACTCCGTAGAATATAATTCTGACAATAATTTCTGATAAGACAACCTCTTATCTGTATCGGGTATGGCTTGTTCTGAAAGCCATTCTAAATAGTTCAAGTTTCCTCATTGGGAATAATCGCGAAGGGTCTATGCTGAAATATAACTTCATAGTCAGTGCTATATCGTTCATTTCTTACATACACCACATCATCCTCATATTCCCCGAAATGATTTAATGCATCAAAACCGATTGCTGCATCTACATCCGTAATAATATCTTCGGTTATAGCATTAGACAGCACATCGTCTTGATAGTATTCAAGGGTTATCTTATCATAATAGGGGCACTCATTAATAAATTCCTCAGGACTGATTACATATGGTTTACTTGCCAATCCTTCCTTAGGACTGCCCGGATCCACTTCTAAATCTTCTCCCTCATCTATTCCGTTATGAATATCTTTTGCATTAGGAGGATTAGAGAAAAGATTGTACTGGGTCATAGAACTTTTGTCAGAATATCTATTTTCACTTACAATATTACTATTAGTAATCATTTCGGCCTTAATTTTAGCATTTTTCGTGGCCATTTCATTGTCTTTTTTAGTCTCTTCAGTAAATATAATACCGTGGGTTTTCTTATAAGATTCTTTCACGGAAGCAATCTCGGCTTCTTTCTCGTCCTCAAACCGCTTTCGGACAAGAAAAAAGGTAGCTGCCGAACCGACAACTACCCCTCCGATAAAATATAATAATGT
>JAEEGL010712090.1_pt1 | contig 10930 bp, 13 predicted proteins | sample 9134231 | NCBI WGS metagenome assembly JAEEGL01 (sample SAMN16246548, study PRJNA631951) | gut metagenome | biome: gut microbiome; feature: rumen; material: fiber-attached | host: Bos | place: Iran: Karaj | collected 2018-10 | reverse complement strand
TCTCACATACAGCATCAAACTCACTAATATCAGAAAAAGCTGTTGGAACGCCAAGTTCAGGTGATGATGTACCAATCCTTCCAGGAACCATAAGAAGTAAGTGCTTACCCTTTCCCCTCATCTCCCAGTTCACTTTTCCTATAGTCTTTGCAACCTTGTCCTTATCCTGATAGGGCATACTGTAATACTTAACAGGATCTACATATACGATATAATCAAGCTTTTCAGCTCTAGAAAGCCCCATGGCCGACTTTTTACATTCAAACAAAATATTCTCAGGCGCTATATCCTTAGGGATTTCCGTCTCCTCCGTGTCAGAGTAAACCTGCAATGGCCTGCACTGCAGAATATTTATGACGTAGTCACCATTCTCAGAGAAATTCATGGTAAATTCTATATCCACCGGATGCTGATACTCATTCTGAAGGCAGCTCAGTATTTCCTTCATCTGCCCCATGAGTTCATCCTTCCTGACAATTCCACGACATGATATAAATTCGATATCCCTGTCCTCGCCCCTGTCCCTGAACATTCTCTCTGTATCTGTATCATGTTCTAACAAAAGCATTTTTAGGAAAAATGGCATATATTTCTTCACGTCATCAAGCGTAACCCTCTCAAGCTGCCTCGTTGCTCTGTTCATAAGCTCAAGCTTTCGCTGGGAGTACTGATGCTTTTCTATGGAATTTCTTGCAGTTGTGGCAGTTGGTTTATCAAGACTTACAAGCCTAGGATATGAGCCTTCCGTTCTATCAACAGCAGAAGTTCCAAGTCCCATGACAAGACGAAGCATGCCTGCTGCCTGGTCGATCGATTCCATGAACTTATATGGGCTATAGGAATAGCCAACTCCTGCTGCGCAGGGCATGTAAAATTCTTCATAGTAAGAGCCTGAAACCCTCTGAATAAGAAGTGCCATCTGCTCATCCCTTGCCTGAAGCCCACGTCTGCTTCGGTAATCAAGAGCTGACCTGCTCATGGTGCTTGCATAAACTATTCGGATAGCATTTTCCAGCTCCTCAACTCTTTGCTCCATACTTCCGGTATTTGAGCAGAAAACAGACTCATATTTCCCCGCAAAGGCATTCCCAAAGCCATCCTCCAGAATTGAGCTGGATCTTACAATTATAGGATCCTGTCCATAATACTCAAGGAGCTTAACAAACTGCTCCTCCATACCACGTGAGAACTTGCCCTCCATCAGCTTACTTGCAAATTCTTCAGCAAGTGAGAAAAACTCCTCCTTGGTTCGCTGCCTGATTCGAAGATCCCAAAACTTATTTTCAACTATATAGGTATAGAAAAAGTCGGAACCAATATAGAAGGAATCGTGAGGTTCAAGGTACTTATAAACTTCCGGCAGCCTGTGCTCTATGATTTTCCTTGCAAGGAGCATTCCGCATGCTTTTCCGCCTATCATGCCGGTTCCTATCATCCTGTCCTCTACTTCGAAGTAGTCCTCCGGTGTAAACAGCTCCTTTATCATTCCACGAAGTTTCTCATCCCGTGTCATCATGATGTTGCACATTCTGTTGCAGTTCTCAGTTACGTCCTGTCCATTCTGCCTGAGAAGCTTTGTAAGATTAAAGAACCTGTCCCAACTGTCCATATTATCACTGTCAGTAAGTGAGCCATTTTTTCCAAGAACCTGATAGAAATGGCTAGCCATAACTCCATCAAGAATTGGCTTAAACTCACCTGTTTCCGGCTTATAGAGCTGCGGCAAAAACATGGTCTCAGAATATCTGTTCCAGATTTTATCCGGTCTTACATATACATTTTTATCATCGGAATATACATCAAGAAAAAGCTGCGTTGTGTCCCTGATCTTGGCAATAGCCTGAAAAGAATGATTTCCTCTGATAAGCGGGAAGAACGCCACCGTATCAAGAATAAACAGATATGGGCATGTCACCTGGAAAAAGTTACCCATCATAAGGTCCGTCGCCCAGGCAGTCTGAAGCTCAGAAAGGCAATCGAATACATAGAAGGCATCCCGACCTTCCCTGCTAATGATTTCGTGAATCTCCACAGTGAAATTCTCAAATCTGTGGTTCAGTTCCACGTTCACAATCTTGAGCCCTTCCTGCTCCTCTAAAAGCGGTTCATGAGCAGCAAATCTGATATAAATCAGGTTTCTTTTATCCTCTATAGCCTGCTTTACATAGGGCTTTACAAAGAGCCCAAACTCCTCAAGATTATCCACACGCCAGACTACGTTATCCCCAAGTCTTATATTGTCAAAAACCTGATCCATCTGCGGTATTCCGGAACACACTCTGTCAAATGCAGCCATATTTTGCCCCCTTCATTAGATGAAGTTCTGCCAATAGAAAAAGGCAAAGGTACTCCGCTTTAAAGCACCTTTGCCTTATATATATGATACCACATTTTTATCTGGAAATAAAAACTCCGTACTCTTTTGGTATGTTCAGAACTCCGTCAACCATGTGACTTTCCAATGCTCTCTTTACATCCTCCCTGGGAACTCCCTGAATATCTGTCATACTCACAAGTGAATACATGTAGGTAACGAGGTCGTCAATGTTTGTCACAGCAAGTGAATCCTCGTATTCCGAAAAACGAACATCGTCAAAGAACTCCTCAAGCTGCGCCCTGCCATTTTGTATTGTGAATCTGGTGTTAAGTCTTTGCTCAATGTTGTATTCCTTTAAGAGTGAGCACACATAAGGCATTATCCCATTTTCACCATAGGTTGCACTGTAGAAAGTTCCACCTGGCTTTAACACTCTTCTGACTTCTGATATTCCCTTTGCTATGTCCGGCACATGGTAAAGCATCATATGTGCCATAACTACATCAAAACTGTCATCCTCAAAGGGAATATCCTGAATATCTATCACCTCATATTCAATATTGTCATAGCCTGCAAGGTTTTTCTTTGTAGTTTCAAGCATGCCTTCGGAAAAATCTGAAAGTACAAGCCTTGAGCATTTTGATACCAGCTCGTCTCGTCCCATCCACATATCGCCTGTGCCGCAGCCAAGCTCTAACACTCTCATTCCATCCTCTAGCTCATAATGAGAAATGATAAAATTCGTAAATCCCTGTTTATTAGTTGAATATTTATCATGAAGACTAATTCTGTCCTCCAGATTCTTTGATGTTTTGTAGTTCTCCTTTTCTAAAAGAGCTTCCTGTGCCATTTTATGCCTCCCAATGATGTCTTATCTTATTCTTACAACTTTGAAATTCTCTTTATCTACAGCTTCGTAGAGATCCATACCCATTTTTTCTTCAAAATAAATCCGAAGTTCAAGGTTCTTATCCCATTTTTCCTGATTATATCCGCCATATCGCCTCTTCACATCGTTCATTCGGTCAATCATGTCCATAACACCATCTGATCCTGATATAGCATCACATATATTTATGAGAAGGTCATAATCATCCTGTACAAGGGCCTCTAGTTCATCCTTTATAAGCTTTGTCTCTTCTTCAGTTGTGTCGAAGTTCCCCACATACTTATTTATGTCTCCGTCATTAAATGAATGTGAAAGGCACACCCTTGCGACCTCGTCGTATCCAAGTGACATCATGTATGAATAACCATCAGATACATGTCCCAAATGTCTTTTTCCAAATCGCCTTCCAATATCGTGCAAAAGCCCTAAAACATATGCTTTATCTGGATTAAGTCCTGATCTTTTTGCGATTTCCTCTGCACAGTGCGCAGCCACTCTGCTGTGATTCCCCCAAGGGCCTGGATTACATTCCTCAGCCTCAATAAGCAGTCTTTCTGCTTCCTCCCTAGTTGGATACATACCTTCTCCTCCTATATGTTTTATTTCCCCCTATAATTTTCCTTTTCCTCTGGCCGTTTTTGAAAAATTTACGCTATCATCAGCTCCTGAAGCTGCTCATGGATTTTATCCGTAGCCTCGGCAATAAAGTTAAGAAGATGCTCGGATTTATAGTACTTGTGATCTGAGACATCTACGGTTCCCTGCAGATTATACTGTGTGTTAATGAGATAGTCCTTCAGTTCATAAAGCTCCGCCTCATTTACATAGTCCTTAAAGCCCATCACCTTGGCATTATTAAAAAGCTTCATGATTTTCTCTGACCAGCCACTTACCTGATACAGCCACCTGTCCAGCCTCTGTGCTTCAGGATAATAAGCCTCTTTGAACTCATCAAAGTTCATAGGCGGCATCATCTTCTTTTGACATACCTTCCACACCATAAGGTCGTTCCAGTAATCCGTAAGACAGTGCACGCAAATCCCCATTAAAAACGCCTTTTTCTTTGCGTCAGTCTCAGTAGTAACATACTTATTCCAGAACTCTCTGATGTTCCCCAGCCATACATCATAGTTCTCCGCATGTCCCCACGCTCCGACGTTTTCACACAGATGCGTATGAATTTTCTCTGTCCTGTAAGGCTCAGTATAATGCACTGCATCAGGTGCCACAGAACCCATAATAAACTCTTCTCTGCCTTCATCCATATGAAGCCGGCTTGCCAGTTCATATGCAATTTCCATATGTGCCATTTGTCCTGCCATAACGTCCTCCTCCATATACATATCTCTTTTTTATGATGATATGGCATGCCCCAAGGGCAAGGTCAACAGACTTTTTACAGATTATTCTTTTTCTTTAACTTTTTACCAACTGAATGCAGGAAAAAGCTAAGGCAGATCGCAGCAATTGTAATTATCAGACAGGTATAAAACACCGGTCTGAAAAGCGGTGAATACTCCTCAGGAGCATATATTCCCTGACTGTGGAGAACCCTTGAGTAATTGATCCAATAGATTGTTGATCCAAGTGCCACAATCCACAAACATATTCTTACTACAAAAAGTCCCTTAATTATGTTTTTTGCTTCCATACTTATCTCCTCAAAATTAGTAATGGCATATCATATTCGTCTTTTCCATTTTCCACGAATCCTATGGATTTCCAAAAACGAGCTGAATCCTCTTTTTCACTGTTTATCTCATAGTATCTGGCACCATCTGCTCTTGTGTAGGATTCCAGCGCCTGAAAGCATTTATGTCCCATGCCCTTTCCCCTAAACTCAGGAAAAACCCAGAAATCCATCAAAAAGCACTTCCCATCTTCGCTCTGAAAAGTATTATACTGTGCAGCACCAATTCTCTTACTATCTTCAGTAAAGTAGACCATGTGATGCTTATCATTTTTCCTTAGCATATTAGCCTTGATGATATCTCTGTATTCATCACCGGAAAAATATTCTATATCCTCTTCATCCTCGATAATTCCGTCGTCTATGAGATACTTAAGATGAATCTTCCAAAAGTCCTCAATATCCCCTACAGGTATTTCTTCTATTTCTATCATTTCTTCTACTCAGTTAATCTCCTTCATAAAAAGATGGTCTGTACCACCGCCATAGTTGACGATATCCTTGATATGTTTGTATCCGTATTTTTCATATAGGCCTGTAAACTCAGATGGGATATAGCTATTATCAAATCCCCTCTCCTTAAGATACTTATTTGCATAGTCAATCATATCCCCACTGATTCTCTGTCCGCGGTATTCCTCTGATACAAAAACACAGGATACCCATGGGTAGATGTCTGGTAACGGATAATAATCTTCCTTCATCACAGATGTCATACCAACAATCTTCTCACCTTCTAGCGCTACAAACATCGTCTCCCAGTCTGAAAATACCCAGTCACGTATATTATTAGCAATCTGCTCCTTCGCATCATCCCAGGAACAGTTCTCCACAAATTCCAATAGCTTATCCGCCAACTCTGTTCCTTTATCAACTTTAGTAATCAATTTAATTCCTCCATAATTATCCTTTACAGGTTATACATCATAAAATTCCCATTATGCTTAAATCCAAAGGCAGTGTAAAGCTTAACTCCCATATCCGAAGCAGTGATATGAACTGCTCCGCAGCCGTAGGCTCTTGCCTCCTCAACAACGCGGCTAAGGAGTTCCTTGGCTATACCTTTTCTTCTGTAGTCTGGGTTTGTGTACATGCTTGAGAGAAGTCCAAGTTTTCCGGATGGGCATGTGAAATACGGCGGCTTCTCAACAAATGACATTCCACTGGTCCCAATAATTTTATCGCCATCCATCGCAAGCCATGACACAAAGGTTCCATCAGCCATATGCCTGTGATAAAAGTCAAAAAGAGCTGACTTTAAGTCCACCCCCTCTGGAACATGTCTCCCTGAAACCACATACTCTTCCGTTAACTGAGTGATTCTCATATCAATGAAAGTCTCAAGTTCTGCCTCTGTAAGTTTTTTGTATACGATACCCATTTTATCCCCCTTATCACTCTGGCAAATAATTAGTCATCCTCTTTTGGACCACTAACTCTGTCTTCTTAATCCACAAGAACTCCATTATAAAACTGCTCCTGAAAAGCAATCTGCCCATATATTTCATCCCTTGTCGGAATCGTAACATTGCTTCTCACATTGCCGCTTTCATCACAGGGAACAACGATCCATTTATTTTCATCATCATCATATCTGTGATAAACTGCGATTACTTTTCCTACGAATTCTGTCACAGCAGATGTCTCGCCTAAAAGGTATACATCCTGTTCTTCTCCGTCTCCGCCGATAACTCCTGTGACATAGCCATAGTTCACAGGATAATACAAATCCTTGTATTCCGGATGATAACTTCCCATGGGACGATCTATTTTTCCTCTGACTACCTGGCCGATTATATCCTTATATCCATCAGCAGGCACAGGTTTTGCTTCAAAGCCATAGAGGTCTCCCATGTTATAGCAGCAATCGCCTCGTTCATACATTTCTTTAATTTCGGGGAAAGTCAGCCACTTTGTCTGAATTACCTCATTGGTTGTGGCCTCATTAAGATCTGGCTCATCAGTAGTTTCAAAATAAAAGGCATCCCGAATCCAGTTGTGACGCTTGCCGTTAAGCCTCATTGCTACTTTTGTAGAAAGAAGCTTTGCATCTTCAGGAGCTAGCTTTATCCCCACTTCCTCGTATACTTCACGAAGTGCCGCATCAAGGCTCGTGTCCCCTAATACCGAATGCCCTGCTACTGTTTCCCATTTAAGCGGATCTGTATCCTTATCAGCAGCTCTCTGCGATACCAGGTATTTCCCTGTCTTTGGATTCTTGATCCAAACCGTAACCCAGAGGTGAAATTCATCATCTGCTAATTTACTCTGCTCCCCACGGATGCATGTCTTCCCAGTCCGTTTCCTGTCTATCGTATATACATCCCACAACTCACTCATACATATACTCCTATAATTCCCTTCCAGCCCCTATTTATCGCACTTAGTATCTATTATAGCAAAAGAAAAAGGCAGTTTTCTGCCTTTTCTCAATTAAATATACATATTTTTACTGTTTTATAGCCCATCTCATTTTTGTAGATTTGCTTCTGGGATTAAGTCTGCACTCCTCCTGAGAAGGTCTTATAACATCGCTTGAAACATCGCTGTATACGCCCATTTTCTTCAGTTCCTTAAAGGACTTTTTAACCAGTCTGTCTTCTCCGGAATGGAAAGTAAGTATCGCTACACGTCCCCCGGGATTAAGTATGTTCGGCAGCTTTTCAAGAAAAGCATAAAGAACCTCAAACTCACTATTTACATCTATTCTCAGTGCCTGGAACACTCTCGCGCAGGACTTCTTTATTGCCTGGTCCTTTTCCTCTTTGGGAACCTTCCACAATGCAGACTCTATCGCTTCCCTAAGCTCTGTTGTGGTGTCCATGGCCTGTCCCTTGTTCATAAGAGAAAAAACTTTATCTGCTATCTCTTTAGCGTAGGGTTCATCTGAATTTTCTATCATCATTCCTATGAACTCTTCTTTAGTAATGTTGTGAAGCCTCTCTGCAGCGGACTCCCCATGGTCAGGGTCAAGGCGAAGGTCAAGCGGTCCATCTATCTTGTAGGAAAATCCTCTCTTAGGATCATCAATCTGCATGGAAGATACGCCAAGATCAGCCAGAACAAAATCAAACTTTCCTACTTCTGCTGCAACCTCATCTATATTGGCAAAATTAGTGAGCCTGAACTGAAATACATCCTCACCAAAGCCTGCTTTTCGTATTCTTTCCACAGTCTTTTTAGATTCTATGGGATCGACATCAAGTCCATAAATGCATCCATTTCCCTCTAACTTTTCTAGCATTTTGGAGGTGTGTCCGCCATATCCAAGGGTGCAATCCAGTCCCTTTTGTCCCGGCTTAATATCAAGGAACTCAAGGATTTCCTTTACCATAATGGAAATATGCATACCTGCAGGAGTTGAACCTTTGGCAATTACATGCGCCACAGTATCAGCATATTTTTCAGGGTTCTGCTCTTTATATTTTTCCTCAAACTTCTTAGGGTACTTTCCAGAGTAGTGAACCCTTCTCTTATGTGCCTTTTCTTCCATTAAAGTTCCTCCAATAATCTTGTAATCACATGTACAGCACTACTTCCTTTATGCTACAACTGCTTCTTGCAAAAATGCAATAATCGGTTCAATGAACTTAATGTCAGATTCATCATAGGAGTGATCAACCATTTCTCCCATACCTCTTTGCTTTGGATCCTTACTCTTTTTCAAACTACCTGCAAAGGCTCTCATTGCAAGTTTTGATGCAAGATTCATCTTTTCATAGTTGAGACCGCCCTGACAGTAGAATGCCTTAATATAAGTCTTCTGCTCATCAGTAAGAATATTATTAAGTGCAATCTCCGTCTGCTCAAAATCATTAGGAGCTGCTCCAACTGCCACTACCGCAAGCTTTTTGCCCTTCCATTCTTTTGCCTTCTCAAGATACCAGTTAGCCTTAGCAACTTTCCCTGCCATACACCAGCCAGCATATACGATTGCTTCATATTCTGCAAAAAAACTGTTGTCCTTCTTCTGAACATCTTTTACATCAAAAATGTCTGCATTCATCCTCTCTGCTATCCACTGAGCATATCTTTTTGTAAAACCTGTCTGTGATGTGTAAATTACTAATGTTTTCATAATTTGCTTAAATTCCTTTCCATATGCATGATAGTTTCAATAGTTGTCATAAGGTTCTTTTCATCAATTCCTTCATAGATTTTACTAATGATTGCCTGACTGTTTGGATTCTGCCTGTCACTCTTTTGCGAAAACTCCCGACATTTATCTGTTATAAATATCCTTTGCTTTCTCTTGTCCTTCTCATCCGGAACCATTGTTACAAAGCCCTTTTTCTCAAGCTTTATCAAAATCTGCTTCACATTCTGATGAGAACTTCCCATTACGTCAGAAAGATCATTGAGTGTGGGCGGTTCCTTGCAAAGGTTTATGCAGATAATTGCAAAGAACTGCTTCCAGGTAATCTCTTTGAAGTAGTTGTCAGCTACAGCCTGGTATCTGTTGTCAAATGCACTTAATAAGCCCAGCAAAAACGCCTGTGGCGGCATTTGGCCAAACTCCACCTTGCCAATATTCATAGCTTCATCATAATTCATTCTTTATATCCTCAGTATTTGCCGCAAATAAATAGGTAACATATTACATGTTTGAGATAAATGTAATATGTTACCTATATTTTGTCAACCATTTTATTCTGAATTCCTTCGTCTGATACTATATGTTCAACACCAGTGTGCTCTGTTTGCAGATAGTCCTTCATAAACGTAGGAAATGCTTTGTAATTATCAAGCTCGGAAATAGGAAGCCAGTGCATGCTCTCCCTCACTCCCTGCGTATAGCTGTCACTGTTAAGTTCCTTTGTCCCTCTAGGCTTCATCATGAAGTAAAAAGCAATTTCATGACAGTCCATTCCCTTTAATGCTCCCATGTTTTCATTAAAGAAATTCTCATGAATTACAGCAAGGTGGTCCACTTCATACTTTATTCCAGTCTCTTCAAAAACTTCTCTTTTCACTGCATCCTCAGCGGTCTCTCCCATATGAACAGCTCCGCCTATAGAATAGTAATAATCATCTTTTTCATTCCCGGCAAATAAAACGCAGCCCTCTTCTACGATTATTGCCGCCGCGCGATATCTAAACCACTTATTATCATTAGTAAATCCACAATTGTATTCCATATTCCCCATGTAATCCAATCCTGTTAGAAAGAAGATTGGATTATTCCTTTCTCCCCTATTCTTTTTTTCTAAATATAGTTATTTCCTATTCTATAATGACCTTCCACTCACTTACCAGCCTTTCCATATTCCAAGCAGCATTGGCCGGGCTTGTTGATGGGAGGCATATTGCATCCCGCTGAATGAGTGGCTTTGTGTACTTTTCATAGTACTTGTAAGCCGTTTTCCCATTTACATAAATATTTCTGATGTTGGCAGCATTCAGTATTATACCAAGGTCATTAGGCACAACATTCCTGATACTGGCATCTGATGAGCCTGTTATGTCACAGGATTTTATAACATCCCATACTGCTATGTTATGTCGTAACAGAAATGCTCTTTTCTCCTCGATATTCTCTGGAAGCTTATCTTCAAATATAGCAGCCATCAGCTTCCAAAACCGATTCTGCGGATGCCCATAGAAAAAGCAAGCCTCCCTTGATTTCACAGAAGGGAAGCTTCCCAATATTAACACTTTTGAGTTTTCATCATACACCGGTGGTATGGGGTGTGTAATCATATTCCTTCTATATCCTTAAATTTTTTATAACTTGGTGCAGGAAGATTCTTCAATACCTGGCAAATATCTTCCTCAGTGATCACTATATAATAACTTAGGATAGCTATAGTATTCTTAGATATCTTTTTAAAGTACTTCCTCTATTACATTTTTTAATGTATCAGCAGAAGCTCTTAAAGCCTCTGTTTCCGTATCATTAAGGCTTATTGGAACTGTGCTCTCCACGCCGTCTTTTCCAACTATTGCTGGCATACTCAGTGCCACATCAGAAATGCCATGGTTGTCATGCTGCAAACTCGATACCGGAAGGATGGTCTTTTCATCACGAACGATC
>JAEEGL010517543.1_pt1 | contig 10930 bp, 8 predicted proteins | sample 9134231 | NCBI WGS metagenome assembly JAEEGL01 (sample SAMN16246548, study PRJNA631951) | gut metagenome | biome: gut microbiome; feature: rumen; material: fiber-attached | host: Bos | place: Iran: Karaj | collected 2018-10 | reverse complement strand
GCAGCAATATAAGAGATATTGCAAGTTTTCGACGTGGAAACCGGCGAAGAAAGATCCGTCGTAATGCGTGCAAAGGATCAAACCGTGCTTCCCGAAAACAGGCACAAAAATCTCTCGCCAATACACGCACGCGAATTGTGCGGTATTACCTTAACGTTCCCGGTTTCGACCCGGTCTTTGTATTCTCTTTTACTCCAGATCGAAAAACTCGCTCATAAGCTTGCGGGTCTGGCCCTTCATGGCTCTGAGGATGCTCCCGGCGTCGGCGTTTCCTTTTGCGTATTCAAGCATGTAAAATCCTTCGGGAGCGCAGACGCGGTCGTGGAGAGGATACCAGTTTTCCATCAGAAAACTTGCGTATTTTACGAATCTGAAATCGCCGACCACCCTGTATTCGGGGCTTATCGTGTCGATCGCGGCGCTTTTTCCCGCCTTGATCGCCGAAATAAGATCTTTTACCGTGTTGTCGGGGGAAAAGACTACGGTCGAGCAGATAAAGGCGTTGCGGTTGCGTTCGGTGGAGCCGTGGCTGTCGGTGGAACCGACGACGGGCGGCGCGATACCCTTCGCCTTGTTTTCGTAATAGAACGCCGTCTGGAATCCGTTGTGCTGGAAATAGCTCTCGCCCCCGAGCACCTCGAAGGCGTCGAAGGGTTTTCTTTTGTAAAAATAGTAGACGTAATCCTCGGAAAGCTGCATCGAACGGCACATCCAGTAGGGATGCGGGAAAATTCCGAGCCCGCCGCCCTTTTGCACCATTTCGTAGGTCCATTCGGCGACTGCCATCGAAAGGCGCTCGGATTCGAGTTCCCGGTCGATTCCTTCGGCGCGCTTTCTTATCATATCGCAGAACTCGTCTTCGGTCATGACGGGCGGGCAGACGCCGTCGATACTGCGCCATTCGGGGTCGTCTCCGGCAAATTCCTGGTTTTTGTTCGGGGAGACCAGGGCGTTTATGCTGAATGACGAGCCGCAGTTTACGTAATGAACGTCGTTGAGAGGAAGGTGGACCTCCTCCCCCTGGATGATCAGCAGATCGGTTATCGGGCTGCGGTCGTCGCGGCCGATCATGAATTTCCGCCTTGCCTCGAGGGAGGGATAGTAGCGGCGGTGATCCGAAAGGATCATGAAATCGTATCCGTGAGCGCGGTAGTTCGATACGACGGTAAAGGGATCCTCGTGACCGTCCGAGCGGCAGGAGTGCATGTGAAGGTCTCCGCGGAAGGGATAAAGACCGCGCATGTCTTCCGCCAGGGCGTACACTCTCAGCTCAAAAGCGGGCTTTCCGTCCTTTTCCGCCAGGAGCTCGAGCAGATACATCCCCTCGCGGGGGAAGGACGCCCTGATTCTCAGGACTCCGTCGGCGCCGGCAGTGACGGCAAGCCGCTGCTCGCCCTTCGTTCCCGGAAACCGGCGGTCGGACGAGAGCGACGCTTCGAGGATATTGATATAATATTCGACGCCGGGCTTGAAGGAATACTTTTCGTTCAGAGCCCGGATCGACAGCGTCCGGTCACTCCCGCACAGAAAGCATGCGGGAGTGACTTTGTATTCGTAAAGTTCGTTTCGCATCGCGAAAGCGCGCCGTCAGGCCGCCGGTTCCGCAGTCGTCTGTTCGGCTGTGTCGGGAGTCTTGTCCTCGCCAGAGTTGATTTCGGGAAGTTCTTCCGCTTCTTTGGCGGCTCTGACCTCGCAGGTCTTGCACATACGGGTCTTGCCTTCTTCTATTGCGGTTGCGGATGGTCCTCTTCTTAATTTTGGTGTCCCGTTTAGATGGTAGCAATCTTCGTACAAGTGATAAACCGACCCTGTTTCAGACCAGCATACTGTATCGATATGAGCGTTTTCGAGCATTTCCTCCTGAGAAAGCGGATTCCAGTCGACGCCGAAGGGAATTGCAATAGCAAGAGCGACTGCTGCGGCGACGACCGCGATGGTCTTTGTCTTTTTATCCGATTTCTTATCGGTGAGAACTAAAATAATAAACGGCAGGAAGGCGATGATCGAAACGATAACGCCGAGATTGTTGTGAATCCAGAACCTTGTCTTGTTCTTTTTGGATGCCGGATCAAGGTGATTTCCCTTCTTCCAGAGGAGAGAGCCGATGATCACGAAGATCAAGTCAAGCGCCAGACAAACCGCCCATGGGATCCAGTTGTACGGGGTGTTAATCAGAGCTTTGATTGCTATCTTGTTGAGGATGAAGAGTATCGCAAAGACTTCGGCTGTTATCGCCAGCACCCAGCAGATGATCGCGAAAACGCGGTAGGGAAGGGCGTTCTGCCTCGTCGCGGCAAGCAGTTCCTCCTTGCTCGGGTTGCTTCCTTCCACATCTACAAATGTGTGCTCGACTTTTTTCTTTTCGGTGGATTTCTTGGCCATCGCGGCTTCAATTGCTTTTTTCGCGGCGTCGTTCGCCGACGTTTTCTTGTCTGCCATTGTTTTTTCCTCCGGATTTTTTATTATTTGGAGCGTTTTAGGATATCAGGTAAAGTTTCTCTTGTAGTAGATGACGAGTCCGACGAGCGCGGCGACGATGATCACGATTATGACGACCCAGAGGACCATTATCGTGTTCATTCCACGGCAACCGGTTGATCCTGACGGTTTCGTGGTGGTTTCGCCGCTCGTGATTGCGCTCGAGCCTTCGGGCGTCGTGATCTGACCGGGATCGGTGTCGGGTATCGTTTCGTCGGGAGTCGATACGTCGGGGGAGGTGTCGGTTCCGGTTTCGGCTGCCGTCGTGATTTCACCGGTGGTTACCTCCGGAGTCGTCACCGGAGTCGTTCCGGTTACTTTGACGTTGATCGGTACCTTCGCCTCCTGACCGCGGAAGGTGACGGTGATCTCCCTGTCGGCTTCGGTGAGCGCGCGGGAGGGCTCGGTCCTGTAATAATCCGAAGGAATGGTGTAGTAGCTTCCGTCGGTGAAGTTTATACGGACTGCCATTCCGGTTGGATCGAAGCGTTCGCCGGCGAGGTATTCGGTCTTTTTCGGCGATGCCTGAAGAGAAAGGGATTTCGGCGTTTTAGGCAGAACGTATACCGTCTGCACGCATTCCTTGCCGCTCGCCTTGATGCTGAGAGAAACGTTGACGTAACCGGTGCCGCCGTCTTTCAGGATGAATCTGCCTCCGATAAGCTCGGGGCAGGTTACCGAGTAGGAGGACGCCGGGAGTTCGACGAACTTTCCGTTGTCGTAAACGGCGCTGATCACCATTCCGTTTGCCGAGAAGGAGTCGCCTTCGCCGTACTGGGTCTTGACCGGGGGCGTCGTTACGACAATAGCCGTCCAGTGGGACTGGGTGATCGTCAGGTCGGTAAGCGTTGCCTCGTAATAGAGCGAGGGGGTAAGATTGTATCTTATTACCACCGGCTTGCCCATTTCAAGAGGCGTCTCGAGAGAGGGAACGGTGGTGACCTTGTCGAGCGAGTCGATTATTTCGGTCGTATCGTCGTCGTAGGTTATCTTGAGCTTGAGACCGGTCAGATCCAGCAGCTCGCCTTCGACGTATCTGATCTTGTCGGGGTTCTTGTTTATGAGGATCGAGGTTATCCTTTTTCCGGTGGAGTAAACCTTGATCGTCACGTTCGTTTCGAGCCCGTTCCAGACGAGCGTCGCGAAGGCGTCTTCGGCGGTGAGAGGGGCGTCGGATTTCAGAGTCAGCTGGTCGGCGGTGAGATTGACCTGATGGGTCCCGTCGTCGTAGGTGACGACGGCGGCAATACCGGTTTTGTCAAAATGCTCGCCGGCGTTGTATTCGGTTTTGTCGGGCTGGCGGAGTATTTCTATCGAGGGGACGTGAAGAACGATGACGTCCTCGAGTGAGAGCGGTACGTTTCCGAAGGAAGCCGTGACCGTCGAACCCGCCGTATACGTTTCGGGAGCGTTGAACACCACGAGAGAGGTGACGTCCTCGCTCTTTCCGTCGGTCCATTCGACGCTGACCGTTATTCCGGTTGTGTCGATCGCGTCGCCGAGATAGTAATGCTTTGTTTGGGCGGCCGTGACCTGGGTGAGTTCGGGATCCAGAGCGATGGCGTCGAATTTCTTCGAGGCGCTGACGGTATCGACGTATACCGTCACTTCGACCTTTCCGTCACTGTCCGGGACTATCGGTTCGCCGATTCCGGCGACGGTGAAGTTTTTCACCTTCGTCTCGGTCGAGTCGCCGTCAAAGGTCGCGTAAACGTCGAGCGAATCCTTGTCGAGCGCGAGGGGATATCCTTCGCGGAGTTCGGCCGAGATCGCGCCGATCCTTACCGAACCGGCTGTAACCTGACGTACGGTGACGGGAAGGGATGCGGTCAGTTCGTGCTCGCCGAGCATGTAGGAAGCCGTGACGCTGCTGACGGTGGAGGGAAGAGTCTCGTCAAGAGCGGGAGTGAAGACGCAGTCGGCTATCGGAACCGGAAGGTCGGAAAAACTCCCGTCGACGTATTTTATCCTGAAGGTGATACCCGTCGGATCGAAGGGATCCTCGCCGGCGCGGTAGGTGTCCTTGTAGGTGCTGCCGGTCGCGTCGAGAGAATCAGCGGCGGTGACGGCAATCGTCAGGGTGGATGTCATCGTCGTGAGCGGAGTGGAGAAGGTGATCGACGTGTTGTTCTGGGCGAGAGGCCCCGTGGGAGAAAAAGACATTTCGGAGGCGGTGATCTGCGCCGAAGTTCCGTCGGAATAAAGGACGGTACCGACGTATCCTTCCGACGAGAAGGGCTGTCCCTCCTTGAAGACGGAGGCGCCGGTTCCGTAGGAAACGGCGAATCCGGTAACCGTTTTTTCGACAGCGGTGGAACCTTCCGGTACTTCGGTGGTGGTTTCGGGCTCCGCGGAAGTCCCGGTCGACTCGGAGGTTTCCGTCCCGGCAGGCGGTTCTTTCGTCTGCTCCGAAAGCGTCGCTCCCGTGCCGACGGCCAGCGCGACGATCAGGAGCATGACGGAAACGCTTAAAGCGATTTTCAAAGGAAGTTTAAGTTTCATTCCCATATTTCAATCCTTTCAAAAAGAGGCAAAACCGTACAGTGTATTATTTTACAAGATATATTATATCATTAATCCGCTGAAATTTCAATAGTTTTGTTGTGAAAGAACGGTGAAGACTGCGCAAAAAAACTCACGGCGCGCTTTCGGCGCGCCGTGAGTTTTAAGGGAGGTCAGTCGGCGTATACGCTGACCTGCTTTTTGTCTTTCGTTTTCTGCTCGAATTTGACTTTGCCGTCGATCAGGGCGAAGAGGGTGTGATCGGTTCCCATTCCGACGTTGTTGCCGGGATGAACGGCCGTTCCTCTCTGTCTGATGATGATGTTTCCGGCAAGAACGCGGGCACCGTCGGACTTTTTGACGCCGAGTCTCTTGGATTCGCTGTCACGTCCGTTCTTGGTGGAGCCGACGCCCTTTTTATGAGCAAAGAACTGCAGGGAAATTCTCAACATTTTTCTGTCTCCTTGTGTTTGTTGGTTGGCCGGTTTTACTTGTCAGAGCGGGCGTTCTATCACGTCCACCTGAAGGTTGTCGGGGTATTCCTCGGTCAGATCGTTGAGCTGATAGAAGTAGCCCTGGAAAAGGCCCGATACGGCGTATCTTCTGCTCTCGTCCTGTTCGTACTCCGGAAGAGCCGCGCGCGATGTGACGACAATTCTTGTCGCTCCATCGTTTACGTCGTAATCGACGTTTGCGGCATAAGAAATCTCCGCGGTGTTGACGATGAGCATCGTCATTGCCGAAAGCGCCGCGCAGAGGATATCCTCGCCCGCGTCGCCGTAGCCGGTGTGTCCGTTTTCCTCGAATCCGTAAAAAATACCGTTGCTTCTGTAAAAAACGACCTTTGTCATTGGAAATCAGCCTTCGATTTTAAGGATGCTGACCTTTGTGTAGGGCTGTCTGTGGCCCATTTTCCGTTTTTCGTTCTTTTTCGCCTTGTAGGTGAAGACGCTTATCTTCGGACCCTTAACGTTGGCAAGAACTTTTGCCGTTACCTTTGCTCCTTCGATGACGGGAGTTCCCGCGCGGAAACCTTCACCGTCCGAAATTGCCTTGACCTGATCGAAAACGATCTCGCTGTCGGCCTCGCACTCGAGCTTTTCGACAAAAATGACGTCGCCCTCGCTGACCTTGTACTGCTTTCCGCCGGTTTCAATAACTGCGAACACGAAAAGCACCTCTCTTTCATAAGACTCGCTGAACTCCGGCGACGCGGCGGAAAATGCGTTTTTCACACGTTTTTCCGGGCATACTTAAAAAAGCCGGTCTCAAGCGGCGCTATATTATACAATAAAAAAACACGTGTGTCAAGGATTTTTTGAAAAAGAATAAAAAAAGAGCGAGAAAGAAAAGCGAATCGTTTCAGATTTTTGATTCGTTCCGACTCGCCCCCCTCATCCGGTTTTTCCGCCGGACGGAAAAAAGGCGGCGGCACCCAAAGAGCCGTCGCATCCTTTGGCTCCACACCGCGCGTAAGCTGTCGCCGTACGGCGACTGAAGGAGCCCGCGCAAATCACAGATTATGCAGTCTTAAAAGATCTTGCCGCCGAGGTGAACGTCTGCGCCTGCCTTCTCCGGCTGGAGTAGCGAAGCGGCGGCGCGGGAGTGAATGACAGCCCCGGGGGCTGTCAGAGCCGCGCCGTGACCGAGCCGCAGCGAGACGGGGGACCGCGCCAGCGGTGGATGAGGGCTACCGATTCGATCAGATATCTTTAGAGACAGAGGCACTTTGTTTGGCGGGCGGGTCTTTTCATGTATCTTAACGTTACGCCGTCCTCATCCGTCGCGCGTTCGCGCGACACCTTCCCCATCCGGGGAAGGCAAACGTCGACGGTCGCCTTGGATATGAGAACTAATCCAATTCGTTCGTCGATTATAATGGGTCTGACCGCCAGGAGAAGCGTCGCGCCCCTGCCTTCCCCGGCTGGGGGAGGGGGACCGCGAAAGCGGTGGAAGGAGCCCGCGCAACTCACCGATCAGCAGTCTTAATCGCTCGTTCCGCCATAATGAACAAAACGCTTTAATCCGCTTCACACTCGCTGTAAACCAAGAATAATAAACCACAATAAAAAAGGCAAATCATGGACAACCTTCAGAAAACGGCAAAAAGAAAGATAGACCACAGTAAAATATTTGCCTTGCTACTTATCGCCTGCGACTTTGTGAGCATCCATTTTTCCGGCTTTCTTGCCTTGTGGATAAGATTCGACTGCAGATATTCGGAAATACCCGCCGAATATTTTTCCGCCTATACCCACTTCATAACCGCCTACGCGGTCGGAGCGATAATAATCTTCAGTCTGCTCCGTATGTACAGATGCATGTGGCGCTACGCAAGCTACGGAGAACTGCTCAGAACGGTCGGCGGATCTCTCATAACCTGCATCCTGCACGTCTTCCTGATAACCGTCCTTTTCACCCGCATGCCCGCCTCATATTACTTCGGCGGAGCGGTCGTGCAGACGATACTTCTCGTTATCCCGCGCTTTTCCTACCGCCTCATACTTTTCATCCGCGCACTTTTCAAATCCAACGACGACAACGCCGCAAGGGTCATGATCATCGGCGCGGGTCAGGCGGGGCAGATGCTTCTTCGCGACGTGAGGACGTCGAAAAAACTTGTGGACAAAGCCGTCTGTTTTATCGACGACGACCCGGCGAAAAAGGGCAAACTGATAGAAGGCGTGCCGGTGGCCGGCGGCAGGGACGACATACTTGCCTGCGTTGAAAAATACAAAATACAAAAGATATACGTAGCCATCCCCTCGGCGAACGCGGAGGACAGGAAAAACATCATCAACGTCTGCAACGAGTCCGGATGCGAGATAAAGGTCCTTCCGGGGCTGTACCAGCTGGTGCTGGGGCAGGTCTCGGTCAGCGCCATGAAAGACGTGTCGGTGGAGGATCTGCTGGGCAGAGAGCCGATAACGGCGGACATGTCGGGAGTTTTCGGTTTTATCAACGGCAAGACGGTAATGGTCACGGGAGGCGGCGGATCGATCGGATCCGAGCTTTGCCGCCAGGTCGCGGAACACAAGCCGAAACAGTTAATAATATTTGATATTTACGAAAACAACGCCTACGCCATCCAGCTGGAACTGAGACATAAATACCCGGAGCTGGACCTTGTCGTCCTCATCGGGTCGGTAAGAGACAGCCGGCGTCTTTTCAAGGTGTTTGAAGAATACCGCCCCCAGATAGTATACCACGCCGCCGCCCACAAGCACGTGCCGCTTATGGAGGACAGCCCCTGCGAGGCGATAAAGAACAACGCCATCGGCACCTACAAGACGGCCTACGCCGCTATGCTCCACGGCTGTGAGCGGTTCGTGCTCATCAGCACCGACAAAGCGGTCAATCCCACGAACATCATGGGCGCGTCCAAGCGCCTGTGCGAGATGATAATCCAGTCCTTCGACCGGAAGATCAAGGAAGGTAAAGCAAAAGAGATACCGCAGCTTTTCACCCACGACGGCCAGGAAAACGCCGACAGTGACGGAACGGGAGAGATCTTCAGAAACGTTAAGACCGAGTTCGTCGCCGTAAGATTCGGCAACGTGCTGGGGTCCAACGGCTCTGTCATCCCCATCTTCAAAAAGCAGATCGAAGAGGGCGGCCCAGTAACCGTCACGCATCCGGACATTATCAGATACTTCATGACGATAAAAGAGGCTGTCAGTCTCGTAATGCTCGCCGGAACGTACGCCAAAGGCGGCGAGATCTTCGTCCTCGACATGGGCAGCCCGGTAAAGATAGACACGCTGGCAAGGAACCTGATAAAGCTTTCGGGACATACGCCGGACGAGGATATAAAGATCGTTTACACCGGCCTGCGTCCGGGTGAAAAACTGTACGAGGAAAAGCTTATGGCTGAGGAAGGCCTGAAAAAGACCGACAACGACCTCATCCATATCGGCTGCCCTATCCCCTTCGATAACGACGAGTTCCTGCGTCAGCTGGAAGACCTCATGCTTGCGGCTTACAGCAACAAAGGCGACATCCGCTCCCGCGTAGAAAAGATGGTCTCCACCTACCACCCCGAAAACGCCGGCAAATAGATAAGCATTCGCTACTCCTTGCCTCCCTTGTGTAAAGGGAGGTGTCGCCGCAGGCGACGGAGGGATTGTTACCGGGCCGATCGTGAACTGCTGAACAATCGTTCGTTTCACCAAAGTGTGCGACCACATTTGCCTTCCCCGGCTGGGACGCCTCCGCTTTGCGGAGCCGCGGGGGACCGCGCCAGCGGTGGATGAGGGCTAGCCGAGCGACAAGATATCTTAAACGATAATGGCACCCAAAGAATCGTCGCATTATTTGCTTGTCTCTCCTTGCCTCCCTTGTGTAAAGGGAGCTGTCGCCGTACGGCGACTGAGGGAGCCCGCGTAACTCGCCGACTTCGCACTTTTAATCGCCCCCTCCTCCGAAACACCGATCCCGCCGCTTCCTATACCACCCCCAGCCGCTCCTGAAAGCGGCTTTTTTATTACCAAACTGTCACGTAACTCATCCGTTAGCCGGCTCCGAGACCCATACCTCACCATCTTTTGTGATAAAAAGTGTTTTTTCGTTAAGTTTTAGTTGAACGTTAAGCGAATATGTGGTATAATAATGTGATAATATATATTTATTTTAATAAGAAGCAAATCCGGCGCCCGAACGCTGTCGCGGCAGGGGACGGAGCCGCGTTACAACGTCCCTTGCGGTATAACGTGACGGTGTGAAAGGAAAAATAAAATGTTCGTACGCAATGCAGGTGAAGATATAAGACCGTTTGAGAATAAAGTCTGGCTTTCCACCCCCACGATGCACGGAGACGAGCTCTACTGGGTCTCAGAGGCCGTCAAAGCCAACTGGGTCACCACAGCCGGTGAAAATATAAACGAACTGGAAAGGCAGTGTGCGGGGCTTGTCGGGCGCGGATACGGCGTCGGATTGTCCTGCGGGACGGCGGCGCTCCATCTCGCTGTAAAACTTTGCGGAGAAAAGCTTTACGGACAGCCGAAGGTCGGACGTGGGACGCTTGAGGGCCGAAAAGTATTTTGCTCGGACATGACGTTCGACGCCACCGTCAACCCGGTCGCGTACGAGGGCGGCGAGGCAGTCTTCATAGATACAGATCCCGAGACCTGGCAGATGGACGTCGACGCTCTTGAAAAAGCTTTTGAGATCTACCCGGACGTAAGGCTCGTCGTTGTCGCCAATTTGTACGGATTTTGCGCTGACCTCCGTCGTCTGCAAAGCGTCTGCCGCGCGCATAACGCGCTTCTGATCGAGGACGCCGCAGAGTCCTTCGGAGCGACCTGGGAGGGCTCCCAGACCGGCTCCTTCGGCGACGTCAGCGTTATCAGCTTCAACGGCAACAAGATCATTACCGGAAGCACCGGCGGAATGCTCCTTACCGATAATGAAGAAGACGCCAACAAAGTCCGCAAATGGTCCACCCAGAGTCGCGAGGCGGCGCCCTGGTATCAGCACGAGGAAATAGGATACAACTACCGTTTGAGCAACATAGTTGCGGGTATGGCTGATGGAGGTATAATAGGGACAAACTCAGAAAAGGCTCGAAAAGCTGCGTAAAATAAGGGTTTTAGGCGTCTAAGGCCTTCATTTCTGGAGAGCAAAGTTTTCCAATCTTTGAAAGTTAAGCGATCTAGCCTGATCGCACAAAAGAAGAATTTGACGGATGCCCAACGTGAGGGCATCTATTTGTTTATTGAGAAAACAGCCTAAGAAAAGAGATGACAACATATTTATTACCACTATAATTCCGCAATAGCCGCCATAAGTCAGAAATGTTATCTCGAGTTCCATTGAATTATCAAATTAAATATGATATAATAACACTGAAACCTTACTTTTCACGTAATAGATCGACGCCGAGGGCGTCCAGCAGTTCCTGTGTCTTTTTCTGAATGGCAGAAACTCTGCCGCCCTGACCGTCTCCGGTGTC
>JAEEGL010074067.1_pt1 | contig 10930 bp, 9 predicted proteins | sample 9134231 | NCBI WGS metagenome assembly JAEEGL01 (sample SAMN16246548, study PRJNA631951) | gut metagenome | biome: gut microbiome; feature: rumen; material: fiber-attached | host: Bos | place: Iran: Karaj | collected 2018-10 | reverse complement strand
GGAAGCTTCGTCGGCCCCGTCTGCACCGTCGACGGTGTGGATCCGCGCCTCCTGCTCTGTTCGCGGCAGGAAAACGGAACGGTCATGATCTTCGTGAACAGGACGGACACGGCGGATTATCGCTTTGGCAGCGATATCCTTGAGGATCGGCTTCATCTTTCGGAAAACACAGCGGAACTTATCCTGCGCGTCGGAGACGCCGACAGTCAAAGCTGGTTCCGCGCAGGGACGGATCACGAAGCGGCGGTGCGGGAGCTTATCGGCCTGCTTGACGGAGGCGAGGTCTTTATAAATACAGAGGCCCTGTCGTGCCGCGCCGCGCTGTTTTTTAAAGCGGAGAACGGGCTTTTGATCGATATTCTGGTGTACGATGAATTCGTATGGCTTTACGGTCATTCGACCAACGGAGAGGATATGATCTGCATTCGCGCCGACGGCGAAAAGCTTTCGGAATTCATTGAGCTTTTAACGGCGGAGGGAACGTCGGCCGCGGACCCGTGTTTTACGGGAACGACGCTGGGCGACTGCCGCGCGGACGAACGCTTCGGGCTCTTCGTGCCCGCCGCGGTTCCGGAGGGCTACACGCTCGTCTACGCTTCGATCATCTGCGATCGCGCCGTGCAGCAGGACACGGTGCCCGTCACCAAGCGCATAGAATATGAGCTCCGCGACGCCGACGGGCACTACATCCATGTCGATATCGACCCCGGCGACGAGGGCAGCCATACCGAGCCGACGCTCGAGGACGTGCAGGCCGCTTGGCGGGCTTTGCGAGACCGCTATACCGTTACAGTCCTTCGCAGCGGCGTGAAGATAGACGTCACAGGGCATTTCGATACCCCGCCGGAGGACGTTTATACGGTCGTTTCCTCCATCGGGGAATGATTCTGCCGAATAGATGCGAACAAGCCGGGAGCGTTTCCCGGCTTGATTTCATTTATATAGAGGCTTGATTATTCAGAACAGCTCCGGCAGAAGCTTTTACGCAATTCCCATCGCCATTCGAAGCAGCGTCACGGCGTCCGTGATGTTGATCTGTCCGTCGCCGTTTATGTCGCCCGCAGCGAACTGCTGCTCGGTAAGCTCGATCAAGCCCATCGAAGCGCGCATCACGATGACCGCATCCGCGACGTCCACAGCGCCGCTGCCGTTCACATCGCCGGGAATTGCAGGCTCTTCGTTCTCGATAGTTAAGTGCGGATTATCGATCAGCTCCGCATAAGGATAATCGGGGTTGCCTTCCATCGTCCAAACATTCTCGAAATCGTATTCCTCATAATTCGAACCATCCGCCATCTGCTCCTCGGTGAGCACGATTGCGCCGATGTGCTGACCTTCGGTGCACCCCTCAAGGCAGAAGCAGTTCTCGCAAGTGCAGTATCCTTCGTAATCATACCCGAACACCGCGCCAGAAACTTCACCGCCCGTTACCGAACCGATGTTATAACATTGATACAGTGCAAATTCATATCCCATGCCCACAAGGCCGCCTGCGATCTGCGCACCGTCTACCGCGCCGCAATTGTATGAATCATTGATGCCGGCACTGTTTGCCACGCCGGCAATGCCGCCTGCGCAAGCACCTGTTACATCGGCAAGACTATAGCTTTTTCGGACGCTGATCCATAGGGAACCAAAAAGGCCTCCCGCGTATTCGCCGCCGATCACACGGCCTGCAGCCATACAGCATTCGGCATATCCTTCAAACCAACCAGCGATTCCGCCAGCTTCCTTTTCCGAACAAACTATTCCGTTAGCCTTACAATTAAGCATCTCAGCCGCAGTCGAATGCCCGCAGAAATACCCCAAAATGGCTCCTGTAGCCTCCGAGCCTTCAAATATGCCAACCGACATACAGTCGCAAATTGAAATACTGTCACCTTCCATATATCCGATTATGCCGCCGCAGTAGGCTCCGCTTTCGATCCAGCCCCGGAAGGCGCAATCGTTAACTCTTACCTCAGCACCCCAGGCAACAATACCGCTGCAAGTGTAATTCCCGATTATATGGCTGTCAAGCACCATGAGATCCGATACCGTGCCGTTATACATACAGCCAAACAGGCCTTTGGTGATAAGGCTGTCATCCTCGGGGCATGCAAAGAGGCCGTATATCGCGTGTTCGCCTCCGTTGAAGTTGCCTTCGAACGATCTCATTTCATGCCAGGAACCGCCGTTTTCATCGGTGCAGTATTCCGACCATCCAATCGGCGTCCAAGTATTCGCCGGCGGGTTCTCGCTTGACCAGTCCTCCCAGCCCTCGGTATCGTTGAGGTAAATATCGTCCGTCAGCTCGAAAAAGCATCCGTAATAGCTTTCTCCCGCGTTTACCTGTTCGGCAAGGAAAGCAAGCTCAGCACCGTTCGAGATCAGGTACGGATCGCTCTCGGTACCGCTGCCTCCGGCAAAGGCCGAAGCAACGGACCCATCCCAAATCTCACCGTCACGCACAGTATGCTCGGCCGTCGCAAGCGCCGCAATCGGAATCACAACCGCAATCAGTGCGGCGCAAACGAGAAGTGAAAAAACTCGTTTAGTCTTGTTATTCATATTTTCCTCCTTATAAGTTTGATGGGTTTCTCGGATACAGACATTATACCATAGTTCTTTGAATTACGCAAGTGCGTATACGCAGCTGAGTAAAGTTTTTTATAATTTTGGTCGGAGGTACGGAAAATGTCTGTCAAGGATGCGGTGGCGCAGCGGTTCAAGAGGCTTTGCGCCGAAAGAGGAATAACGGTAAACGAGCTTGCGACCGCCTCCGGGATCACGCCCTCGACGGCGTACAGCATGCTGAATCCCGAAAGGCGCGACGTTTCGATCATAACCATCAAAAAGCTCTGTGACGGTCTCAGCCTATCGCTCGGCGAGTTTTTCGACGCACCGGAATTCAATTCGCTCAATCAGGAGATCGAGTAAAACTCACCGTGCGTTTGTTTTGCCTTTCGGTGTAAAAGACGTTTTAATATAAAAACGAGTTGTGAACTTTGTTCGACAACCCGTTTTTGTTTTATTTGTTTCTTTAGAACAGCTCCGGCAGCAGCTCGCGGAACGCTTCCCTCAGGGGGATCGAGATCTCCCTCATCGCGGGGTGTGCGGCGGGTGCGCAGCGGAGGGCGAAGAAATGCCGCCATTCGCGCAGATTCATCGTGCAGATGAACTCCGTTTTGAGGCTGTTCGGAAGCACGCTCCGCGCGTCCTCCGGCTTTGCGCCTTCCTTGAGCATCGCGAAATATGAATTCTCCGCGTTCTCCATCGCCTTTTCCCATTCGGTGAAAAGGGGGCTGCCGGGCTCCGCGAAATAGGGCTTTATAAAGGTCAGCTCGCTGCCGAATTTGGCGTTCGAATAATTGCAGTAGCGCGTCGATTCCTGCGAATAGCTCGCGACGCGGTGCCGCACCCATTCATGGGAAACGCCGCGGTCGCAGATGATGCGGACGCTGATCGAAAAATGCTCGATGGGGCTCTCGTGCCCGCGCTCGATCAGCATGCGGACCATGCGGGAGGCGGATTCCTCCGTCATTTTATCCTCGCTCTTGTAGCATACCCTGCCGCAGAGCTCGAGATGCCGCAGCACCTCCTCGCGCTTCGGGGGATTCAGAATTTCAAATGAAGGGGAAACGAGTCGCATAAAGTATCTCCTTTTGTTAATAGGGGCATGCCTTTCGCTCAGACCGCATGGCTTCCCCTCGAGTAACTGCTGATTAACGCGGCGTTTATACCTTTGTTCTCTTGATTGAGCCGTCGTCGGATTTCGAAACGACCTCCGCGATGCCGGCGTTTTTGATCATGCGGCGGCAGATCATGCATGGCGCGGGCTCAGCAAGCTCGCCGTTCGCGTCGAAACCGGCAAGATATAGAACGCTGCCGAGCATTTCCCCGCGGGCGGCGGAGATGATCGCGTTCTGCTCCGCGTGGACGGCAACGCATTTTTCGTACTGTTCGCCGTGGGGGATGTTGTTCGCCTCGCGCCAGCAGACGCCGGTATCGCAGCAGTTGGCTTCGCCCCTTGCCGCGCCGTTATAGCCGGTGGAGATGATCTCGTCGTTCTTGATGATGACGGCGCCGTACTGCCTGCGAAGGCAGGTGGAGCGCTTCGCCACGGAAGCGGCGATGGAAAGATAGTATTCGTCCTTGCTGATGCGGTTCATTGGTTCCCCCAAGTTGGTTTCTTCAGGCAATTTCTTGCCTTTTCAAGCTATTTTACCATTTTCCCCGGCGTTATTCAATAGCCGGAACAAAAAGAAGTCTCCCGGATATGCTTCCGGGAGGCTCCTTCTGTTTTCAGCCGTTCATTCCGCGATCCCGCCGTCATGGCCCTGCCAGATGATATAGTAGCCGTAATCGGTCGAACCGGGGAAATTGCGGATCTGCTCGGCGGTCAGGTAGCCGCAGATGCCGCCTTTTTCGTTGCGATAGACGTTGAGTCCGGCGGATTTGAGCCTTTCGAACTCTGCGTCCAGCCGTTCCGCCGCAAGCGCCACGACCTTCGGCTCCACGCTGTAGCTTCCGAGCCTTGCCTCGGCCTCATGGTATGCTGCATTTGCCGCCTTGCAGCGGTTCCATTCGTAGCGGTCCATCTGCGTGAGTACGTATTCCTCCCGCTTCCTGTTATAAGCCTCCATCCACTCCGGCGAGGACTGTTCGGTCGTGCCGGCGATTTCGTTGATCTCCTGCAGCCGCTTCCGGCATTCGTTGCTCCACTTTCTCTCTATATCGCAGTATTTTTTGTAGTACGGATCCTTTGCGCACTTCAAAAATTCCTCCGTCAGCATCTCATAGACGTCCGCTGTGAGATCGGTAACGCCGATATCCACGGCGAAGAGGCAGTCCTCGTGCTCGCCGTCGTTGATCGCGCGATTCAGCGCGCCGTCGATGTTCGTCCCGCCGTGGGACGGCACGAACTCTTGGATGCCGCCTGCTCCGGGCGCGTATAGTATCACCGGCTCCGGCGTCGGTGCCTCGGTCGGCGCTGCGGTCTGCACTGCGGTCGGCGCCGTTTCGCTTGTTCCCGTTTGCGCGGGCATGAGCGCGCTTTGCGTTTCGGGCTGCGGGGTCCCTCCCCTCAGCGCAGCGGTGACGGCGACCGCCGCGGCAACGGCGCAGGCGGCAGCGGCCAGCGAATACCAAAGAGTGCGCCTTGCGCCGCGCGTTTTTGCCGCGGACGCTATAAATTCTTCGTTGATGCCGTTTGTAATATCAAGGCCATCGATACCGTTCATAATAAACTCCTTTCCGTTAGACCCGGTAGCCCTCCGCTTTGAGATATGCCTTCAGCTTTTCCCGAAGACGAAAGAGCGTCGTTTTGACCGAACTTTCGCTGCGGCCGAGATCCCCGGCGATTTCACGGACGCTGTCCAGAAAAAAGTAGCGGCGGACGAAAATATCCCGCTTCTGCTTTTCAAGGCCGCCGAGAAATCCGTTGATCAGGCGGATGAGCTCCTTTGCTTCCGCTTCCTGCGAAACGTCCGCGGAGAAGGGGATGCACTCCTCCATCTCCCGCGTGAGCTCCGTCAGCTGCGCGGCGCGCTTCTTGGTCCGGTCGCTGCGGATGCGATTCAGCGCACGCTGCTTCACGATCCGCGCGAGGAACGGGAAAAGATAGTCCCTCGGCTCGTTCGGCGGGATGCTGTTCCACGCCGCGAGATACGCGTCGCTCACGCATTCCTCCGCGGCGAAATCGTCCGCGAGCAGGCGAAGGGCGAGCTGTTTCAGCCTCCCGCCGTATTTTTCGGCGGTGGCCTTAAGCGCGGAATCGTCCCTTGCAAGGTATTTGTCAACGATCCTTGAATCCTTCATGCCGCTCTCCTTTGGAATTGAAAGCCTTCACCCTATTAAACACGCTTTTTTCGGAAAGGTTACAAAGAATAATGAAAACCGGGCCGAAGCGCCGCTCCGGCCCGGGCGTGCCGCGAAAAAGCGGCTTTGTTCGTTTACATTATTCCGTCCGGATCGTTCCTTTCGATATGCCAGATCTCCTTCGCGTACTCGCGGATCGTGCGGTCGCTGGAGAACTTGCCGGCATTGACGGTATTCATAAGGCATTTCTTCGCGAACGCGCGCTCATCGCGGGTATCGTAGATCGCGCGGAGCTTGGTATTGACATAGTCCTCGAAATCGTAGAGATTAAAGTAATAATCGGGCTTGCGCCAATCGCCGACAAGCAGGGAGTTCCAGATCTCCCTGAATACGCGCGCGCTGTCCGGATCATTGGCGATGCTGCCGTCGATCAGCGAATCGACAGTCCTCTTCACGATGGGATCGCTGTCATAGATCTTGCGCGGATCGTAGTGCGGGCGCAGCCTCGAGAGCTCCTCCACCTTCGCGCCGAAGATATAGTTGTTCTCCTCGCCCGCGCATTCGACGATCTCGATATTCGCGCCGTCGTAGGTTCCGAGGGTGACCGCGCCGTTGAGCATGAACTTCATGTTGCCGGTGCCGCTCGCCTCCGTGCCTGCGGGCGAGATCTGCTCGCTGATATCGGCGGCGGGGATGATATGCTCCGCGTAGGAGCAGTTGTAGTTGGCGGCGAACACGACGCGGATCCTGCCGTTGACTTCCGGATCGGAATTGACCTTGCGGGCAATCTCGTTGATGAACTTGATGATGTTCTTCGCCATGAAATAGCCCGGAGCGGCCTTCGCGCCGAAGATGAACGCGACCTTCGGCATGTCCGCAAGGTGACCCGCCTTGAGCTCCTTATAGATATGAACGATCGAGAGCGCGTTCATGAGCTGGCGCTTGTATTCGTGCATACGCTTGACCTGAACGTCGAAAACGAAATCGGCGGGGATATCCGCGCCCTCCTTCTCCGCAAGGATCTTCGAAAGCTTCTGCTTGAGATCCTTCTTCACGGCGATGAATTCGTTGATCATGCCGTCGTCGATCATCGGCTCGAGCTGCTTGAGCTCGTCGAGGTCGGTGAGGAAACCGTAGCCGATCCGCTCGCCGATAAGGCGGGAAAGGCCGGGGTTGCAGAGGCCGAGGAAGCGGCGCTGGGTGATGCCGTTGGTCTTGTTCTGGAAGCGCTCCGGATAGACTTCATACCAGTCGTGGAGCACTTCGGTCTTGAGCAGGTTGGAGTGGATCTTCGCAACGCCGTTGACATAGGTCGAAACATAGGTCGCAAGACGCGCCATATGGATGCGGCCGTCCGCGATGATGCGCATGCCGGCGATCTTTTCGGCCGGAACGCCGCGGGAAGCGAGCTCCTTCTGAAGATGGGCGTCGATCTTCTCGATGATGTCGTAGATATTCGGGATAACGCTCTTGAAAAGGCCGACGTCCCAGGTCTCGAGCGCTTCGCTCATCAGGGTATGGTTCGTATAATTGAAGGTGCGGCGGGCGATATCGAGCGCTTCCCCGAAGCTCCTTCCGTCCTCAATGAGCAGGCGGACGAGCTCCGGAATGCTTACGGTCGGATGGGTATCGTTGAGCTGGACGCAGTTCATCTCCGCGAAATTGTCGCTCGTTCCGAAAATACGCTTATGGCGGCGCATGATGTCCTGCAGGGACGCGCTCGAAAGGAAGTACTGCTGCTTCAGGCGCAGGCGCTTACCCTCGTAGGTGCTGTCGTTCGGGTAAAGCACGCGGGTGATGTCCTCCACGGCGTTCTTTTCGCGGACAGCAAGGGCGTATTCCTGGGAGTTGAACGCGGCGAAATTGAATTCCTCCTCCGCTTCGCTCTGGAAAAGGCGCAGCGTGCCGACGGTACAGGTGTTGTAACCGATCACGGGCATATCGTAGGGAACGGCGATGACTTTGCCCGTTGCGAATTCGACGGTGACGGTCTTGTCGTCGCGCCTGCGGCTCCAGGGATCGCCCTGGCGCTGCCAGTCATCCGCCTTCTCCGCCTGGAAGCCGTTGATGAATTCCTGCTTGAAAAGGCCGAATTTATAGCGGATGCCGTAGCCGTCGAGGGGCAGATCATGCGTCGCGGCGCTGTCGAGGAAGCAGGCGGCGAGACGGCCGAGACCGCCGTTGCCGAGAGCGCAGTCCTCGATATCCTCCATGATGGCGATATCCACGCCGCGCACTGCGAGAAGGCGCTTCACATCGTCCAGCAGCTTCAGCGAATAAAGGTTGTTATAGATCATCCTGCCGGTCAGATACTCGGCGGAGATGTAATACGCCCTGCGGTTCTTTTCGCGAACGCGGCGGCTCCTGCGCCAATCGTCCGCGATCGCGTACATAACTGCGCTTGAGATCGCCCTGTGGAGCTGTTTGGAATTCGCTTCGCCCAGTTCGACCTGATAATCCCCGCGAAGGATGTCCTCCGCGCGCCGGATAATGCCCTTTGCATCCATTAACATAGTTTCGGTTCTCCTCTTATTAAGGTTATGGAAATATGATTATTTACTTTATTTTTTGGCTCGTTCAATAAATTTTTGCCGGAAATCCCGAACGATGCGTACGAGGTCCTCGCCGTCCGCGCAGTCATTGACCCGGCGCCGCAGCTCCGTTCCGCCGTACATGCCCTTCGTGTACCAGGCGACGTGCTTGCGCATATCCACGAACGAACCGCCGCCGTGCTCCGCAACGTATTCGGTAAAATGAGTGAGCGCCGCGTCGAGCTTTTCGACGGGCGTCGGCTCCATGTACGAAGCGCCCGTCAGCGCCGCTTTGATCTCGGCGAAAAGGAAGGGATTCCCCTGCGCGCCGCGGGCGGCCATGATGCCCGCGCAGCCTGTTTCTTCAAGCATCGCGAGCGCGGACTCCGCCGTAAAAATATCGCCGTTGCCTATGACCGGGACCGATACCGCGTCGACGACCGCTTTGATGATCCCGCGGTCCGCAGTGCCGGAATACATCTGCATCCGCGTCCTGCCGTGAACGGTCATAAACGCCGCGCCTGAATTTTCCGCGATCTTCGCGAATTCAACGGCGTTGACATGCTCACCGTCCCAGCCCTTGCGGAATTTGACGCTGACGGGAACGGGCGAAGCCTTGACGGCAGATTCGATGATCTTCCCCGCGAGAACGGGGTTTTTCATCAGCGCCGAGCCGTCGCCGTTCGACGTGATCTTCGGCGCGGGGCAGCCCATGTTGATATCCACAACGCTGACGCCCGAGCTGTCGACGAGCTTATCGAAAAGCCTTTCGACCGTTTCCGCGATGATCTCGGGATCGTGCCCGAAAAGCTGCACGCCGCAGGGCTTTTCCGCCTCCGAGATCGAGATCAGCTCCTGCGTCTTTTTGTTGTTGTAATGCAGGCCGTTGGCGCTGACCATCTCCGTGAAGGTGAAATCGCAGCCCTTTTCGATGCATATCCTCCGGAAAACGCTGTCCGTGACCCCCGCCATCGGCGCGAGCAGCACGGGCGGCAGGCAGTCCGCGGAATAAGCTTTCCCCGGTTTCAGGATCGAAAACAGCTTTTCGCTTTTGTTTTCCGCTTCCCGATTCATTCGTCAAGGTAGAAAACGCCTTCGCAGACCGTCTTCGCGGGGCCGAACATATAGAGGCTGTTGTCGGGCAGCCACTCGATAACGAGCGTGCCGAGCTCCATATGAACGTTCACCTTCCGCCCCGTATGGCCCGCAAGGATGCAGGCGACGACGGAAGCGCAGGCGCCGGTGCCGCAGCAGAGGGTGCAGCCGCAGCCGCGCTCCCATGCGCGCATGATGATATTTTCGGTATCAACGACCTGCACGAAGTCGACATTCGTCCTTCTCGGGAAGATCGGGCTGTGCTCGATATCCTTGCCGTAATACTCAACGTCCGTAAGGTCCGCGTCGTCCACAAAGGCGACGGTATGCGGAACGCCGGTATTGACGCTCGTAACGGTGAAGCGGCGGCCGTGGGAATAAAGGTGCTTCTGCTGGAATTCGCCCTCCGCGGAAACCGGGATCTCCTCGCAGGCAAGCTTCGGTTCGCCCATATCGACACCTATGCCGGTCACAACGCCGTTTTCGACGACTGCATGGGGCCGTTTGATGCCGGAAAGCGTTTCGACCGTGAAATCGGGCTTATCCATGATGCCCTTTTCGATGCAGTATTTGACGAAGCAGCGGATACCGTTGCCGCACATTTCCGCTTCGCTGCCGTCGATATTGAGGATCAGCATCTTGATATCCGCGATCTTCGAATTTCTGATAACGAGCAGGCTGTCCGCGCCGACGCCGATATTGCGGTGGAGGATCTTCATCGCGAAATCGTTGATATCGCTTATCCTCTCCTCGCGGTCGTCGATGACGACCATGTCGTTGCCGAGGCCGTGCATTTTCGCGAATTTGAATTCCATATTATTCTCCCCCGAAAAATAGTGTTCCGTTCAGTCGAGGATGAGCCCGACGGGGCAATGATCGCTGCCCATTACATCCGCATAGATCAGCGCGTCCTTCACCCGCGGCAAAAGCCTTTCGCTGACAACGAAATAGTCGATGCGCCAGCCGGTGTTCCGCTCGCGCGATTTGAACATATAGCTCCACCAGGTATAGGCGTCCGTCCTTTCGGGATAGACCCGGCGGAAGCTGTCCGCAAAGCCCGCGTCGAGCAGCGCCGTGAATTTTTCCCTTTCCTCGTATGTAAAGCCGGCGTTTCCGATATTGGATTTGGCGTTCTTGAGGTCGATCTCATTATGGGCGACGTTCATATCGCCGCAGACGACGACGTGCTTCACCTTATCGAGCTCCGTCAGGTATTCGCGGAAGGCGTCCTCCCAACGGCAGCGATACTCAAGCCGCGTCAGCTCGCGCTGCGCGTTCGGGGTATAGACCGTGACGAAAAAGGATTCCGGGAACTCGAGCGTTATAACGCGGCCCTCGCCCTCGAATTCCTCGCCCCTGTCCATGCCGTAACGGACGGAAAGCGGCTCCTGCTTCGAAAAAACGGCGGTGCCGGAATAGCCCTTCTTCACGGCGTAATGCCAGTAGGCGTGATAGCCCTCCGGCGCGAAGTCGATCTGGCCCTCCTGCAGCTTCGTTTCCTGCAG
>JAEEGL017305016.1_pt1 | contig 10931 bp, 9 predicted proteins | sample 9134231 | NCBI WGS metagenome assembly JAEEGL01 (sample SAMN16246548, study PRJNA631951) | gut metagenome | biome: gut microbiome; feature: rumen; material: fiber-attached | host: Bos | place: Iran: Karaj | collected 2018-10 | reverse complement strand
TGCAGGCGCCTGAGCTCCTTTCTGGTCGAGCACATGTCGCTTGACCCGGTCATTCTGATCAGCGAACCCTTTGCCTTCTGGCAGAGCGCCGAGGTCACGGCCGATCTGTATTCCAAGATACGGCGCATCCGCTTCTGCGCCGGCCAGATCTTCTACCAGGATCAGTCTCTGGATTATCTGAGCGGTGAGGAGGTCTATGTCAATCTCAACCAGCTGCTCTGGCATCTCAAAAAAAGGGATGAAGCCGGCTTTACGGAATATCTGCAGCTGCTGTGTTCCAAGAGTGATCTCAATGAAAATGATCTGCAGATCCTCTCAAGAGGCCTGACGGAATTCTGCCTGACCGTCCTGAAGGACAACGGGCTGAACGAAAACCTGAGGACAAGGGATGCGGATCTGATGGAAAAAGAAAAAAACGCCGCTTTTTCCAAAGGGGCACTATTGGATTACGCCGCCGCTGTCTGGCGCTTCCTGCAGGAGCACATGGATAAGAGTGCCGAATCGGAAGACATCATTTCCCGGGCCAAGCGCTATGTGGACGAAAACTACCGCGAAAACATCGACAGGGATGATGTGGCGACGGTGGCCTATGTCACTCCGAACTATCTGTCCAAGCTTTTCCGCAACCACATCGGGATGAATCTCAGGGAATACATCAACCAGCTGCGCATAGAGGAAGCCAAAAGGCTGCTGTTGTCGACTTCCATGTCGATCAGCGAGATCGCTTCTTATGTCGGCTACTACAACATCTCTTATTTTTCCACCGTTTTCCATAAGCTGACGGGCTTAAGCCCGATAGACTGGCGCAACCGCAGTCAGGAGAAAAAAGATGAAATGGAATGAACAGATAGCCGCGGACAGAAAGAAACTTTCGGAAATGAAAAGCGTTAAGGAGAAACTGCTTTTTGTGTGGGACTATTACAGGTTCGGCTTTCTGGCCGGTGCTGTGGTGCTTGTGCTTCTTGTCAGCTTCCTTATCCAAAGCGTCTTTGCCCCCAGGCCGCTTTTCTACGCGGTCTTTCTCAACAGCGACGCCGCGATACGCGAGTGCGATCCCTCTCTTTTGGAAAAGGAAGCGGAAAAGGCCGGTCTGAACACGAAAAAGAAGATCGATGTCGACGATACTCTGCATCTGGGCCAGAAACAGCAGGAAGAGGAGGACATGAGCACAAGACAGGTGCTTCTTGCCCTGTTCAGCCTGGGCGAGGTGGACCTGTTTGTCTGCGAAGAGGAGTATTTTGAAGCCTACGCCAGAGAAGGCGCCTTCCTTGATCTCAGCCAGTACGAAGAACTGAAAGAGATTCTGGCATCAGACGGATACAGCGTGACATTGTTGGAAGATCAGAGCGAAAGAACCTGCGGCGTGTGGCTGAAGGACGGGGTGCTGTTTGAAGCCGGCTATTATCACAAGCCGGTGCTTGCCGGCATCTGCGAGCAGGGAAAGCTGCAGAAAAATGCCCTGGATTTTCTGATTCAGATCACAGAATAAAAGAAAACGGCAGCCGCTCCACGCGGCTTTTTTTTCATAAAAAACCGTGCTTAAATGCGCAAGTGTTTTGTACTTTTTTGAATGAAGCCTTTCTCTGGAACAATTAATATGTAATTAGTAGAAATATCCTATAGAAAAGGAGAAACTTTATTATGCCCGAAACGAAAACGGTGCAGAGCTCGGAATTCGACAATATCCTGGCTCAGCAGAGGAAGGAGGCCAGAAAAGAGCAGTTCAAGAATGACTTTCCGCTCTATCTGATGATGCTGCCCGGCATCATATACCTCATCATCAACAACTATCTGCCGATGTTCGGCATCCTTTTGGCGTTCAAGCGTATCAACTGGGCCAAGGGCATCTTTGCCAGCCCCTGGGTCAGCTTTGCCAACTTCGAATACCTTTTCAAGACCAAGGACGCCTTCGTCATGATCCGCAACACGGTTCTGTACAATCTGTTCTGGATCATTCTGGACCTGTGCATCGCGGTCTTTGTGGCCCTGTGCATGAACGAGATCGCCCAGAGGCGCATCGCCAAGGTGATACAGCCGGTCATCTGCTTCCCCTCCATGGTGTCGGCAGTCATCCTGAGCTTCCTTGTCTACGCCTTCCTGAGCTCCAGCTACGGCTACATCAACACGACCTTCTTCAAGGACAATCCGATCAGCTGGTACACGGAAGCCAAGTACTGGCCCTTCATCCTGACCCTTGTCCACATCTGGCAGGGAGCCGGACAGAGCTCGGTCATCTACATGGCTTCGATAGGCGGCATTGACAAGAGCCTGTACGAATCGGCAAGGATAGACGGTGCCAACAAGCTGGATCAGATCCGCTACATCACGCTGCCCTTGCTGAAGCCGATGATCACCATGATGTTACTGATGTCCATAGGACGCATCTTCAACTCCGACTTCGGTCTGTTCTACCAGGTGCCGCTGGGCAACGGCATGCTGTACGAAACGACCCAGACCATAGACACCTATGTCTACAAGGCTCTTATGGTCAACAACAACGTCGGCATGAGCTCGGCCGCCTCGGTCTTCCAGGCCATCATCGGATTCATTCTGGTTCTGATCTCCAACCTGCTGGTTCGCAAGATCAACCCGGAGAACTCCCTGTTCTAGGAGGTGTTTATGGCAAACAAGAAAAACAAAATCACCCTGATGAAGGGAGAAAGAGAATTCCATTACATCGCCCTGACGGTGATGATCCTTCTGATGCTTTTCTGCACGGTCCCTTTGATCCTGATGTGCACGGTGTCCTTCTCCTCGGAAATGTCCCTGGTGCACGGCTACCGTTTCATCCCGGCGGAATGGTCCTTTGAGGCCTATAGCTTCCTGTGGGCAAAGCGGGCAACGATCATGCGCGCCTACGGACTGGCCATCCTGATCACGGTGATAGGTACGACGGCGTCTCTGACGATCACGTCATTGTTCGCCTATCCGCTTTCACGCCAGGACTTCAAACCCCGCAATGTGATCGCCTTCATTCTGTTCTTCACCATGCTCTTCAACGGCGGCATGACCTCCAGCTATATCGTCTGGACCAAGCTGTTCAAGATCAAGGACACCCTGTGGGCTTATCTGCTGCCGGGTGCTCTGATGGGCGGCATGAACGTGCTGATGGTGCGCAACTACTTCAACCGCAACATACCCTATTCCATCATTGAAGCGGCCAGACTGGACGGGGCGAGAGACCTCACCATCTACTCCCGCATCATGGTTCCGCTTTCCAAACCCATCATGACGACCATAGGTCTGTTCTCGGCTCTGGGATTCTGGAACAACTGGAGCGCCGGCATGTACTACATCAATAACCCGAAGCTCTATACGATACAGGTCTATCTGAAGAAACTGATGGACTCCATCCAGTTCTTAAGGACTACGGACTTGCAGGACGAGGCCATTGAGCTGGCCAGAAGGAGCCTGCCTACCGAGTCCGCCCGTATGGCCATCGCCATCATCGCCTTATTGCCGGTTCTGATGGTCTATCCCTTCATACAGCAGGAGCTGATCAAGGGCATGGTCGTTGGCGGCGTGAAAGGATAAAACATGGAAAAACGGAAACCCTTTGAGACAGCCAGACCGGAAGAGGTGGGCATTTCTTCCGATCTGATCCTGGAATACATTGACAATCTCGAACACAGCGAGACCGAGATGCACGGTCTGATGATCATGCGTCACAATAAGATGATCGCCACCGGCTGGTGGAATCCCTTCGGACCCAATCTGCGTCACGGGCTGCAGAGCCATACCAAGACCTATGCGGCCACCGCGGTCGGCATAGCCTATACCGAAGGCATCCTGAAGCTGGATGAGCGCATCATCGACATTTTCCCGGAAGACGCTCCGGAGAATCCGAGCGAAAACCTGAAGCTTCTGACGGTGCGCGATGTGCTCTGCATGGGCTGCGGCATGGACGAAATGCCCCGCAACTCCGAGCACTGGATAAAAGACTTCCTGGCCATCCCGGTCAATCACAAGCCGGGAACCACCTACATGTACAACTCCAGCGGATCCACCTTACTGGGCAGCATCGTGCGCAAGAAGACGGGCCTGGGTCTGCATGAGTATCTGACACCGCGCTTATTCAATAAGATAGGCATCAATCCGGACAACCTGCGCTGGATGTGCATGGCCGACGGCATTGAAGTGGGCGGCGGCGGACTGTATGCGACGACCGAGGACAACTTCCGTCTGATGAAGCTTTATGCCAACGGCGGCGTGTGGGAAGGCGAAAGAATACTGGCGGAGGACTATGTGAAACTGGCGACGACGAATCAGAACGATTCAGCCACCGAGTCCATCAACAATCCCCAGGCCTTCGACAACTTCCTGGGATACGGTTTCCAGATCTGGATGTGCAAACCGCACAGAGCCTATAGGGCGGACGGTGCGATGGGACAGTTCACCATCGTTCTGCCGGACCAGGATATGGAGATCGCCATCAACGAAACGGCGGTGGGAGCCCACTGGGCCCAGAACACCCTGGATATCACCTGGGACTTCATCGAGAAGATACAGGGCGATACCGTGCTGTCGGAAGACGATGCGGCTTATGACAGACTGAGCCGCAAGCTGAAGACGCTGAATGTCGGGAATCCCGTCTGCGCGCCTTTCAGCCCGCTGAAGAAAGAGATCGACGGCGTGGAATATGCGCTCAAGAGCGGCATATTTACTCCCTTCGGCTTCAACTTCATGACCGGCCAAAAAGCCGACAACATCAAGACCTTCCGTTTCGATTTTGACGATTACGGACTGGTGTGGCATTTTGAGACCGAATCGCATAGAAAGGAAGCCATCTGCTTCATGACCAACGGCACCCGCTTCACCAACCTGCTCAACAAGCCGGAAGATCTGACCCAGCTCTATCTGGGAGATGCCCACTTTGAGGGGGATGACACACTGGTGTTGGTCGGACGCTGGGTGGAGACCTGCATTACCGACACCTACCGGCTCACGTTCAAGGGAAATCAGCTGGAAGTGACGACCGGAAACAATTCGGCCTTCAACTTCTTCAAGCCCGAGCCCATTGTGGCCGAAAGAGTCTGAGAAAACAAAGAAGCAGGGGCACAGACCGTCGGGCCTGTGCCCCTTTTTACAAGGAGAGACGCCATGGGAAAACGATTTGACACACTGCTGTTTCCGGGAGGCAGGACAAGAGCCTTTACTCTGAGCTATGACGACGGCGTGATACAGGACAGAAGACTGAGCACGCTGTTTGACAGATATGGCCTGAAATGCACTTTCAATCTGGGATACGGGGTACTGGAACATGTTGATCGGAAGGAAGATGAAAACGGGAACGTGCTGTTTGATGTTTCCAAGATCCAAAAAAGCGAAGTAAAAATACTGTATGAAAACCATGAGGTAGGCGGCCATTCGCTCTATCATTCGTCCCTGAACAGTCTGGGAAGCCCCTATGCCCTGTATGAGATCCTGGAGGACAAAAGACAGCTGGAAACTTTGGTGAACAAGCCCTTAAGCATGTTCGCCTATCCTTTCGGCTTCTATGACGAGAAGCTGAAGGATCTTCTGAAAAAGGCGGGCTATCTGGGAGCAAGGACCGTAAACAGCACCCGCAGTTTTGCGATCCCGGATGACTTTCTGGAATGGAATCCGACCTGCCATCATAATGACGAACAGCTGTTTGAACTTCTGGACAGATTCTTAAACGGCCGGGCCATGGGTGCGCAGCTGTTTTATCTCTGGGGCCATGCATACGAGTTTGACTTTGACAAAAACTGGGACCGCATCGAAAAGGTCTGCGAAACGGTTTCAGCGCATAAGGACAGCGTCTGGTTTGCGACCAACAGCGAAATCATGCGTTATGTAAATGCCTACAGAGTGCTAGAATATAGTGTAGACGGGTCCATGATCTATAACCCTTCCCTGATCGATGTCTGCATACAGACAGCCTTTGGACAGACGGAATGCCTGAAATCCGGGGAAGTGACCATGATCAGAGACACCCCTTTGTAAACCATGAAATACACCGATTCCCTGATGAAATTCCTGGAGAGCATCGCCAACATGCTGATCGTCAGCATGCTGTATCTTTTGTTCTCCCTTCCGGTCTTTACGATGATCCCGGCCGGAGCTGCCTTGTACCACGTGACGGTAAAGGTGATCTTCGGGCCTAAGGAGGGAAAGGGCGTATGGAAGGATTTCTACACGACTTTCAGACAGAACCTCTGGGAAGGGGTCATTCTGAACGTGATCTGCGTGGCGGCAGCCGCGGTGGTCTTTATCGGCGATTATACCGGGATACAGATCTATACCTGGAACATCTTCGGTCTGTTGTATCTGATCCTGGGCATGGTCATCACGATTGCCTTTGTGACCGCCCTGATCTACATTCCGCCGGTATTGAGCCGCTTTGAGGCTGACATATGGACGGTCTTAAGGCTGGCTTTCTATTTTGCCTCGCATAAGCTGATCGTCAATCTCTGCCTGGCCATCCTTCTTTCGGCCATGCTGTATTTCCTCGATTTCTTCCCGCTGGCTTTGTTGATCATCCCGGCCTTGTTTGCCGATCTGATGCGTCCGACCTGCGAGAAGACGATGAACGATTTCATCGAGCTGAACCATCTGGAAGAAAGCCTGAAGGAAACGGAAGAGGAAAGCGAAACGGAAGAGAGCGTGTCGGCCACCGATCTGGATGAAAAGATGCGCCGGAAAGGAAAGTAAGCATGCCGGATATCATTCTCAAGAATGTGACCAAGATCTATCCCTTTGAAAAGACCGGCGGACTTTTCGGACGCAGGGAAAAGGAAAAGAAGCTGGCGGAACAGAAGAAGATGCCCCATCTTTCCAACGAAGGGGTCATCGCCCTCCAGCATATCTCACACCGCATCAGAAGCGGCGAATTTGTTGTGATACTGGGACCCAGCGGCGGCGGCAAGAGCACGCTGCTGCGCCTGATCGCCGGACTGGAAAAGCCGACCTTGGGCGAGATCTTTTTTGATGACAGAAACATGGCAAACGTGAAAGCCGAGGACAGAAATGTGTCCATGGTCTTTCAGGAATACGCTTTATACCCCAACCAGTCCGTTTATGAAAACATCGCCTTTCCGCTTCTGGCGCGCCATGAGACGCGTGAGGAAATCGAGCAGAAGGTAAGGGAAGCGGCAAGATGGGTCAGCATGGATTCCAAGCTGGATGTTCTCATACATCATCTCTCGGGCGGGGAAATGCAGCGGGTGGCTTTGGCCAGAGCCCTGGTGAAAAAGCCGGAAGTGCTCTTATTGGATGAGCCGTTTTCCAATCTGGATGTCCTTCTGCGCAACCGGCTGCTGAATCTTCTAAGGGATCTGCATGAAAAAAGCGGCTGTACCTTTGTCTATGTCACCCATGAGCAAAGCGACGCGATGCTTCTGGCTGACAGCCTCCTGTTGATCAAAGACGGCATCCTGCAGCAGGCGGGAAGCGTCATAGATCTGTATCAGAATCCCCGGGATCTTTTCACGATGAGCTTTGTCGGCTATCCGGCCGCCAACATCTGGAGAGATGTTCCCGTCTGGCATAAGGGAAACAAACACGGCATCCTTTTGGGCGAAAACGAGATCGTCTGTTCCAACAAAGCGGTCGCGGCTCTGCGTAAAAGGGATACGGTGACGGTGGCCATAAGGCCGGTAAGGATACAAAAGGCCGCAGATGGAATTCATGCGGTGTTTGACTACATGGAAAACATAGGCGCGGACAGTTACCTGCATGCCCGCATGGGTGACAGGGAGATACTGAGCGTGCAGAAGACAAGCGATCTGGGCTTATTACAGATCTACAGGGGAGCGGATGTGTATTTCCGCCTGGATACGGAGGATCTGTATTACTTTGACGAAAAGGACATGCGCATCGCATGAAGGAATCAGAACTGAACATACGGGTTTTGCGCAAAGACGAATGGGAGCAGGCCAAACAGCTGGCATGGGACGTCTTTGAAAAGGACATCCTGCCTTTTTATCCCCCGGAGGCCGAAAAGGAGTTTGCGAAAATCCTTGGCAACGACCTGATGCTGAGCTGGCTGCGCTTTGTGGGCGCATTTCTCAAGGATAAGCTGGTAGGCATTCTCGTATGGCGCGAGGATGATCACATATCCTACCTGTTTGTCGATTCCGTCCATCAGCAGCAGCACATAGGCCACAGGCTGATAAGCTGGCTGAAGGAAAAAAGAAAAGGCCATGATCTGAGCGTCAATAGCGTGCTGACGGCTATCGGTTTCTATGAGAAGGAAGGTTTTGAAAAAGAAGCACTGCCCGAAAGCAAGGGAACCATACGGACCGTAGCGATGCGCTATCGATGCAAGGAAGAAGCATAAGGACAGGAAATCTGTCAGGAGGAAAGCATGAATCTGAATCGTGAGATCACGGAAATCGCCCCGGAGTATTTTGAGACACCGGAGCACAGGGGAAAAGTCGACAAGCTTTTCTATGAAACCGTCAACTACACCAACAACGAAAAGATGGAGAAATACTGCTATGTCTACACGCCTTATGGCTATGATCCCGAAAAGCAGTACGATGTGTGGTATTACTGCCACGGAGGCCATGAACTGGCAGACAAGTATCTCTTTGATAACGGCGACAGAAACGCGCTGAAGTGCTTTCTGGACAATCTGATCGAAAGAGGCGAGATCCGTCCGCTGATCGTGGTCGCTCCCTGCTTCTATCTGAACAACACCGTCTCCGATGATCAGGATCCGGTGGAACTTTCCAAGGCCTATCCGACCGAATTTGTCAACAGCATCATGCCGGCGGTGGAATCCAGGTACCATACCTTTGCCAAGAGCACGGACAGACAGGGACTGCGTGAAAGCCGCGACCACCGTTATATTTCCGGCTGGTCCATGGGCTCCAGCTGTACCTGGTTCAGTGTCATGCAGGCGCTGGACTGCTTCCGTCACATCGCGATCACCAGCGGTGACTGCTGGATCAAGGGCATCTTCGGGGGAAGACACTTCCCGGAAGAGACCGCCAAGCTGACCGTAGAGTCCATCCGCGAACAGGGTTTTACCTCCGAGGACTTCTGCATCTATGTGGAGACCGGTACCGCGGACATCGCCTATCCGAATCTGGATCATTTCATTCCGGCTCTGAAGGAATATCCCGATGTCTTTGTCTTTGAAGGCGAAAAACAGAACATCGGCTTCCACCTCTGGCCGGAAGGAGAACATCATACCCAGTGGCGTTTGCAGTACATCTTCAACGCCTTGCTGGCCTATCTCGCGGAATAAGAGAAAACCAGAATCATACATAAAGTTCTTTCGCAGGAAAGAACTTTTTTGTTTGGAATGAGCAATCATCTGTGAAACAAAATGTAAATAAATGTAAAAAGATGAAATAATACTTGAAAATTGATTGCAAACAAAATAAAATAGGGAATATCAGTAAAGGAGAACGAACTGTTATGACTTTGATTAGGAGAATTGTCTGTCTGTTGCTTTCGGCAATATTGCTGACAACAGGCTGCAGCAAGCAGCCGGATCCCGATTCGGGAAATACCGCGAAACCCGTGACCATCGCGCTGACATCCAACCTGATGACCATGGATAATACCCTGGCTACCGACGGTGCCTCGTTCACTCTTCTTTCCATGTGTCTGAGCGGACTGACGCAGATGGAAGAAGACGGTGTCGCCCATCCGGATATGGCCACCTGGGACATCAGCGACGACGGTCTGATCTACACATTCCATATCTTTGAGGACGCGAAATGGTCAAACGGCGATCCTGTGACCGCCAACGACTTTGTCTTCAGCTGGAGACGTTTGGTCGATCCGAAAACCGCGTCTGAGTATGCCTTCATTCTGGATACCCTGCATGTGGAAAACGCTGCCGCATGTGCGGCCGGTGAACTGCCGGTGGAAGCGCTCGGCGTAGAAGCGAGCGATGACAAGACTTTTGTCGTCAGGCTCTCTCTGCCCTGTGACTTCCTGCTGACGCTGATCACCATGCCTTTGTTTTCGCCGATCAATCAGGCTTTCTTTGAAGCCGAAGGAGATTTGTATGCTCAGGGCATAGATCACCTCCTTTACAACGGTGCTTTCACCATGACCGGCTGGGATGAAGGTTCAACCTATACGTTTACCAAAAACCCCAATTACATCCATGCGGATGATTTCACGCAGGAAACCGTCGTCTTCCGTATCGTTCTGGAGACCCAGACCGCGATACTGGAATACCAGCAGAGTAATATCAACATCCTGACTTTGACCGGTGAAATGGTCGATTTGTACAAGAACGAGAGTGGCTTCCACAACAGACTGGAAGGCACGATGTGGTACCTGTTGCCCATGCTGGGAAACAAGACTATGGCCAACAAGGATCTGCGTAGCGCGATCTCTCTGGCTGTTGACCGCAACGCGATCGCCACGGAAGTCCTGAAGGACGGCTCCCGTGCCGCTGACGGCATCATAGGCCACAGTTTTGCCTTTGACGCAAACGGCACCGATTTCCGCGATACGGCCGGAAATCTCATCGAGTATGATACTGCCAAGGCTGCCGCTGCTTTTGCAAAAGCCAAGGAAGCCTTAGGCGAAAACATCACGATCAACCTCTATTATGAGGATTCCGATTCCGCCAAGGCTGTTGCGGAAAACATTCAGCAGATGCTTGTTACCGCCTTGGAAGGTCTGGAAGTCACGATGACCTGCAAACCGAAAAAGACCCGTGTCGCCGACATGCTGTCTCAGAACTTTGAGCTGATGCTGACCAGATGGGGACCTGACTATGCCGACCCGCAGACCTTCCTGGATCTGTTTACAACCGGTGCGGCCATGAACAGCGGCTTATACAGCAATGAATCTTACGATGCGCTTGTTTACAGGGGAACCAGAGGCGAAGACGCGGCCGATTCCTCCAAGCGCTGGCAGGACATGATTGATGCGGAAAAGATCCTGGTTGCGGATGATATCGGCATCATGCCTGTCTATCAGTACGGTTCTGCCAT
>JAEEGL017302338.1_pt1 | contig 10931 bp, 6 predicted proteins | sample 9134231 | NCBI WGS metagenome assembly JAEEGL01 (sample SAMN16246548, study PRJNA631951) | gut metagenome | biome: gut microbiome; feature: rumen; material: fiber-attached | host: Bos | place: Iran: Karaj | collected 2018-10 | reverse complement strand
TCTCCGAGCGTATGCAGCGCATGTTCGGCATGGTGAAGGAGCTGCTGACGCTGTCGTCGAGCGCGAACAGCAAGAAGGACAGTCAGGCTGGCGACTTCAACAAACTGTACACGCGCATTGAGAAATATGAGGGCATTTCGGACAATATGGAACTGGAGATTGCCAACTACCTGAACAACGTCAGTGATGCTCACCTGTCGGACGAAACGAAGGCGAAGATTCGCGCCATGTTGCGTGAGGTGTCGGAGCTGGAGTCTATCGGCGACGCCTGCTTCAACATGGCCCGCACCATTTCGCGGAAGTATAACGGCAAGGAGGACCACTTCATAGAGAAGCAGTACGACCACCTGCACCAGATGATGGAGCTGACCGACCAGTCGCTGACGCAGATGAACCGTCTGATGCAAGGTCGCAAGGAGTCGTTCGACGTGAACCGTACGTTCAACATCGAGAACGAAATCAACAACTATCGCAACCAGTTGAAGACGCAGAACATCACGGACGTGAACAACCACGAGTACACGTATGCCGTAGGTACCATCTATATGGACCTGATCAACGAGTGCGAGAAACTGGGTGACTATGTGGTGAACGTCGTTGAGGCCCGTATGGGGTTGAGATAATTGAAAAAACGGAGCGAATGCAAAAATAAAAAGGAAAAAAGCATCATGTTTCGAAAATAATCATTAATTTTGCAGGCAAATTACAAACAAAGATGATCAATATGCGTAGAAAACTGTTATTAACCACCATGATGTTGACCTGTGTGTTGACAATGATGGCACAGATTACTAATTCTGCCCTGAGTGGAAAAGTAGCCATGGAGGATACCAAGGAAGAGGTTATCGGCGCTACTGTGCAGGCCGTTCACGACCCCTCTGGTACCAAGTACGCAGCTATCACCAACATTGATGGTCGCTTTAACATCCAGGGTATGCGTAATGGCGGTCCATACACCGTCACAGTCACCTACATCGGTTTCAATCCGAAGGTGTTCAAGGACATCTACCTTCAGTTAGGTGAGACCTACAACCTCAATGTGTGGCTGTCGGAGAACGCAACGGAACTGGCAGAGGTCGTCGTCAGCGGTAAGGCGTCGAAGTTTGCCGCCGAAAAGACCGGTGCTTCGACGAACGTCAACAACCGCACCATTCAGGAGTTGCCTACCGTGAGCCGCAGCATTGGCGATATTGCCAAGCTGTCGCCTTACTACGGCGGTTCGAACAGTTTTGCCGGTAGCAATGGCAAGATGGCCAACTTCACCCTCGACGGTGCCAACCTGAACAACAACTTCGGTCTGAGTGCCAACCTGCCCGGTGGCGGCAACCCTGTGTCGATGGATGCCATTGACGAAGTGCAGATGGTGGTAGCCCCGTTCGACGTTCGTCAGTCGAACTTCATCGGCGGCGGTATCAATGCCGTGACGAAGTCGGGTACGAACACGTTCAAGGGTACGGCGTACTTCTATTATACCAATGAGGATATGCACGGCAACCGCGTAGACGGTGTGCAGAACGCTGAGCCCGATCCTGGCGAACAGAAGACGTGGGGCTTTACCTTGGGCGGTCCCATTATCAAGGACAAGCTGTTCTTCTTTGCCAGCGTTGAGCGTACAGAGACCGAGAGTGTCTCTACTTACTGGCATCCCGATGCAACGGGTGACGGCCCGAACCAGAAGACCTATACTTCGCGAACACTGCTGTCGGACATGGAGATGATATCGCAGTTTGTGAAGGACAAGTACGGCTACGATACTGGTTCTGCCAACGAGTATCCTGGCGGTATCAAGAACAACAAGTATCTGGCTCGTATCGACTGGAATATCACTCAGAACCATCACCTGGCTGTCCGCTTCAACCACACCAACAACTCAAAGTACAATCCAACCAATGCCTCGTCGCGTGATGTCGGTGGACTGAGCCAGGCGTGTGTGGGTATCAGTTCGATGGCTTTCGCCAATTCGTTCTACAATCAGGAAAATAAGGTGACGACGTTCTCGTTCGACCTGAACAGCCGCTTCAGTGAGAATATCTCCAACCAGCTATTGGTGACCTATTCGGATATGGACGACCCACGAAGTTCCGACTCTTCGTTGTTCCCCATGATTGATATCATGAAGGACGGCGACCCCTATATGACATTAGGTTACGAGCTCTTCACCTATAATAACCGTGTGCGTAACACCATTCTGACGGTGAACGACAACTTCACCTATTATCTTGGCAGCCACAAGATTACGGCAGGTTTGAATTTTGAGCACCAGATGGCGCAGAACAACTATATGCGTCAGGGTACGGGTTATTACCGCTATGCCAGCATGGAAGACTTCATGAACAGTGAAGCCCCTATTGGCGTGGCTTTGGCCTATGGTTACGATGGTGATATGACCCCTTCGTCAAAGGTTCGTTTCAACCAGTACGGACTCTACGCACAGGACGAGTGGAACATCCTTAGCAACCTGAAGGTGAACTTCGGTATCCGCTTCGATAATATCACGTTCTATAATGGCGACCTGAAGGAAAACCAACTGCTGTATAGCATCGATTTCGGCGGACGCCACCTTGATGTGGGCTCCTGGCCGAAGGCGAACATTCAGATATCGCCACGTATCGGCTTCTCTTGGGATATCTTAGGCGACCATTCCATCAAGCTGCGCGGCGGTACAGGTCTTTTCGCAGGACGTCTGCCGCTCGTATTCTTCAGCAACATGCCGCAGAACAGCGGTATGCTTCAAAACTTGGTCGTTGCCAAGGGCGGTGATCCTTGCCTGGCCAATTTCGCTGGCGGTCTGACGACCTCTACTGACGATATTCGTGAGAAGTTAGGGGCTCCTGTCAGTCAGAATGCCAACGGCATCGTGCCTTCTTCCGTCGCAGGCATCGACAAGAACTTCAAGATGCCGCAGGTTTGGAAGTCCAGCATCGCCATCGACTATCAGCTCCCCGTCAGCTTCCCGCTGACCGTCACCGGTGAGTTTATGTACACGAAGAATATCAACGCCGTCAATCTGGACAACCTCAACGTCAAGCCCGTTGACGAGACATGGCAGCGGATGCCTGGTGCCGACAATCGCTACGTCTATCCTGCTGACTACCGTTACAATCCCACCTATACCGATGTTGACGGTTCTACCAAGAAGTTTACCAACGATGCCTGCGTGCTGACTAACAACCACAAGGGCTATGGATGGACGGCCAGCTTGCAGTTGAATGCCGAACCAATCAAAGACCTGTACATCATGGCGGCCTATACGCACACTGTGAACAAGGAGGTAACGGGAATGCCCGGCTCAAACGCTTCTTCGGCCTGGAACTACCTGCATACTGTCAACGGACCGAACATCATTGAAGTGCGCAACTCTGGTTTCGTCACTCCCGACCGTATCATTGCCAACATCAGCTACAAGTATGGCAAGGAGCACTTCTCGCTGTTCTATAGCGGATATTCACCAGCAGGATACAGCTACTGCTACTCCAACGACATCAACGGCGACGGACTGGCATACGACCTGATGTACATCCCTCGCGACGACTCGGAGATAAAGTTTTCCACTGAGGCTGACCGTATTGCTTTCTGGCAGTTCCTCGAACAGGACGACTATCTGAAGAATCATCGTGGCGAATATGCCGATTCGTACGCTGCCTATGCCCCCTGGGTACACACGTTTGATTTCAAGTATGCTCACGACTTCGACCTGAAGATTGGCAACACCAAGCACAAGTTGCAGCTCATTGCCAACATCGAGAACATTGGTAACCTGTTGAACTCGAAGTGGGGTGTCGCCAAGCTGATTCCTGGCACGAGCAACTATATGTTCAAATTGTTGAGCGTGGCCAATGCTGCTGACGTGAAGAAGGGTGCACAGCCTGTCTTCCGCATGAATACCGACCTGACATCGACATGGGACTACAACCACAGCTATGGTCAGTGCTGGCGCCTGCAGTTAGGTGTAAAGTACTACTTCAACTAAGCATATATACATAATATAATAAGGTAAAATGAAACTGAAAAAAGTGTTGATGGCTGCGCTGATGATGTTCAGCACGACAGCAATGGTGGCACAAGACATGGTGCAGATGCCACCGATTCCCGTTGACCCCGATGTTCGTATGGGTAAACTGGACAATGGACTGACTTATTACATTCGTTACAACAACTGGCCTGAGAACCGTGCAGAGTTCTATATCGCTCAGCGCGTGGGTTCCATTCAGGAGAACGACGACCAGCGTGGTCTGGCTCACTTCCTGGAGAACATGGCTTTCAATGGCTCGAAGCACTTCAAGGGTAACGAGCTGCTGCGCTGGTGTGAGAGTGTGGGTATCAAATTCGGTACCGACCTAAACGCCTATACGAGTATCGACAAGACCGTCTATAATATAAGCAATGTACCCACGACGCGCGAGGGCATTATCGACTCATGTATGCTTATCCTCTACGACTGGGCCGACGGTCTGCTGTTGGAACAGGAGGAAATTGAGAAGGAGCGTGGTGTGATTCACGAGGAATGGCGCCTGCGCACCAGTGCCCAGCAGCGTATGTTGGAGCGCGACCTGCCGAAGCTCTATCCCGGTTCGAAATACGGCTATCGTATGCCCATCGGTTTGATGGAGATTATCGACAACTTCGAGCGTCCCTTCCTGCAGGCTTATTACGAGAAGTGGTACCGTCCTGACAACCAGGCTATCGTCGTAGTGGGCGATGTGGATGTAGACAAGATTGAGCAGAAGATCAAGACGCTGTTCGGTCCCATCAAACTGCCTGAGAACCGTGCGCTGGTGACTACCGAGGCCGTTCCTGACAACAACGAGCCCATCGTCGTGATCGACAAGGACAAGGAGCAGCGAATCAATATGGTGTCGGTGATGATGAAGCACGAGCCCTTCCCCGATTCGCTGAAGAGTTCGATAGCATATATGTTGGCTGACTATATGAAAAATGCTGCCATCAGTATGTTGAACGACCGTCTGAAGGAGTATGCCGAGAAGCCCGAGAGTCCGTTTATTCAGGCTAGAGCTGATGATGGAGTCTATCTGCTGTCACGTCCTGTTGATGCCTTTGAGCTGGATGTGGTTCCCAAGGATGGTCAGATGGAGCCCGCTCTCACTGCTGCCCTCACTGAGGTCCGCCGCGCTGCAGAATTCGGCTTTACCACTACGGAATACAGCCGTTTCAAAGCTGATTACGAGAGCAATCTCGACAAGCAGTATTCTAATAAGGACAAGCGCTATAACAGCCAGTTTGTCGACCAATATGTAGATCATTTCCTGGATTACGAGCCTATCCCCAGCATTGACTTCACCTATCAGACCATGAAGCAACTGATGCCCATGCTGCCGCTGGAGGGTGTGAATATGGTGATGAAGGAGCTGTTCTTGGAGAACGATACCAACTTGGTGGTGCTGAACTTCAATACTGAGAAGGAAGGTGCTGTATATCCCACGGAGGACGGTCTGATGAAGGCTGTTGCCGCAGCCCGCGCCGCACAGATTGAGGCTTACGTGGATAACGTGAAAGACGAGCCGCTGATTACCGAGCTGCCCCAGAAGGGTACTATCACGAAAGAGGTGAAGAACGACCTCTTCGGATATACTGAGCTGACACTGTCGAACGGTGCTACCGTCGTGCTGAAGCAGACCGACCTGAAGAAGGACCAGGTGCTGTTGCGTGGCGAGGGCTTCGGAGGCTCAGCAAAGTATGACGAGAAGGACTTTGTTAATATCAAGATGTTCAATGACGTTATCGAGGCCAGCGGTCTGGGTAACTTCTCGCACACTGAGCTGGAAAAGGCTATGGCTGGTAAGATTGCCAGTGCATCACTCTCGTTGGATGCCAACCGTCAGCGCATCAGCGGTAGTTCTACACCGAAGGATGTCGAGACGATGTTGCAGCTGGTTTACCTCTATTTCACCAACATCGCCAAGGACCAGAAGTCGTACGACAAACTGATGCAGACAGTTGAGGTGACGTTGAAGAACCGTCTGTTGCAGCCCGAGGCTGTGTTCAGCGATTCTCTCACTGCTACACTGGCTTGCCACAATCCGCGCTTCAAGACGCTTGACATTGCCGACCTGCCCAAGGTTGACTACGACCGCATCCTCGAAATGGCCAAGGAGCAGACCGCCAATGCTGCTGCCTTTACGTTTACCATCATTGGTAACTACGACGAAGCAACCATCTGTCCGCTCATTGAGCAATACCTGGCTTCCCTGCCTGCAACAGGAAAGGTGGAGAAGACCAAGAACGTAGCAACAGACTTCAAGGGTGTTGTCATCAACAACTTCAAGCACAAGTCAGAAACTCCCAAGGCAATGGCTGTGATGGTTTGGTACTCGAAGGACATTCCTTACACCCTGGAGAACGACATCAAGACCGACATGGTGGGACAGATTCTGAGCATGGAGTATCTGAAGAAGATTCGTGAGGATGCCAGTGCTGCCTATACTGTGATGGCACAGGCTGGTATGAGCCGCAACGACTTCGAGACAGAAGCTCAGCTCCTTGCCTATTGTCCGATGAAGCCCGAGAAGGGCGACACCGCCATCCTCATCCTTCGCGACGAGGTAGAGACCTTGACCAAGACCTGTGACGCTGACAAGCTGCAGAAGGTGAAGGAGTATATGCTGAAGAATCATGGCGACGAGCTGAAGCAGAACAGCTACTGGCTGGGATGTATCAACGGCTGGCGTAAGTGGAACATCGACTTCCACACCGACTACGAGAAGGTGGTCAATGCCCAGACGGTGGAGAGCATCACTGCCTTTGTCAAGGAACTGCTGAAGGCTGGCAACCGTGCAGAGGTCATTATGATGCCAGCGGAATAGATTAGAAGAGTTGTTAAGAAGTTAAAGGAGTTTAGAAGTTAAGAATGAGTTATTTGTTTTCATCAGAGTCTGTGTCTGAAGGCCATCCCGATAAAGTGGCCGACCAGATTTCTGACGCGATATTAGACCAGTTTCTGGCATACGACTCGAAGGCCCGCGTGGCCTGCGAGTCGTTTGTCACCACTGGACAGGTGGTATTGATGGGAGAGGTGCGCAGCGAGGTGTACATCGACCTGCAGACCATTGCCCGTAACACGATTAAGAAGATAGGCTATACCAAGGCCGAATACCAATTTGACGGCAATTCCTGCGGTATACTGACCGCTATCCACGAGCAGAGCGAGGACATCAATCGCGGTGTGGATAATGGCGACGAGGACGAACAGGGTGCTGGAGACCAGGGTATGATGTTCGGTTATGCTACCAACGAGACGGAGAATCTGATGCCTGTCTCACTCGACCTGGCACACCTTATTATGCGCACTTTGGCTGAAATCCGTAAGGAGGGCAAGGTGATGACCTATCTGCGTCCGGATGCCAAGAGTCAAGTAACTGTGCAGTACTGCGACGAAGGCATTCCCGAGCGTATTGATACCATTGTGGTTTCAACCCAGCACGATGAGTTTGCCGCTGACGATGCCATGTTGCAGACCATCTATAATGACGTGGTAAACATCCTGATTCCGCGTGCCAAGCAGAAGCTCCACTCAGAAAAAGTGCTGGCCTTGTTTGGCGACGACATCAAATACTATGTCAACCCCACGGGTAAGTTCGTTATTGGCGGACCTCATGGCGATACGGGCTTGACAGGTCGTAAAATCATTGTCGATACCTATGGGGGCAAGGGTGCTCATGGCGGTGGTGCCTTCTCGGGCAAGGACTCGTCGAAGGTCGACCGTTCGGCCGCTTATGCTGCTCGTCATATCGCCAAGAATATGGTTGCTGCCGGTGTTGCTGACGAGATGCTTGTGCAGGTGAGCTATGCCATTGGTGTGGCCAAACCTATGAACATTTATGTCAACACCTATGGCCGCTCGCACGTGCAGATGTCGGACGGTGAGATTGCCAAGAAGATAGAACAACTCTTCGACCTGCGTCCGAAAGCCATCGAACGTACGTTGAAACTACGCCAGCCCATGTACCTCGAGACTGCCGCCTATGGTCACATGGGTCGTAAGTGTGAGGTCGTCAAAAAGACCTTTACCAGCCGTTACCACGAGACGAAGACCATTGATGTTGAGTTGTTTACGTGGGAGAAACTGGATCGTGTCGACGACATCAAACGCGCATTCGGATTATGAACGACTCTGTCGTCCAGCATCATATTGTCCTTACGCCAGGAATGGTCATCAGTTGGCTGCCGCGTAATGCAACGCCCGCACAGCAGGATTCTGCTGTGCAGTCGCGTTTTAAGGCCTCTGAAATCCGATGGAGCACACGTCCGGACACGCTCCATCTGCCTGGCCACGACAAAGGACGTAACATGTTAGACGTACAGTTGCCGCAATACTATCGTGAGGGATTCTTTTCGAAAGATTCGCTGTTCCATCCGGAACTGCCTGGAGGACGCTGTGGCGTGGCTGGCGAACCGATATCCTATAGAATCCACAACGACGACATCATCACATCGCTATTGCTGGTGTTGTTCATCATGGCTGTGATTGCCTTCTCAAATACGCGTCAGTTTGTTGTCCGTCAGACGAAGAATTTCTTCAATATCCATCGTGAGGGCTTGACCGAGATTACAGAGACTGCCGTCGAGATACACTTCCAAGCGTTCCTCGCTTTCTTAAACTGTCTGCTGGTGGCGCTTTTGTTCTATTTTTATACGCTCTACGTCATTGGCGATACGTTCGTCCTCGCCTCACAATACACCCTCATAGCTATTTTCCTGGCTATTTCTTCTGTTTATTTCCTATTCAAGGTGATGCTCTACACCTTGGTCAATGGTGTGTTCTTTGACGGTAAAAAGAACCGACAATGGATTAAGTCATACCTATACATCTATTCGGTGGAAGGCGCCCTACTCTTCCCCATCGTTATTTTGTGGGCTTATTTTGATTTGTCCATCCAATCTGCGGCAATTTATGTCGTAATTGTATTGATAATCGTTAAAATTCTACTACTTTTCAAGTGTTTCCTCATCTTTTTTAAGCAAAGTGTCGTTAAATTGCAGATTATTTTGTACTTTTGCACCCTCGAAATCATTCCTGTGTTCTTCCTCTGGGAGGCGATGGTGTATACAGCAAATAGTTTGAAAATAAATTTTTAAGACAAAATGATAAAGAAGATTTTGGTCTCACAGCCCAAACCGTCAAGCGAGAAATCGCCTTATTTTGATATTGCTGAGAAATTTGGCGTAGAGCTGGTGTTCCGTCCTTTCATCAAGGTGGAGGGTATTTCAGCCAAGGAATTCCGTACGCAGAAAATCAGCATTCTTGAGCATACAGCCATCGTGTTCACCTCACGCCACGCGATAGATCATTTCTTTACGTTGGCCAAAGAGATGCGTCTTGCTATCCCCGAGGATATGAAGTACTTCTGCGTCACCGAGACGATTTCGCTGTATATCCAGAAGTATGTCCAGTATCGCAAGCGTAAGGTGTTCTTCGGTACGACAGGCAAGATTGACGATCTCATCCCCACGATGGCCAAGCACAAGAATGAGAAGTATCTCGTTCCCATGAGCGATGTCCACAACGACGCTATTGCCCAGCAACTTGATGCCAAGAAGCTGAACCATACCGAGTGTGTGATGTATCGTACCGTTAGCAACGACTTCACCCCTGAGGAGGTCAAGACGTTTGACTACGACATGCTCGTATTCTTCAGTCCTGCGGGTATTGAGGCACTGACCAAGAATTTCCCCAACTTCAAGCAGGGCGACATAGCCATTGCCACTTTCGGACCAGCTACTGCTAAAGCAGCCCGTGAGGCTGGTTTGCGTCTCGACCTCGAGGCTCCCTCCGAGAAGTATCCTTCTATGACGGGTGCCCTTCAGCATTATCTACTCGTCACACAGGACTAACTGTTTACAGGTCGTCCGTGTAATCCGTAGTCGGATAAATAGTGCTCCAAGAAATTCGTGTAATCTGTGCAATCTGTGGTCGAAAAAACAAATTCGAGATTCAGGAAGCGGGAGCGCATGGTCAGCCGAAAACTGATAAATACGCTCTTTGATGCCAGTCCTGTTAGGCGGAGGGTCTTGTCTGGAGAGACAAGAGGAAGCCAGTCGATAGCAGCATTCCCACTGAGAGCGGTATATATAAATAAGGAACGCGCGCACAATGATGCGCCTGTCCAGATGCTCATCAGCGTGCCGAAGAAACGGTTCAAACATGCCGTAGACCGTAATCGCGTCAAGCGTCAGGTCCGTGAGGCCTTCCGTCTGCACAAACAGCTGCTCTACGAGGCACTGCCCGATAACGAACAGTTGCTGCTGGCATTCATCTGGTTGTCCGACGAGCACCATCCCTCGCAGTTTGTCGAGTCACGTGTGGTCAACTTGATGCAAAGAGTGGCAGAGAAGGTGAAGGGTAATTCGTGAAATTCGTGTAATTCGTGGTCGAAATAGAATATGCAGTCTGTAGTCAGAATAATAACGCGCCCCTTGGTTTGGCTTTTGGTGTTGCCCATCCGCTTCTACCAGATTTGCATATCGCCACTATTGGGACCTTCGTGTCGCTTCACACCCACGTGTTCTGAATATGCCCGTCAGGCCATCATCAAGCACGGCCCCTTCAAGGGGCTCTATTTGGCCATCTGGCGCATCCTTCGTTGCAATCCTTGGGGCGGCTCCGGCTACGATCCCGTCCCATAGTATAAATCTAGACCATCTAGATTATCAATAATATCAAGAGTAATAAATAAAAAAAAGAGAATATATGAAGAACTTTGTAGAAGAGCTCCGCTGGCGCGGAATGCTGGCACAGATGATGCCAGGAACGGAAGAACTGCTTCAGAAAGAAATGGTGACCGCTTACCTGGGTACTGACCCTACGGCCGATTCACTCCACATTGGCCACCTTTGTGGTATTATGATGTTGCGCCACTTGCAGCGTTGTGGTCACCGTCCTGTCATCCTCGTGGGTGGTGCTACAGGTATGATTG
>JAEEGL017007561.1_pt1 | contig 10931 bp, 9 predicted proteins | sample 9134231 | NCBI WGS metagenome assembly JAEEGL01 (sample SAMN16246548, study PRJNA631951) | gut metagenome | biome: gut microbiome; feature: rumen; material: fiber-attached | host: Bos | place: Iran: Karaj | collected 2018-10 | reverse complement strand
TCCCGATCCACAAGGAGCCCTCAGGACTCGAAGATCTTGAGTCGATGACCAAGGAAGAACTGATCCAGGAGGTCGTCAAGGCAAGGATCCAGGAGGCCCGGTTAAAAAAAGGCTACGAGGTGAAAGGAGATGGTGCGGTAAAGACACTTATCAGGTTCCTGAGTTAGAGGTGATCAAAATCGGTTCCGAGGATATCGTAACTGCCAGCCCCAACCTGTGTACTGATCCGAACGAAACGCTGGATCTGGAAATCTAAGGAAAGCTGTTCTGTTTGCGGCAGGCATTGTTTCGGTCTGCCGCTTTTTTGCTGAGATCAAGGAAGGCGGATGAGAAAGATCCTATCCCCCACAAGAGTCGCGGAGGAGATCCTCGGGCTGCAGGAGGCGGGGGCCGGCGAATACCGGCTTACCACGCTGTGCATCGAGGTCCCCGTCCGGGAAGGCGTTCTCCGGTATCACACGTTTTTGAGCATCTTTCTGGCTGCGGTTTTGGCGTTGTCCGGCTGCAATGCTTCCGGCTGCGCCGGCGACAGAAAAGAAGATACGCCCTCCGGAAAAGAAGAGACGGTTTCGACCGCCGGACCGAATAACGAAGCGGAGAATGCTTCTTCCGGCGAGAGTAACGTAACGCAGGAAGAAAGCGAAGGGACGACGGAAGAAATCGAAACGACGCCGTCGCAGGAGGAAAGCATGACGGAAGGCACACCGGAAGAAACGGAAGAGCCGGCAAGGCAGAGCGATCCCCCTTCGGAAGATATGCCGTCTTCGGAAGCGGGATCGGAAGAAGCGTCGGATGCGCCGGAAGAATCCATTAGCCCCGGCGAAACGAAAAGCCCGTACGAACTGCCGGAAAGGCCGGCTTGACGGTTCCGGACGAGGCACACCCCTGGCCCCGAGAAAGCCCTTAAAACCCTTTTTCCGCAAAAAACGGAGAAGGACTCAAATGATCACAAAGAAGGCCGGAAACAGGCCTTTTTTGCGTTCTTACGCGGACTCCCGCCCGCCGCGCGGCCCTGCCGCCGATATCCGGTCCTTCCGGCCGCTGTTTTCTGTCTCACAACAGTATAATTCTTGAAAACTCCGTGCACTTGTGATAAAATAAACTGAACTATTATCGAAAGGTCATTACCCGGAAAAGAGGGGACAATGAAATCTGAGAGAGAAAAGGCGCTGAAAACGTATTATCATTGGCCGTTTTTTGTCGGAATCGTCATTCTCGTCTCGGCGGTGACGGGGCTGTTTCTGAACCGCGAGGTGGGGTTCTGGCTGCTCGGCTTTGCGGCGCTCTATTACCTCGCGACGCTCGTCGTTTATCTCATCATCCGCGCCAAACTGGAACGGAAGATCGTGGACTTCGGAGCGGGTTACGCGCAGGTGCAGAACGAGCTCCTGCGGCGCACCTCGATCCCGTTCGCATTGACGGACGGAGAGGGCGAGGTCCTCTGGTCGAATCCTGCGTTCCGGAAGGCGTTTTTGAAGAAAGAGCGCCCCGACGGAAAACTCTCCCGGCTGTTCCCGGAGATCGGCGAGAAATCATTGGCGGATCAGCCCGAACTCCACGTCGGGTTCGAAGACCGGAGATACGTCGTTCGTTGTTCGGAAGTGTCGATGGATACCGTCGAGGCCTTTAACGACCTGACGTTCGGCGGCGACCGCGGACTCTGGCTGCTCTACTTCCAGGACGAGACCGAACGGCTCTATTATAAGAAAAAGCTGGAAGACGAAGCGGCGGTTTTGGCGCTCATTTACTTTGACAATTACGAAGACGTCCTTTCCGGCGTCGAATCGGTGCGGCGGTCATTGCTCTCCGCACTGCTGGAGCGGAAACTGAACGAGTGCGTGGACGAATTGCACGGCGTGCTCCGGAAACTCGAGAAAGACCGGTATTTCATGGTGCTGCAGCGGCAGGCCCTGTCGGTCCTGGAAGAGCGGAAGTTCTCGATCCTCGAGGAGATCAAGCGGACGAACATCGGCAATGACATCCAGATCACGATGAGCATCGGCGTCGGCGTCGGCGGAGAGAATTACGACCAGAACTTCGATTATGCGCGGACGGCCATTGACATGGCTCTGGGGCGCGGCGGCGATCAGGCTGTGGTGAAGAACCGGGAGAAAGTCAGCTATTACGGCGGCAAGGCGCAGTCCACCGAGCGGAACACGAGGGTCAAGGCGAGAGTCAAGGCGCACGCCCTCCGGGAACTCATCGAAGCCAAGGAATCCGTGATGATCATGGGACATCCGATCAGCGACATGGACTGCCTCGGCGCGGCGATGGGCATCTACCGGGCGGCCGAGTTCTCCGGCAAACAGGCGCACGTCGTGATGGGTGAAGTCTCGAACAGCGTGAAGCCGATCCTTCAGACGTTCACGGAAGGCAGCGGCTATCCGAAGGACCTGTTCTTAAACTGCGAGGAGGCGAAGGAACTCATTGAGCCGAACACCCTGCTCGTGGTGGTGGATACGAACCGTCCGGAATACACGGTCTGTCCGGATCTTTTGAAGATGACGCAGTCGATCGTGGTGCTCGACCATCACCGTCAGGGCGTCGAGACCATTGACAATGCCGTGGTTTCCTACGTCGAGCCCTTTGCCTCCTCCGCATCCGAAATGGTCGCGGAAATCGTGCAGTACTACGACGAGAAGCTGAAGCTGAAACCCGTGGAGGCCGACGCGGTCTATGCGGGCATCGTCATGGACACGAACAACTTTGAAGACAAGGCCGGCGTCCGGACTTTTGAGGCCGCCGCATACTTGCGGCGCTGCGGCGCGGACACGACGCGGGTCCGGAAGTATTTCCGCGACAGCATGGACGACTACAAGCTCCGCGCGGAGACGGTCCGGCGGGCGGAAGTTTACAAAGACGATTACATCATCAGCATTTGCCCGAGTTCCGATAAGAATCCGAACCAGACCATCGTGGCGGCCCAGGCGGCCAATGAACTTCTGGAGATCCGCGGGATCAAGGCAAGTTTCGTTCTGACAGAGTACGAAGGAAAAGTGTACATCAGCGCCCGGTCCATTGACGAGGTGAACGTGCAGGTGATGATGGAGAAACTGGGCGGCGGCGGACACTTAAGCGTCGCAGGCGCGCAGTTTACGGGGATCACGATCGAAGAGGCGCTGGAAAAACTGAAAGCAGTGATAGAGGAGGGCGCGTGATGCAGGTAATTTTGCTGGAAGACATTCGTAAGGTCGGGAAGAAAGGCGATACCGTGACCTTGAAGGACGGCTACGCCCGGAACCTGATTTCAAAAAAACAGGCGGCGGAGCTCAATGCGCGCACGCTGAACGACATGAAACTTCAGAAACGGCACGAGGAGAAGGTCGCGGAGCAGAAACTCGCGGACGCGATCGCATTGAAGGACCGGCTCGCAGGGACGGTCATCCGCGTACCGGTGAAGGTAGGGAAGGACAATAAGCTGTTCGGCTCCGTTTCCACGAAGGAAATCGCAGACGCGTTCAAGGAGCAGCTCGGCATTGAAATTGATAAGAAAAAGATCGTGCTGGCGGAGAACATCAAGGAAGTCGGCAGGAAGGAACTGCCGATCAAACTGCATCCCGAAGTTTCAGCGACGCTGACGGTGGAGGTCGTAGGAGCGTAATTCATGGAAGAATCGTTGGTCAAAAGGATACCGCCCCACAATCTCGAGGCGGAACAGTCCGTTCTCGGCGCCATGCTTTATTCGCAGGATGCGATCCAGGACGCCATGGAGTACCTGACGGGTGCTGATTTCTATCAGCATTCGAACGGCGTCATTTTCGATGCGCTGACGGAACTGTACCGGGCTGGAAAGGCGACGGACATCGTCACGCTGCAGAATGCGCTCCGCGCGAAGGACGTCGCGCCCGAGGTGTACAGTCTCGACGCATTGAAAAACCTGTTAAACTCTGTTTTCACGGCGGCGAGCGTCAAGTCGTACGCGGAGATCGTTCAGGAAAAGTCATTGCTCCGCCGGATGATCAAAACCACCGAGGAGCTGACGGAAAGCTATTATCTCGGGAAGGAAAGCACGACGGACCTGCTTGAAAAAACGGAAAAGCGGGTGTTCGATCTTCTGGAGAAGCGGAAAGACACGATGGCGCAGCCGATCCGCGACGTCGTGGTCCAGGCCATCGGCGAAGTGGAAGAGGCCGGAAAGAACGAAGGCGGCATCACCGGCCTGGAGACCGGCTTCAAGTACCTCGACGAGATGCTGCTCGGCTTCCACCCGGCAGAACTCATCATCATTGCCGGCCGTCCTTCGATGGGCAAGACCGCGTTCGCGCTGAACATTGCCCAGTACTTTACGCTGAAGAAAGACTATACGGTCGCGGTGTTCGAACTCGAAATGCCGGACGTGCAGCTCGCGAAGCGGCTCATGTCAATGCAGTCGCACGTGGACAGCCAGAAGCTCCGGAGCGGACAGCTTACGGGCCGCGAATGGGACGACCTCATCCAGGCCTCTTCGGAGATCGCCGACACCAAACTCATCATTGATTCGACGCCGGCGATCACGCTTTCCGAACTCCGGACGCGCTGCAAGAAATATCAGCTGGAGCACGGCAAACTGGACGCGATCATCATCGACTACCTGCAGCTTATGGGCACGGATCCCGGCATGAGAGCGGAGAGCCGCCAGCAGGAAGTCAGCGCACTGTCGCGAGGCTTGAAGGCGTTGGCCCGGGAAATGAACGTTCCGGTCGTCGTACTGTCGCAGCTCTCGCGTGCTTCCGAATCGCGGACCGACCACCGTCCGATGATGTCCGACCTTCGGGAATCGGGCGCCATCGAACAGGACGCGGACGTCATCATGTTCCTGTACCGTGAAGTCGTGTACAAGAAGGACACGGAATTCCCGGACATCGCGGAAGTCATCGTCGCGAAACAGCGTAACGGCCCGATCGGGACCGTGAAACTGAAGTGGCTCAGTGAACTCACGAAGTTCGCGAACCTGGAAAAGAAAGAGTATCCGAATACGCCGGGCGAATGAACCTGACGGCGTAAGGACAACATACAAGGAGAATCATGGGAAGACACTATTTGTTTACTTCGGAGTCCGTGACGGAAGGACATCCGGATAAGGTTTGCGATCAGATCTCCGATGCGGTGCTGGACGCATTGCTTCAGGCGGATCCGATGAGCCGCGTGGCGTGCGAGGTGAGCTGCACGACGGGGCTCGTGCTCGTGATGGGCGAGATCACGACGTCGGCGTACGTCGACATTCAGAAGATCGTCCGCGATACCGTCAATGAAATCGGCTACAACCGGGCGAAGTTCGGCTTCGACGGCGATACCTGCGCGGTGCTGACCGCGATCGACGAGCAGTCGAAGGACATTGCGCTCGGCGTGGACAATGCGCTTGAAGTGAAGGAAAACGAGATGAGCGATGCGGAACTCGACCGCATCGGCGCGGGCGACCAGGGACTGATGTTCGGGTACGCCACCGATGAAACGCCGGAGTTCATGCCCTATCCGATCGCGCTGGCGCACCGGCTGGCAAGAAGGCTTGCCGAGGTCCGGAAAGACGGCACGATGCCGTATCTCAGACCCGACGGAAAGACGCAGGTCACGATCGAATACGACGAGAATCACGTGCCGGTCCGGATCGACACCGTGGTGCTGTCGACGCAGCACGACGAGGTCGTGACGCTGGAGAAGATCAAGGCGGACGTGCACAAATACATCTTTGACGAGATCCTGCCGGCCTCCCTCGTCGACGAACGCACGAAATATTACGTGAACCCGACCGGCCGGTTCGTGATCGGCGGCCCGCACGGGGATTCCGGCCTGACGGGACGGAAGATCATTGTCGACACCTACGGCGGCATGGCGAGACACGGCGGCGGCGCGTTCTCGGGCAAGGATCCGACGAAAGTGGACCGTTCCGCGTCCTATGCGGCGAGATACGTCGCGAAGAACGTGGTCGCGGCGGGACTTGCGAAACGGATCGAGATCCAGATCTCCTATGCGATCGGCGTCGCGCATCCGATGTCGGTTTCCGTGGATACGTTCGGTACGGGCGTGATCCCGGACGACGAGATCCTGAAGAAGATCCTGGACAACTTCGACCTCCGGCCGGCCGGCATCATCAGGATGCTGGACCTCCGGCGTCCGATCTACAAGCAGACGGCGGCCTACGGGCATTTCGGACGGACGGACGTCGATCTCCCGTGGGAACGGCTCGACAAGGTGGACGCATTAAGACAGTAAAAAGCCGGACGGCTAGCATAAATCACAGAGGACAAAACGATGGCAGACAAAAAGTTGGTGGAACAGATCACTTCGCGGGACGAGGATTTCGCCCAGTGGTATACGGACATTGTCAAAAAAGCGGAACTCATGGATTACTCGTCCGTGAAGGGCTTCATGGTCATTAAGCCCGCCGGATACGCGATCTGGGAGAACATCCAGCACGAGCTGGACCGGCGGTTCAAGGAGACCGGCGTCGAAAACGTGTACATGCCGGTGCTGATCCCGGAATCCCTGCTTCAAAAGGAAGCGGATCACGTGGAAGGCTTCGCGGCGGAAGCGGCCTGGGTCACGATGGGCGGCGGCGACGTTCTGCCGGAGCGCCTGTGTTTCCGTCCGACGTCCGAGACCATGTTCTGCGATTTCTACAGCAGGGACATCCGTTCCTACCGCGATCTGCCGAGAGTGTACAATCAGTGGTGTTCGGTCATCCGCTGGGAAAAGGAAACGAGACCGTTCCTTCGGTCCCGCGAGTTCCTCTGGCAGGAAGGTCATACCGCGCACGCGACCGCAGAGGAAGCGGAAGAGCGCACGATCCAGATGCTGAACGTCTATGCGGATTTCTGCGAGGAAGTGCTCGCGATCCCGGTCGTGAAGGGCCGGAAGACCGACAAGGAAAAGTTCGCCGGCGCGATCGCGACCTATACGATCGAAGCGCTGATGCACGACGGCAAGGCATTGCAGTCCGGCACGTCGCACAACTTCGGCGACGGCTTCGCGAAGGCGTTTGGCGTGACGTTCACGGACCGCGACAACCAGGTGAAGTATTGCCATCAGACGTCCTGGGGCGTGACGACGAGACTCATCGGCGCGATCATCATGGTGCACGGTGACGATTCCGGGCTCGTACTGCCGCCCGCGATCGCCCCGACTGAGGTCATGGTGATCCCGATCGCCGCGCATAAGGACGGCGTTCTGGAGAAGGCGAAGGAAGTCGCAGAACGGCTCGGAAAGGTCGCGCGCACGAAACTCGACGACTCCGACAAGAGCCCGGGATTCAAGTTCGCGGAAGCCGAGATGCGCGGCATTCCGGTCCGCGTCGAACTCGGACCGAAGGACATCGAAGCCGGGAAGGTCGTGCTCGTCCGGAGAGATACGAGAGAGAAGATCGAGGTCGCATTGGACGACGTCGAAACCGAAGTGACGGCGCTCCTTCAGAAGATCCAGAAGGAAATGCTCGAGCGGGCACGCGCTCACCGGGACGCACACACCTATACGGCGAAAAATTACGACGAATTCAAGGAAATCATTGAAACGAAGCCGGGCTTCATCAAGGCAATGTGGTGCGGCGATCAGGCCTGTGAAGACAAGATCAAGGAAGACTTCGCGGCGACGAGCCGGTGCATGCCGTTTACACAGGAGGAGATCTCCGACGTCTGCGTGTGCTGCGGCAAGCCTGCGAAGAAAATGGTGTACTGGGGCAGAGCGTATTAATTATGAGATGCAGAAAGTGCGGCGCGTCCATACCTACGGACTCCAAGTTCTGTAATTACTGCGGCGCGAAAATCAATCGAATGCCGACGAGGGACGGCTCCATGCCGGCCCGGCCTCGCGATGAGAATTTCGACGACATGGCCACGGTCCGGACCGAAACGATCGAGGAACCGGAAAACCGCGGACAGAAGGCGCTCGTGATCTTTTTCATCGTTCTGGCTTCCGTCATTTTCGCCGGCGCGAGCGTGCTCATCTACCAGTATATGAAGAGTCACCAGCGGGCCATCATAGGACCCGTGACGGAGACTGAGGAAGAAGCGACGGCGACGGTCTCTCCGTCGAAGAAAGACGAAGACCCCTCCTCGGAGCAAACCGAAAAGGCGACCGAGGAAGAGACGGAACCCGAGACGAAAGACCGCTCGGAAGGCGCGTTCTTCGAGATCAACGGATTCTCATACAAAGTGGAGAACGAGGCATTGACGCTCGTCCGCTGCAATGCGACGGGCGCGATCGTCCAGCTCCCGGCCGAGATCGACGGCCTTCCGCTGAAGGTCATCGGAAACCGGGCCTTCTTCGGCTGCAATCACCTCCAATACCTCGACATCCCGGAAGGGGTGACGACGATTTCCGATTACGCCTTTTCCTACTGTTCGAACCTCAGGGAAATCGTGATGCCCGACAGTCTGACGACCTTCGCGTACGACGGCGGCGTGTTTGACTATACGGGCGGCTTCACGATCATCTGCAATCCGAACACGCTGGGCTACCGGCTCGCCGAAGGCGTCGGCATCCCGTGGAAACACGGCGACAGCATTTCCGTGATCACGGAGTAAACCATGACCATTCAATTGCCGGAAACGGTTCAAAAAATCATATCCATCCTGGAATCCCACGGATTCGAGGCCTATACCGTCGGCGGATCGGTGCGCGATTCCCTGCTCGGACGGACGCCGAAAGACTGGGATCTCACGACGAATGCGAAGCCGGAAGAGATCAAGAGCCTCTTCCGGCGAACCATTGACACGGGCATTGAACACGGCACAGTGACGGTCCGGATGGGCGGCGAGAGTTATGAAGTCACGACCTACCGGCTGGACGGCAAGTATCTGGACGGCCGGCATCCCGAGGAAGTGACGTTTACGGCGGATCTCAAAGAAGACCTGAGGCGCCGCGACTTCACGATCAATGCCATGGCGTACAATGACCGCGCCGGCCTCGTGGATCTCTTCGGCGGACAGGAAGACCTGAAAGCGGGACTCATCCGTGCAGTCGGCGAACCGATGGAGCGCTTCACCGAAGACGCGCTCCGGATCCTCCGCGCCGTGCGCTTTTCCGCGCGGTTCGGGTTCGAGATCGAGGAGAAAACGGCCTTTGCCGCGAAGGCATTGTCGGGCCGGCTTTCATTGATCTCGGTCGAGCGGATCCGGGAAGAACTCATGAAAACCCTGGAATCCAATCACCCGGATTACGTGGCGAAACTCGCGGAATTCGGGGCATTGGACCTATTCTACGATGAGTACGCGGCGAAACAGGACGAGATCAACGCCCTGCTCTTAAAACTGCCCGCCGAAGGCGTGCTCCGGCTCACCGCATTTCTCGGAAAGTCCGGCAAGGACCTCGTGCATTCCTACACGGTCGCCGAGCGCGTCCTGAATTATCTCAAATTCGACAATGACACGAAAAACTCCGTCCTGCACGTGATCCGCTTCAGCGGCGTCACCCTGTCCACCGACCGGAAGCTGCTCCGCCGCTTTTTGAACGCCTGCGGGAAGGAAAATTACGAGAACGTTCTCCTTTTCCTCGAGAAGAGCGGCGATCTCGATCTCACTCCCGTCCGGGAGGTCATCCGCGATATCCTGGACGCCGGTGAATGCACGACGTTAAAGGAACTTGCCGTATCCGGAAAGGATCTCATCGGACTCGGTATGATGCCCGGGAAAAAGATGGGCGAAGTGCTGATGGAGCTCCTCCGGGAAGTGCTCGAAGATCCGGAGAAAAACACGAGGGAGTATCTTTTAGAGCGGGGAAAGATACTTGGGGGAAAGTAATTATTCAAGTTTGAATTCAAGGATAAAAGGAGCAAATATGCGTCATCAAAAAATAACGATTCCATTACTTCTTTTGATTTGTGTAGTGCTATCAGGTTTTTCCTATGCTTCAGGGAGCAGAGAATCTGTCGAAGGTGTTGAACGTTATCGATATCCTATTGACGTGAACTCGGAAGACTGGTTCAGTTATTCCGTCCTTGAAAAAAGCGAGATGTTGAGAATTTCCCAAGAAGTTCTCGATGGGATGTCTGATCTCCAATTGATTTATGCCATAGCTGATTATCCTTATTTTATTGATGCGTATATTTATGGGTTTGATAAGGAAGGGCTTTCTGTGTTTGCAGAGTATTGTAGCGCGTTTAACGAGTTCATATCCCGCGACACTTTTATGGAATCATTAGCCTCATATGGAAAGGCAGTTGCAGAGGTTTATGCATCGGATCAAGATAATGTATTAAACTTTTGCCGTGCTTATTTTGTTTTAGATTTAATGACATTTTATAATTTATCGCATGAACCGATGCGCGATACCCCAATTACAGTATATACACCAAACGGGACACCAGTGCAGGCGTCGATAAAAGTGGAGACACATTCTCCGGATGACGAACTGAACTACCATTGGTGGCGAGATTTTTCAATTCAGGGTACATATGCTGTTGATTATATTGCTGGTGGTACTTGTATTTATAATTGTCATGCCTATGCATGGAGTTATCCTTCTCCATCATGCCCATACTGGATAGAGAACCCGGCAAATTATATGAGTGATGGCAGTTATGATTTAGCATATAGCGGATTGACGAATGTTGTTGTTAATTCCTATGGAGTGGGAATAGGAGATAAAGTGTTTTATCCCAATACACTACTGGATCAAAGGCATTCTGCCATTCTTGCCGAGAACGCAAATAGTACGACTCCACTTGGGTCTCTTAAGGTTATTTCCAAATGGGGAAACAATGGACTTTATAAACATGCGATTACTTGCGTGCCTTCCGGCTGTCAATCTGCTGTCGTATCAATCTGGCAGGAGCCATAAGCTCTTTTGCCAAAGGTATACTTTTATGAAAAAATCAGTTCTATTACTTCATATAATCGGGTTAATTCTCCTTCTCGCCTGCAGTTGCTCGAATAAGGAATCGCTTTCCCAGGAAGAACTTCATCGGTTAAAGGAAACTTATCCTTATTTTTCCAATCTTGATGTGGCGGAGGGACTGAATG
>JAEEGL016850903.1_pt1 | contig 10931 bp, 13 predicted proteins | sample 9134231 | NCBI WGS metagenome assembly JAEEGL01 (sample SAMN16246548, study PRJNA631951) | gut metagenome | biome: gut microbiome; feature: rumen; material: fiber-attached | host: Bos | place: Iran: Karaj | collected 2018-10 | reverse complement strand
GATGTTGATTATCACGGAAATATTCAGCCATTGTTAAACCAGTTAAAGCAACTCTCATACGAGCTCCTGGTGGTTCATTCATCTGACCAAATACCATGGCTGTTTTTTCAATAACTCCTGACTGTGTCATTTCGTTATATAAATCATTACCTTCTCTTGTTCTTTCACCTACACCTGTAAAAACAGAGATGCCGTTATGCTCCATAGCAACATTATGTATTAATTCCTGAATTAATACTGTTTTACCTACACCAGCACCACCAAATAGACCAATCTTACCACCTTTAATATAAGGAGCAAGTAAATCTATTACCTTAATACCTGTTTCAAACACTTCAACATTAGGTGATAATTCATCTAATTTTGGCGCAAGACGATGAATTGGAAGATATGTTTCCGCATTAACATCACCTTTAAAATCAATTGGTTCACCTAAAACATTAAATACACGTCCTAATGTTTTTTCACCAACCGGAACCTTAATAGGGCCTTCAAGTGATGTTACTTCCATTCCTCTTGTTAAACCATCTGTTGAATCAAGTGCGATACATCTTACTTTTCTATTTCCTACATGGAGGGAAACTTCAAGAGTGAGCTTGATTTTTATTCCATTATTTGTTTCTTTAGGTATATCTATTACTAATGCATCATTTATTTGAGGTAGATTACCATCTTTAAATTCTACATCAACAACAGGGCCTTTTACTTCTACTACACTGCCTTTCATTCTAACCTCCTATTGCGTTCGCGCCACCAATGATATCAATAAGCTCACTTGTAACTTCATTTTGACGAGCTCTATTATATAAAAGCTGAAGCTTTTGTATAATTTCATCGGCGTTATCTGTTGCGCTTTTCATTGAATTCATTCTAGATGCATGCTCAGATGCTTTTGCATCTAATATAATTCCATAAATTATATCTTGTGCATACATTGGTAAAATTAAATCCATTGTTTTTTCTAAACCAGATTCATAAGAATAATTAATATTATGATTAGCTTCTCCTTCTACCTTTTTAATAGGTAAAAGCTCTTCAAATCTAATTTCACTTCTTAATGTATTTACAAAATGATTATAAACAATTACTAATTTATCAATCTTTTTTTCAAGATATAAATCAATAAAAGATTTTGATAAGTCTGCAATATCTACAAACATTACATCATCTCTTATATAAACTGGGGCATCATTTAATAAAGGATATTTTCTTTTTCTTAAATAATTAAATCCTTGCTTTCCTACTGCGCCAGTTATAAAATCATCTTCTTTTAGACCTAATTCTTTAATTTTCTCTTCTAAAGCTTTGAATATAGAAGAATTATAAGCTCCAGCTAATCCTTTATCAGATGTAATGATAAAGAAAGCTGTTTTTTTAACATCTCTTTTGACCATTAATGGATGAGAATAATCATCTTTTGCTTCATCAACAATACCTTTAACCATTGATGACATATGGACCATAAAATTCTCATAGGCCTTAAATGTTTTTTCGGCTCTTCTTAACTTTGATTCACTTACCATATACATAGCTTTAGTAATCTGTGCGGTACTTTTTGTAGATGAAATTCTACTTTTAACCTCACGAAGTGAATTTGCCATAAGGCCTCCTTAAATAAATGTCTTTTTAAAGCTTAAAAGATAACTATTAATCTTATCTTCTTGAGGTAAGACTTTAGTTTCTCTTATTTCTTTTGCAAGCTCAATTCCTTTTTCATTTGATTTCATAGATGAGAATAAATCATATTCAAATTTTTCAATTTTTTCAATTTCAATATCATCTAAATATCCATGAATTAATGCATATAATATTACAGCTTCCTCTTCCATAGCTAAATGTCTATGAAGATCTTGCTTTAATACTTCTTGTGTTCTTCTTCCACGTTCTAGTCTCTTCTTTGTTGCTTCATCTAAATCTGAACCAAATTGTGAAAATGATTCAAGCTCATGATATGAAGCAAGATCAAGACGTAATGTACCTGATACTTTTTTAACCGCTTTAGTTTGTGCTGCACCACCTACACGTGATACAGATAAACCGGCGTTTACTGCAGGACGAATACCTTTATAGAAATAATCTGTTTGAAGATAAATCTGTCCATCAGTAATTGAAATAACATTTGTTGGGATATATGCTGAAATATCACCAGCTTGTGTTTCAATAATAGGTAGGGCTGTAATACTTCCACCACCTAATCTTTCATTTAATTTTGCAGCACGCTCTAATAATCTTGAATGTAGATAGAATACATCACCTGGATATGCTTCTCTTCCTGGTGGTCTATGTAATAATAATGAGATTTCACGATATGCAACCGCATGTTTAGATAAATCATCATATACGATTAATACATCTTTACCTTGAAGCATGAAATATTCTGCCATTGATACACCAGAATATGGAGCTAAATATAAAAGTGGTGCAGCATTAGATGCTGATGCTGAAACAATAATAGAATATGACATAGAATCATTTTCTTTTAATGTTTCATATACACTTAATACTGTAGATTCCTTTTGCCCTATTGCAACATAAATACAAATAACATCTTTTCCTTTTTGATTTAATATTGTATCAATTGCAATCGCAGTTTTACCTGTTTGTCTATCACCAATGATAAGCTCACGTTGGCCTTTACCAATTGGAATTAATGAATCAATAACCTTAATACCTGTTTGTAATGGCTCACATACAGGTGCACGATCCATAACGCCAGTTGCTTTAACTTCAATTGGACGATATTCTTTAGCTTTAACAGCTCCAAGACCATCAAGTGGTTGACCAAGTGGGTTTACAACTCTACCTAAGAATTCTTCTCCAACTGGGACTTCAAGGATACGACCTGTACATTTAACAGTATCTCCTTCTTTAATACCAGCTGTTTCTCCTAATAAAATTGCACCAACTGCGTTTTCTTCTAGGTTTTGTACCATACCATAAACGCCGCCAGGGAATTCTAAAAGTTCACTAGACATCGCCTTATCAAGTCCGTGAATGATTGCAATACCATCACCAACTTCAACAACACGACCGACGTTTTCAGTAGTTACTTCATCTTTATAATTTTTAATCTGGTCTTTAATAAGACTAGATATTTCTGAGAGATTGATATTATTTGCCATAATACCTCCTTTAAATTGATTCTTTTAACTTAGATAAATAATTTCTAAGACTTAAATCAATTGATTCGTCATTAACAACAATCTTGATGCCTCCTATAATATTAGGATCAATTTCATTTTCTATTTTTAAATTAGCATCAGGATATTTCTTTTCTAAATCTTTTCTAATTATATCTTCTTGCTTTTTAGATAGCTTTTCCATTGATGTCACATGAACAAAAACAACGTTTTTATTTTCATGATAAAGCTTTTCATATTCGTCTTTAATATCAACAATAATATTAAATCTATGATTTTTTATAAGCACAAAAAGAAAATGTATAAAATCCTCATCAAAATCTTTGAAAACATTATTTAAAAGATTATTTTTTTCTTCATCTGGAATAAATGGAGAATTTAATATCTTTTTAAAATCTTCATTTTTATCTAATGTTTTTAAAACCATTTTTAAAAGTTCTAAATACTTATCTTCTTTGTTATTTTCTAAAGCAATTTCAAAAATGGCTTTCGCATATTCCTTCGAAACCATTATTCTGCTCCTTTTAAGATATCTTCAACAACATCAAAATATTTATCTTGATTGATTTCTCTTCCAACTATCTTTTCGGCAGCATCGAAGGCAATATTAACTATTTCCTTCTTTATATCATCAGCCATATTTTTCTTTTCAAGCTCAAGTTCATCTTGAAGATTCTTTCTTCTTAATTCTGCTTCTTTCTTTGCAGCCTCTATGATATTAGAAGCTTTTAATCCAGCTTCTTTTTCAGCACTTGATAACATTTCTTTAATTTGTTGTCTTGCACGATCAAGCTCAACTCTCATTTCTTGTTCAGCTTTAATTGTGTTTTCTTTTGCTATTTTTGCATCTTCTAATTCTTTATCAATTGCTTTTTTTCTATCTTCTAAGATTTTAGTTATAGGCTTCCAAAATAAAAATCTAATAGCTAAAAATAGGATTATTGTTGCAGATAATTGAATTATTACATCAATACCATATTTCCACTCAAACTTAAAATTACCTAAAGGGCCGAGATTTGATTTAATTGTTTCTGATATTTCAATTAAAGCGTCAGCTAAACTCAAAAACATATTTTATGCCCAACTTTCTTTTATTATTAAATAACTAACATTATTGCGATTAATAGACCATAAAGACCTGTTGTTTCTGCAACAGCTTGGCCGATAAGCATTGAAGTTGAAATCTTACCAGCAATTTCAGGTTGACGTGCCATAGCGTCCATAGCGTGTGCAGCAACGTTACCTTCTCCGATACCAGAACCTACACCTGTGAATACGGCGATACCAGCACCGATACCCTTTAAACCACTACCAATTGAGTTAGGGTTTACTTCTTCTAAAAAAATTAAAATATTAGTTAAAATCATCATGAAATCCATATTATACATTCTCCTTTATTCACTATATATTTTTTCTTCATCTTTAACTTTATTTGATGTGAAGACCATCGACAACATAAGGAATACAGTTACCTGTATTACACCAGAAAATAAATCAAATATCAAATTGATAAATGGCATAACCACTATCATTACATTATTCATTGGCCAATCTAAGATATTCTTAATTAAGATTGATATTGCAGTACCAGATGTAATATTACCAAACAATCTTAATGCTAAGGATATTGGAAGCGATAGCTCAGAAATAATATTCATTGGAAGCAATATTGGGAAAGGATCTAAGAATCCTTTTAAATATGCCTTCATTCCGAGTGAACGCATTCCGGTAATTTGAATCATAACAAATGTAGTTAAAGCAAGTGTTGCTGTTACAATTAGATATCCTGTAGGGTTATCTAATAAGAACACTGCTGAGATATTTGAAAAGAAAATAAAAATTGTTATCGTTAAAAACCATGGTGCATATGATTTCCAACGTTTACCGATATTAGTTCTTGTCAACGAATTAATCAAATCTACAATCCATAAGAATGGCACAAGCCATCTTGGAGTTTCCTTTGAATAATCAACCTTCTTTAAAATAAAGTAAAGAATGACAAAGACAATCAGTAAAACACCTGTAATCACCAACACAGAAAACATTGGTGATGGAGCTCTTAAGGTGTATAAGAAATTCATTCATTCTCACCTTCTCCCTTTTTTAAAAATATTATACATATTATTAAGAACACTATCTTTAATGTCATATATCCACCAAGGGCTGTAAGTAATCTAACTATAAGAACTATTCTTTCTGCATCCTTACTTATATAACCCATTGTGAAGAATACAGCACCAAATGCAAGCATTCTTAACAAAAACCATAATATTGCTGACTTCTTAGGATTAAAAGTTTTATGCTCGGGATCAAGCTTATTAAATCTTTTTAATCTAGCATTTTCTTTAACCATCATACCATGGAGCATTAAACCTAATAGTGATCCTATTAAATAAAATTTCCATAAATCATAATTCTTTGGTGTTAAGAAAACTAAAAGAAGTGTAACAATAATAACTATAAATAATGTTATTGGTACAACCATAACATTGATTTTAAAATCATCACTTACTTTCTTCATACTTTTTCCTCTTATTATCCATTTTATTAATTTGTAAAAGGCAAACTACAAATGAAGAAAGCCCAATAAACATACCTACTACTGCTAAAACTGGTGGCCAAAATGAATCTTTATCTATTTTCCAACCAATTAAAAACCCAATAGCAGTAAAAACAACTAAAGAAAAGATGCCTTCTGTTCCGAGTGTATAAACTTTCGCAAAATGTTCCATCTTTTTCATTATTTCACCATCTATTCTTCTTTTTCGTAATCAGTAATCTTAGCGATTCTTCTTTCATGTCTTGGAGAACCTGAGAATTCAGTTTCTAGCCAAACATCAACTATATCATTAGCAAATGCCTTGCCTCTATATCTTGCAGCTAATGCTAGAACATTAGTATCATTATGTTCTCTTGTTAATTTAGCTGCATCAGTATTTTCAACTAAAGCACATCTAATACCTTTAACCTTATTTGCAATAATTGACATACCAATACCAGTGAAGCAAATAACAATACCTCTTTCTGCAACACCTTGTTGAACATCTTTAGCTACTTTATAGCCAAAATCTGTATAATCACAGCTTTCTTTAGTATATGTTCCTTCATCAATTACTTCATGACCTTTTTCTTTTAAATGAGCAATAATACTATCTTTTAGTTCTAGTGCTGAATGGTCACAACCGATTGCAATTTTCATAAAATACCTCCACGAAAAAACTCTCTTTAAATTATAACATAAAAAGAAATAAAATAAATTAAAATGCTTAATAAAAAAATAAAAAATAATGATGCATATTTTTATTTATGCATCATTATTTATACACATTAATTATTTTATATTAAATTCATTAACGAAATCATCATATGTTTTCTTAGAATCAAAATTATTTCTAACAATTATATGCATAATTTCTTCATTAAAATATTTTAAATTCTTCTCTTCATTAATTGTGATTAAGAAATGATATTTATTAATTAATTCCTTAATTTTATCCTTTCTTTCACCTTCATATATATCTTTTAAATTATCTGATGTATACATCAAATATATACCAAATAATCCTTTAATAAGATATGCATATGAAGAATCATTATCAATTTTATCTTTTAAAAATTCATAAGTTAAAATTGGTGATGATAAAACATCATCAAAATAATCTATGTATTTTGATATCATATGATCTCTTGTGAAGCTGTTTTTATTAAATGCCCAATTATATGTAATATAATCTAAATCTATTATATTCTTTGTTAAAGCAAGTGCGCATCTTAAGAAATGTGAATCTTCACAAAATCTCAATTTGTCATCAAATCTAATATTGTTATCTATTAGAAATTGTCTTTTAAATAATTTACCATGTAAAAACATATTAATATTATTTATTTCAGCTTTAATATATCTTCCTTCACTTGTTCCTCTATTTATAGCTGATCTTATAATATCTGCATGTGTATCATTTGCACATGATAATAATATATATAAGCTATAAATTGATGCTAAAAAGTCATCAGAATCAATAAATAATATATAATCTCCATTTGAATTATCGATACCTTTTTGTCTTGAATATCCTTGACCTTTATTTTCATCATTAATTAAATATTTCACTTTAAACCAATATTTATCAAAATAAGATTTAGGTGTATACATAGATGAATTATCATTTACAATAATTACATTAATATCATTAAAAATAATTCCCTGTTGAGATTGGATTGAATCTAATAATCTTTTTCTTAATTCTATAGGTTCTTTATATTCTGGAATTATAATATCTAATGTCATATAAGCTCCTTTAAAAATAAGGCGTATATCTACGCCTTATAATTATTTATTAATTGTTTTTACATTTTCAAATGAATATTCTACATCCTTGAAATTTTCAAATTTAACATTCTTAATATTAACTTCATCAACATTATAGAATATTAAGCCTTTACCTTTCATTTCATCAAGGAAATCCATCATTGCAGGTCTACCTGCAACAGGATTATCGCTATATTTGAAATCAATATTTTCAAGTGTGATAGATTTAATGCCTAATTCAGGAAGGCCATAGAATGTTCCTGCGGCAACATTAACATTTTCACATACAATATCTTTGAAATGGAATTGGCCAAGATAAGGTGTTCTATCATCAACTGGATATTTTTCTTTTGAATAAACATATTCAGTATGACCATCAGGATCACAATAATAGAACATATTAATTACAAGTGGAGTTAAAACATCATCCATTTTGATATTTTCAAATGTAATACCATCAATGATTGCGTCTTTACCTCTACCTCTTCTTGTTTTTATTCTTAAGCCTCTATCAGTATGATTAAATAAGCATTGAGAAACTGTGATATTTTTAATACCACCACTCATTTCACTTCCAAGAACGATTGCACCATGACCAAAATTCATAGAGCAATTTCTAATATTGAAGTTTTCTGATGGTTTTTTATATGTTTTACCCATATAAATCTTACCAGATTTAATTGCAATACAATCATCGCCTACAGAAAAATCAACACCAATTATATCAACATTCCTACAAGATTCTGGATCACATCCATCTGTGTTAGGAGAATCTTTTGGATTTTCTACATTTAAATCTATGAATTTTAAATTTGTAGAGAAATAAGGATGTAAATTCCATGATGGAGTATTCTTAATTGTGAATCCAACAAGTGATACATTATCACAATTATTTAAAAATACACCTCTTGGTCTCCATGCAATTCTTCTTTCTCTTACATTAACCCACCAATCAGATTTATCAGCATTACAATTAATTGTACCAAGACCAACAATTTTAACGTTTGATACATTAATACCAGTAATTAATGATGCAAAGCCTGTTAATGGATTTCCTTCCCAAGAAGCTAAATTATATTCATTCTTTTCATCACAGGTATAAGTCATACCAGGTAAAATAGGATAATTATTTCTATCAGTATTACCTAATAAAACTGCACCCTTTGATAAATAAATAGTAATATTACTTCTTAAGAATAATGGACATACATAATATGTTCCATCAGGAATTAATACTGCACCATTATCAGGGCATGAAAGGATTGCAGCTTGAATTTGTTTTGTATCATCTGTCTTTCCATCACCTTTAGCACCAAAGCGTTTAACATCTAAAACCACTTTGCAAGGATCAGTTTCAAAAGATTTAGAGACACAATCTTTGCCTGATATAATCTTAATTTCATATTTTGTTGACGGATAAAGATCAAATAAAGAAAATACATTCTTTTTATAATCTTTTAAGATAAGTTCATCATTTAAATATACATCATAAGAATTAGTAACATAAATATCTTTATTATCTAATTCAAATGATAATGAAAATGGGGTACTGTATAATAAATTAAATTTCATAAGTATCCTCCTACTCAGCGTTAATTTGTTTTTTATATGAAATACGCTGATATATCATAATTATAAAGTTCTTAATTGAAATAAAAATAGTATCAACAATTAAAAACATAAGACCATAAGTAAATGGATCAATACCGGCTGCTTGACCAAATAAATTCGTGTTTATTCCCCATTTAACTGTGAAAATGAACTGCATAGGATAAATTAGGATAGAAACAATAAACATATATGCAAAATTAATTGGTAAGGCCCATAATCCCCTTACATTAACCATATTATATTTAAATGTATTGTCTTGTCTATTAAACATAAATCTTACAATCGGACGAACGATATATGTAAAAAACAACGTTAAACCAAGACATAAAAATAAAATTACTGTGAAATCTAATGCGAAATTTGTTCCAACTTTTTTTCCTGCGTCTTCAAACTCTGTAAAATCTAATAAAAAATTAGAAATTAAAAAGAAGAAAACGGCAGCCGCAGCTGCCCAATACTTTAGAAAAAATATCTTTATCCAAGATGGAATCTTAGAAAATTTATCTAACTCATATGGGTTAGCATCAATTTCTTTAATTTCGTCTAAAGAATCATTTGTTTTCTTATTATTCATTAACGATCTACCTTTTGATAAGTTCTATCATATTTAATGAAACCAAGGACACAACCAACTGCTGAACTAATAATACAGAAAATGATTGAACCCATTGATACAATAAAGTTAGAATCAATCTCTACTCTTGCTTTAGCATAAATGCCTTTTGTTCCAATGTAGAATTCAGAATCTGCTTTTGAAAGCAATAATTGAGCTGCTTTCATTCTATCCTCATCTGACAACGCTGGATCAACTGTTTTTAATGCCTTTTCTAATTGGTCAACATATTTATCAACACCACCAATAAATGTAACAATCCAATAAATATATAAAAAACCAAATACAGCTAAAACAACTGTAGCAACTGTACAAGATATTACAGATCCTAAATTTTTCTTACTAGACAAGTTGAAACCAAGGAATATAAGTAATATTGAACATAACATTGAAACGAATATAAATATACCAGTCAAATCTGTCATATCCTTATATTTTAAAGTTTCTAATTCATTCTTTGGATCTGCAACGACAGTGTTAAAATTAACTGCGCTACATACACCTGAATGCCAACGTAGGAAAAAACCAAATATTGCACCAGGAATGATAATCAACCAAGATGCTAATTTTAAATCATTATATTTAAAAGAAGCATAAAAATCATACCATAATCCTTTAAAATATTTACCAATCTTCGCTCCAGCACTTTCCTTCTTTTCTATTTCTTCATAACGATTTTGATCATCCATTTAAAACTACCTCCTAATACTAACGAATTCTCTTTGTAGTTTCAACATCGAAGAAATGAACGTGTTCCATATCAACACATGCTTTAATTTCTTTGTCTGTAATTTCTTGTCTAGTATAAACTTTTGAGATAAGAGCTTCATCACCAATATAACCATATAATAGATGATAAGCTCCTAGATATTCTGTGTAATCAATCTTAAAATCAAATACATCTTTGTTATTCTTTTCAAGATTAGCATTGTCAATAAATACAAACTCTGGACGAACGGCCATAATAACATTCTTACCAATATAGTTACCAATAATTTCTTGTTGGTGTTCAGTTAATTCAAATTCAATACCTGAACCATCTTGAATAAACTTAATACCAGAATTATCAATCATACCATGTAAGAAGTTCATTGGAGGTGTACCGATGAAACCACCAACAAATAAGTTTTCTGGATTGTCAAACATTTCTTTTGGTGTAGCGATTTGTTGAACATATCCATCTTTCATAACAACAATTCTTGTAGCTAAAGTTAAAGCTTCAATTTGGTCATGTGTTACATATACAAATGTAGCATTT
>JAEEGL016686725.1_pt1 | contig 10931 bp, 9 predicted proteins | sample 9134231 | NCBI WGS metagenome assembly JAEEGL01 (sample SAMN16246548, study PRJNA631951) | gut metagenome | biome: gut microbiome; feature: rumen; material: fiber-attached | host: Bos | place: Iran: Karaj | collected 2018-10 | reverse complement strand
GTGCGGAAATTGAAACACAGAAACAGTTCTTCCTAATGCAACAAGCAGAAAACGAAAGTGAAGAATAACGATGTCTTGCAGGAAAATCGTCAACGGTGTTGACGACTTTGAACGACCAAACATTCCGCAAATGCTTTGCGGAGCTTGACAGGAGAAGTAATGACATGACAGACAAACTCAAAATGCACACCCCCAACCTCGCCGACGAGAACTTCAAGAAACTCGCCGCGTTATTCCCCAATGCCGTGACTGAAACCATCACGGGATATGATGAAAACGGCAAAGCGATCATCGAACGTGCCATTGATGCCGATGTGTTACGACAGGAAATCTCTGCAACGGTTGTAGAAGGTTCACAGGAACGGTATCAGTTCACATGGCCGGACAAGAAAAAGTCGGTGGTATTGTCCAACCAACCGATAGCCAAAACATTGCGTTTAGAGCGAGAGAAGTCTGTCGGTCGAGACGGAACTCCTGGCAGCATCGACACCGAAAACATCTACATCGAGGGGGATAACCTTGATGCCTTGAAACTGCTCCAGGAGACATATCTCGGCAAGATCAAGATGATCTACATAGATCCACCTTATAATACAGGAAACGACTTCATCTATGAGGATGATTTCTCTCAAGATGTCGATGAGTATATGGGGAACAGCGGTCAATTTGATGATGATGGTAATCGACTGATGCAGAATACAGAGAGCAATGGTCGATTCCATACTGACTGGCTCAACATGCTGTATCCACGACTGAGAATTGCAAAAGATTTGTTGAGTGATGATGGGGTTATATTTATTAGCATTGATGACAATGAGGTGGAAAATCTCAAAAAGATTTGTGATGAAATTTTTGGTGCAAACTGCTTTATTGCTCAAATTGTTTGGCAAAAAAGAACCTCCCCAGATGCACGTCGTATTATAAGTGCAGGCCATGAATATATCCTTGTATATGTAAAAAACGAGAGTTTGGGGCATAGCGTTTTGAATTCATTGCCATTTGATGATCGTGATTACGAGCGATATAAAAATCCGGATAATGATCCAAACGGACCTTGGATTTCTACAGATTGTACAGCACAAGGCGGACATGGTACTAAAGAACAGTTTTATGATCTTGTGACCCCATCTGGAAGAATTGTGAAACTACAAGAAGGTTTATGTTGGAGATATACAAAAAAGAAGATGGAAGAAGAAATCCAAGCTGGACACATTTATTTTGGAGTGGATGGTAATGGGGTTCCACGAAAAAAAACATATTTAGCAAATCGAGAAGGAAAAACAATGTGGACTTGGTGGTCAAACACAGAGGTCGGTCATACCCAAGAAGCCACAAAAGAAGTTGCAGAATTATTAGAAGCAAGTGGAATTATGGATTTTCCAAAACCTTTGCGTTTAATGAGCCGTATAATTCATATTGCAACTCAAAGTGATTCCTATGTATTAGACTTTTTCTCTGGGTCATCAACAACTGCACATGCTGTTTTTATTGAAAATGTAAAGGATCGTGGTTGTAGAAAGTTTATTATGATTCAAATACAAGAGAAATGTGAAAATGATTCATGTGCCGCAAAAGCTGGCTACAAAACCATCTGTGACATCGGTGAAGAACGCATCCGACGCGCAGGGAAAAAGATTCTTGAAGAGTGGAATGTGGGTGTTGCCCCCCCCAACACCTACACCAAGGTGGTCAACGCAGCTTAGATTTACCCAATATGACACACGAAACTTCCACGTTGGATATCGGATTCCGCGTTTTCCGCATAGATTCTTCCAATATGAAGGATGTTTATTACCGTCCAAACGACTTCAAGCAGGGGCAAATGGAGATGTTTGCCGATAACATCAAGGAAGATCGAACGTCGGAGGATTTGCTGTTCCAGGTCATGCTTGACTTGGGAATCCTGCTTAGCAGCAAAATTCAGATGCGAAAAACAAAGACATACACCTATTATGACGTGGCTGATGGTTACCTCATTGCCTGCTTTGACAAAAACATCACGGATGAAATCGTGACAGAAATTGCGAAGCAAAAGCCATATTACGCAGTCTTTCGCGACTCAGGTATTGCCAGCGATAGCGTAATGACGAATTTCGAGCAAATTTTTGAAACTTATAGCCCCAAAACCCAGAGGAAGGTGCTTTAACATGACTGACCTTCATGACCGAATATCCTGCCAGAGATGAAATTCATCCCCAATTTGGGGATGAATTGTTACCCCTACACAAAACAGGACACAATGTGTCCTGAATTGAGCGAATTGCCCTGAAATGCAGAACAAACAAGCGTTCTATGGAGAACAACCATGACAGACAAACTCAAAATGCATACCCCCAATCTCGCCGATGAGAACTTCAAAAAGCTCTCGGCACTATTCCCCAATGCTGTCACAGAAACCATCAATGAGGATGGCGAAGTCGTTCGCGCCATTGATGCCGATGTGCTACGACAGGAAATCTCAGCAACGGTTGTAGAAGGTTCACAGGAACGGTATCAGTTCACGTGGCCAGACAAGAAAAAGTCTGTGGTATTGTCCAACCAACCGATTGCCAAAACATTGCGTTTAGAGCGAGAGAAATCCGTCGGTAGAGATGGAACGCCTGGTAGTATCGACACCGAAAACATCTACATCGAAGGCGATAACCTCGATGCTTTGAAACTGCTTCAGGAAACGTATTTAGGCAAGATCAAGATGATCTACATTGATCCGCCATATAATACGGGAAACGACTTCATCTATGAGGATGATTTCTCTATGAGTGGAGATGACTGGAATGGTGTAAGTGGTGATTACGACGAGGATGGCAATCGACTGGTACAGAATACAGAGAGCAATGGTCGATTTCACACGGACTGGCTCAATATGCTGTACCCACGACTGAGGATTGCAAAGGATTTGCTTAGTGATGATGGCGTAATATTTATCAGCATTGATGACAATGAGGTGGAAAATCTCAAAAAAATTTGTGATGAAATTTTTGGTGAAGGAAATTATATAACAAATATCGTTTGGCAATCTACAGCAGGTTCTAATACAGGCACAGATATTGTCACAGTAACAGAAAATGTTTTGGTTTATACAAAATGTAGGAACGCCTTTACTTTTGATGGCATGTTAGCTGACGAACAAAGCTATACATACAGCGATGAATATGAAGCTGAGCGTGGCAAATACGCGCTTGATAAACTTGATCGACGTCGGGTTGGCTCTCATTATTCCATTGCGCTAGACTATTCTATTGAAATGCCAGATGGAACTTTACGCTATCCTGGTGGATATACAGAACGTTCATCTGAAGGATGGAATTATTTGTGGAGTAAAACCAAAGTACAGTGGGGAATAGAACATGGTTTTATCGTTTTCAAAAAAACAAACGGAGTTTGGAATGTTTATAATAAACGTTATGCAAAGATTGATAATGAAGGAAATTACGTAGAACGAACAATTCCATTTCGTAATTTAATAACATCTGACCAATGTAATACTGCTCAAGGTACATCAGAGATACGATCACTTTTCAATGTTCGTACATTTGATTTCCCAAAGCCGTCAAGTCTCATTAAGCATCTGTTAATGACTTGCGTTAGAAAAGCTCCAAATACTATCATTCTCGACTTCTTCTCTGGCAGTGCAACCACAGCGCACGCAATCATGCAACTCAATGCCGAAGATGGAGGTCATCGAAAATTTATAATGGTTCAACTTCCCGAAGTAACAGAAGATAACAGTGAAGCTCGCAAAGCTGGCTACAAAACCATCTGTGACATCGGCGAAGAACGCATCCGTCGTGTCGGGCAGAAGATTTTTTCCGAACGACATGTAACCTTTGCCCCCCCCCAACACCTACATCAAGATATCGGCTTTCGCGTTTTCCGCATAGATACTTCCAATATGAAAGAGGTCTACTATCGCCCACAGGATTATAAGCATGGGCAGACGGAACTATTTGCTGACAACATCAAGGAAGACCGTACAGCAGAGGATTTGCTGTTCCAGGTCATGCTTGACCTTGGAGTGTTGTTGTCATCCAAGATCGAGGAAACCACTATCGATGGCAAAAAGGTCTTTTCTGTTGCGGATGACTACCTGATTGCCTGTTTCGACAAGAACGTAACCGACGAAACCGTGAAAGCGATTGCCCAAAAGAAACCGTTTTACGCCGTATTCCGTGACGCAGGCATTGCCAGCGACAGCGTAATGACGAATTTCGAGCAGATTTTTGAAACTTATAGCCCCAAAACTCAGAGGAAGGTGCTGTGATGGCAGATATGAAATTCAAATTCACCATTCAACCCTATCAGACAGAAGCTGTTGACAGCGTGGTGAGCGTCTTTTCGGGGCAGCCATTCCATGATCGCTTTACCTATCGGCGCGACGTGACGATTGAGCGAGACGTAATAAACTGGAACAAGTCCGATGAGGAATTGTTCATGGGGTTTGCCAATAATCGTCTTGCTTTGGATTCCAGGCAACTACTCGCCAACGTCAATCGCATCCAGTGCAGAAACAACATTACGCTCGACAAATCCCTTGCAAGCGGCGGTCTCGGTGCATGTTCACTGGATGTGGAAATGGAAACAGGCACAGGCAAAACGTATGTGTACATCAAGACCATGTTCGAGCTGAACAAGCAATACGGCTGGAGCAAGTTCATCGTAGTTGTGCCGAGCATCGCCATCCGTGAAGGCGTCCGCAAGAGCTTTGAGACCACGCAGGAACATTTCATGGAGTACTACGGCAAGAAAGCCCGGTTCTTCGTGTACGATTCCAAGAATCTGGCAGAAATCGACAATTTCAGCCAGAGTGCGGATGTCAACGTCATGATCATCAATACGCAGGCGTTCAATTCCTCTTTCAATAAAGAGAAAAATAAGGAAGGCAGAGCCGGCGATGCGGCGGCAAGGATTATCTTTTCTGAACGGGATGACTTTGGTTCAAGAAGACCCATTGATGTGATTGCAGCAAATCATCCGATCATCATCATGGATGAACCGCAAAAGATGGGCGGAGAAAAGACCCAGGCGGCATTGAAACAGTTTAATCCACTGTTTGTTTTGAACTACTCTGCAACCCATAAGCAACACCACACGCTTGTTTATGTATTGGACGCATTGGATGCGTACAACAAGCGGCTGGTCAAGCAAATCGAGGTCAAAGGATTCGACATCAGGAATTTACGGGGAACCGACAGCTATCTCTATCTGGAAAGTATCGTCATTTCTCCCAACAAACCGCCGATGGCTCGCCTCGAATTTGAAATCAGCTATAATAAATCCATCAACCGTGAAACCAGGATTGTGGCCGTAGATGATGACCTGTTCTCACTGTCCAAAAACATGGAACAGTATCGGGGGTATCGTGTGAATGAGGTTGATCCCATTCGCAAGACTGTTTCCTTTACCAATGGAAAAAGTATCAGTGTGGGCGAGGTCGTTGGGGATGTTTCCGAAAAAGATATGCGTCGGGTACAAATCCGGGAAACCATTCGCTCTCATTTCGAGAAGGAAAAGGAACTATACGGACGTGGCATCAAGTGTCTGTCCCTGTTCTTCATCGACGAGGTGGCGAAGTACCGCAAATATGATGCCGATGGCAACGAAATCAATTCTGAATATGGGGATATATTCGAGCAGGAATACAAATCCATTCTCAACGAATATCTGACCTTGTTCAACTCACCTTATGAACAGTATCTCAAAAAAATCGATGTTCATGCGACGCATAAGGGATATTTTTCAATCGATAATAATAAGCGCATCGTGGACAGCCCTTTGAAACGCGGTAGCGACATGAGTGATGATATTTCTGCCTATGAGCTGATTCTGAAGCATAAAGAGCTTTTGCTTTCTTTCAGTAATCCTGTTCGCTTCATTTTTTCACACTCCGCATTGCGTGAAGGCTGGGACAATCCGAACGTGTTCCAGATTTGTACGCTGAAACACGGTGGCAGTTCGCCGATTCAAAAGCGTCAGGAAGTTGGACGTGGTCTTCGGCTGTGCGTCAATCAGAGTGGCGACAGAATGGATGTTGCCGCTTTGGGAAGCCAGGTTTTGCAAATCAATCAACTCACTGTTATTGCTTCCGATGGATATAAAGACTTTGTTTCCGACCTTCAAAAAGGTATCCGCGAGGATCTGTACGAACGTCCGACAAAGGCATCCGCAGAATACTTCATTGGCAAGACTGTGAATGTGAACGAAAACTCATTCACAGTGACTGAGAAGCAAGGCAAAGATATTTATAAATACCTCATCAAAAATGATTACATTGATGAAGATGATCATGTCACGGACAAATACCGCGCCGATTTTCAGAATCAAACGTGTGCACCCGTGCCAGACAGCTGCAAGGATATCGAGAATGGTGTGCATCTATTGATTCAGAGTATCTTCGATCCGCACATTCTGGACGACATGATTAAGGATGGTCATGAAACGAAGATTACCGAAAACGCATTGAATGATAATTTCTATAAAAAGGAATTTCAGCGTCTTTGGAACCTCATCAATCACAAGTACGCCTATACCGTGGAATTTGACAGCGAAGAACTGATTCGCAAAGCCATTGCACATATTGACGACAAGATGATCGTGGCAAAACTACAATACACAGTTACCTCTGGTCAGCAGGAAAGAAACTGGAACGCGGATCATCTGAAAAATGGTTCTGCTTTTACGGCAGAAAAAAGCCAGACATTTACGCTCGACCGTGCCGAAGGTAGCCAGATAGCTTATGATCTCATTGGCAAGATTGCGACAGGTTCCAAGCTCACGCGCCGAAGTACAGCCCGGATTCTGGACGGCATCCGTCCTTCCACTTTTGCGATGTTCCAGAACAACCCAGAGGAATTCATATCCAAAGCAATTCGACTCATCAACGAACAAAAAGCGACGATGATCGTGGAACAAATCACTTATTGCCGCACGGACGGTACTTACGACAGTGCCATCTTTACGGCAGAAAAAAACAGCGATTTCTCCAAGGCATATCGTTCGAAGAAAAACGTTCAGAATTACGTATTCGCTGATGGTTATGCCAAAGACGGTAACAGTGTGGAACGACGCATGGCAGAGGATCTGGACAAGGCAGAAGAGGTCTGTGTTTATGCCAAGCTCCCAAAAGGATTTGCAATCCCTACACCTGTGGGCAACTATTCGCCGGACTGGGCTATTGCCTTCAACAGAGGCACAGTCAAACATATCTTCTTTATCGCCGAAACCAAGGGTACAATGGAATCCTTGAGTCTCAGACCAATTGAACAAGCCAAAATTAAGTGTGCCAAAAAGCTCTTCGCAGATCTTTCAACGGAAGATGTGGTGTATCACGAGGTGGATAGCTACCAGAGCCTTCTCAATATCATGGGAAGCCTCTGATAATTCGTAATGCGTAATGGAAGATTCTGAATAATTCCGAATTACGCATTTCTAATTGAATATGGGGCGCAGGCTATGTCGCTTGCGCTCCATACGCCCAGCGGGCGCGTCTATCTCGCTTACTCTTAATACGCCGCTCCAATAACCACGCATGTAGAGAAGGCGGAGTTTGTGAAGAAAACTAAAGGTTCATATCTGCTTGAAAAGCAGGCTTTCCGTTTGAACGCTGCCATTATTGCATCATTCAAACGAGGCGAAGTTCTGGATAGCCTGATTCAGTGGTATCACATCCAAAGAGGTAGCCTCTGAGCTCATCAACATACGAATTATTCTGTGTGGCGACACTTTCCAATGTAATGCCATCTTGTCGCATCAAATCCATCACTTTGGGATAAATCTGAGAAGTCTCTTTGCGGCATTCTTCTGGCTCTATGGTACGACCAGCTGATGAAATCTGCATATTGTATTTATTGTATAACCAATCCGAAATCAGTTTAAGATCGTGCATACGATGGATACAAGCTAAGAATGAGACTTTCCAGTACTTTTTACAAGCAAGTACACCATTCCATGATGTATGCCCATTGGCTGAGTGCATAAACGAAACTTTGGGCATTAAGAAACATCCTGCGAAACTGTGTGCTTCACATTCCATAATGCTGCGTTTTTCTGCATCCTCAACGCGATCAATGTCTCGGTGCATGACCAAATGACCGAGTTCATGCGCAAGATCTAAACGAATTCGTTCGGCTGTCTTCCGATAGTCTACAAAAATATACGGAATATCATTTCGCCAAAATGAAAATGCTTCCGAACAGTCAAGCTCGTCTGGTAATGAATAAATCCTCACGCCATGATACTCAAGCAATACCAATAGATCTGCAATCGGAGCGGCTCCAATCTTCCATGTGCCTCTTACTAAATCAGCTGCCCTTTCTGGTCTTGTTGAATCGCGAGTACTTGGATCTCGTAACCAACAGATGTCTTCGCCAAGTTCTGGCACATCAGCTAATGGCAAACAATAATGAGCATGTAACCAAGTATCGAAGGAATCAACAAACAATGAGCAAGACACAATACGTCGATCTATTTCGCGTTTTGTAATTTTTGATAAAGCTCGAAAGCTAACAGAATTGCTTGGTACTTCTTCTACGTCATCAGCACAAAAAAATGACTCTGGATAACGAAAGAAGGCGGCGTAAGTGCTAACGTAGGTTTCAGGCGACTTCTCGCCCTTTAAGTGATACCCAATCAGCCTTTCCGAACAGCCTAAGTGGGCAGCTAATGCGCGTTTGGTTACACCTCTCGCCCGCATGGCAAGATCAAGGCGATTTGGATTAAAACTTCTCATTGTTTATTCGTGTTGTGCGTCAGATATAGTTTCTGACGATGTTTCCGTATTGGATTTCCTGGATACTTCGATTTCGACAGTTTTGGTTGGCTCGACAATATCTGGCACAATCGAAGTAGATTCCTGATAAGTAAACGATGGAAGAGTATATCTGACATCAAAATAACAGTCGGAAATATCTGAAACCCAGATAGGTTTTGATATCTCGCAGTGTACTGTCCTTGATTCAGGATGTACTTCGTACAGTAATGCCCACACCTGAAATTCATTGTCTTTCCAAGAATCCATCATGGATTTTTGGGGATAGTTCACTTCACCATCAAAGAGTTCACGTTGAGTGGAAGGATTGACCTTGATCATACGTTCGGTCACCTTACCAAGATTTTTGACTTTCGGATCTGATCTCATAGCTACATCTTCCGCATTTGCAAAGAAGATGACCTTTTTCAACGCATCATTGATCAGGCATGGTTTATTCTGAATATCGCCACGTCTCCATGTGCCTTTGCCTTTGATAGTAGTTGCTTCGCATACACACTGAACAAATTCAGCCCAAAAGACAATGCCTGGAATTTGTTTTGGGTACCCTTTTCTCTCATAGCTTAGGCGCTTCTCAAATGCAACCTGTATAGCTTCAAGGATAACCTGCACATCAATTTCCAAAATCTCGCTTAATACCTGAAATTTCTCGTTCATTGTCATACTTACTCCATAATCATAAGTTGCCTTCACAAAGACACCACGTCATTTGTCTGGTTCCTACTTTATCACCTAGATTTAGGTTGTCAAGTAGGAACTAAATTCCGCCCCACACATCTCCCAGTTCACGCGAAAGTGGGGATTTGTTGGTGCGCATGGAAGGGTGCCACACATGTCGAAGCTCAATACTACATGGAAAATGCGCACGGTAAATGATGCAGATGGATGGAGAGAGAGAACGTGTGAGTACCCGAGGGAGTCTCGTTGGGGGCTCAAAGAACGCAAGCTGAAGCAGGAAAGGGGCGGTGCCAGCACACACACACACACACTGTCATTAGCCAATCTCAATGAAATTGCCGTGTATTGAACGGTGCGCACGGTGGCGTAGGTGGATAGCTAATCAACTAATGGCTTTAACCATCTGTCGTCAGCTACGTGTTACTGAGCTTCACGGATTCAACCGTATCAAAACTTGTGTCCACATGTGGTGGGCACACTTGGCAAAGAAGAAACGCGATGATACGACAATCAGCAAAAAGAATGTGCACATGTAAGCACAGGCTTGAGAGAGCGAGCTTCGTGCAGCCAAAATCACCAGTCATACCAGGGATGAAAGCATGTAAGCGCAGGCTTGTGAGAGAGTGTTTCGAACAGCCGGAATCACCTGCAATGCCAGGATGGTACATTATCGAGCTATTGCTTAATGGCCAGAGTATTGTTTATTTCTCTGTACCAGATTATCAACAAGCGGTATTGCTACTATTTGCGTGTTTGAGTGATGACAAAGACAAACTAAGCGAACCTCAATCGTGTGTCTTCTCGTACAATGTATATATTGTCACAGACACACACTATCCTTTGGGGAGATGCCTTAATCACGATTTCAATTTACCTATACACATGACTTAATATATCCCATCACAAAGATTGCAAACATATACAAACAGGCAGCATGAAGCTGCCTGTTATTGTATTAGTGCTAAACGCGTTCGACCTTATTTGTTGAGGGCTTCAAACACCTTGGCTCTTTTCACATAGGCAGAATATGAGTCACAGGGAGGTTTACGTCGTCCTGCACAGTATGAACGAGCGATATGGAGGTGGTGAAATGATGGAAGAAATCACACGTAACTTGAGCGAATCGACTGCAACCTCAGTGGATTCTTATATGGCTACATGGATAACCCTCGCAATACTCGCGTTCCTGTTTATTGTCGTTCCACTGTTTGAACGAATCCCAATACTAAGGGATTGCATTTCAAGGCGTTGGGTTATTGTGACGATCACAACCACATTGATGCTTTCAGTTGTGATCAACTTCCAACACCTGAATGACTCTGTACGTGAGGTCATTATCATTGGCGGTTTCATTGTTGGAATTTCCTATATTTTATGCGCTCGGTTGAAAAGGCACTTGCAAAGGGATGGTCGTTCGGGGTCAAACGTATAGAGGGCGACTGGCGGAACAAGCGTGTTGAAGTCGAAATGGAATCCACTCCACAGAAAT
>JAEEGL016324731.1_pt1 | contig 10931 bp, 7 predicted proteins | sample 9134231 | NCBI WGS metagenome assembly JAEEGL01 (sample SAMN16246548, study PRJNA631951) | gut metagenome | biome: gut microbiome; feature: rumen; material: fiber-attached | host: Bos | place: Iran: Karaj | collected 2018-10 | reverse complement strand
ATTCAAGATGCGTTTTCACAAGCGGACTGAAATCCTGCACCGCCTCGCCGAACATGGAGAATCTCCTGAGGTTGGGCAGAGCCGCGATCCACGCGATGTCCTTCAGCTTGCTCATGCCGCCCTCAAGTTCCTGAATCTTGTTCAGCTTGCCCAAGGTGGAATAATCCGCCCCCTCTGTGGCGTAGTAATTCAGCTTGACCAGCATGGGGCATCCGGCGAGAGGGCTGAAATCTTTTAGGGTTGAGCCGTAGAGGTCAAGATTCTCCAGCATGGGGAGCTTGGCCAGGGGAGCCAGGTCGGGCAGGGTCATGTCACGCAGCGCCAGAGTCTCCACATTGGGCAGAGCCTCCACGATGGGCGTCAGGTCTTCGGGCTGACCACCTGAAATGACAATATGCGTAAGCCGGGGAAGCCTGGGCAAGCCCTTCAGCGAAGTGAGTTTTTCGGAACCCACGGAGACCAAGGTAAGGTTGACGAGCTTCTCCATCCAGCGCAGGTCGCTCATGGCGGCGCTTACATTGAGCGTCGTGAGCCCCGTCAGGCTTCCGACGGGCGAAAGGTCCGTTGCCGCGCAGTCGCTCAGCCCCAGAAACCGCAGTTTCTTGAGGCCGGCCAGCGGGGCAAGGTTCTTGATGTTCTCCCCTTCATTCACCCGAAGCTCTTCCATGCTGGGAAACAAGGCGCACAGCTTGGCAAGGTCGGCGTCGCCGCACTCCTGCAGGACAAACTTTTTCAAGCCGGAGGCCTTCTTGAGTTCGTTTTCCACTCTGCCGTCAATACCTTCCGTGATAACGGTCTGGTCATCAATTTCCACCGAAGGCTCCGCCAGGGGAGCCTGAACGCCGAGACAGAAGGAAAGGGGAAGAGCAAGGAGCAGCGATTTCAACATGATGGAGCACCTCCAAAGCGGGATTGACGCCGGAGCGGATCAAGGCCGACACACGGCTGTCAAAGATAATGACAGAAAAGACCACGGCGAAACGGCGTGCGGCAGGTGAACGTCTGTCGGCATTCATTGCTCCCAAGTTAACGAAAATGCGCATTGGCTGCTTTCATAGGGCCTGTTTTCGTCTGTTTCCGTGGAGTCAAGATCTCAAAAAGACTTGTCGTTCAGGGGGGGCAGGAGAGGTCACCGCCGGGAGCGACTTCCGTTTTTTTAAACTGGTCGGCCACGCGCAGAACGTCTTCCTTGGCTGCGAAAAAGGCTTCCACAATCTTCGGATCGAAATGCCTTCCGCGTTCCTCCCAGATGATGGCGAGGGCTTTTTCGTAGGGAAAGCCTTTCTTGTAGCTGCGGTTTGAAACGAGGGCGTCAAAGACATCTGCCACGGCCATAACGCGCGCAGACAGGGGAATCTCTTCTTTGGAAAGGCCGGCGGGATAGCCGCCGCCATTCCATTTTTCATGATGATACGTTGCCAAATTCTTGGCCTCACGCAAGTAATCGGAATCCGGGAACACATCAATAATATGGGAGATTATTTCCCCGCCTACGGATGCATGCGATTTCATCAGGGCAAATTCTTCATCTGTCAACTTACCCGGCTTATTCAATATGGCATCTGGAACATTAATTTTTCCAATATCGTGTAACGGGGCAGATTTGATAACATTTTTAATAAACTCATCCGTTATTATTTCTTTATATAGGCCTTGTTTCCGCAATTCCTGCAAAATAATTCTTACATATTCAGCCGTTTTACGAATATGCTGACCAGTATTCTGGTCACGGCTTTCAACCATATCCGCAAGAGTCAGAATCAACGCATTCTGCATTGCAGAAATTGCTTCATTTTTCTTTTTTATATCATCGATATACGTGACGCTATCAGCAGCCATTTTAGAAACGGCGCGATATAAATTCTCAATCTCATCGCCCGTCTTAATGTTTATATGGCGAATCCATTCCAAGCTCTTTTCCATCGAATCTGGATTTGTATAGACAAACATATTAGTCGCAGTTACCATCTTATTCAATGGAATGATAATTTGAGAATTAGACAATATAATACTGATAATTAGTAATATTAAGAAAATTCCGAAAAAAATGACAGCTAGATTCTTCAGATAACTTTTTGCCTGCACGCGTATCCAATCCATGGAAATATCGACAGCCGCATAACATTGGCAAATACCCATGTCATCAGTGACGGGAACATACGCTGTTAGCAACCATCCGTATGTTTCGTTTGAAATAATCGGATCTATATCGCCGCCTGCGAGCAGGGTAGGGATATGCTCTGCAAACGCTTTGTCGAAAGGAATAATTGTTCCAGGATGTTCACCCTGCATGTCATCAGCATCAAGATCAAATACGACATGGCATCCATCTTCAAGTATTTTATAAACATAGACGAATTTAATATTCGGTGTGCTCTTCTGTATATTTTGCAATCTGATTTTAGTCCGCAAATATCCTTCCGCTTTCTCTCCTTTTTGCAGGTATTCGTTAACCATGCTAGGGTCAATAACGCTTGCTACAAGCTTTGCAACACCCTTGCCAAATATTTTATTTTGATTTATGGAGGTATCAATATATATGTTATAGCTGATAAGCGCAGAAGAAATTCCAAACAAAAATAATGAGATAGACAAAAGCAATACGATTTTTGTTCTTAATGATGCTTTCATATTATTTTATCCTTCACGGATAGCTTTACAAATATTGCAGAATAATGGATACTATATTATAATTCTACAATTCCATATAATACTTTTTTTCATTGCACAATTTAAGAGAACCACCCTGCGCTAATGGTGATATGCTTTTCTCACGCATTTGATAGGATATATCCTCGTCTATCATTTGAATCATTATATCGGCATATTTAGGGTCGAACTGCAACCCTCTTCCCCTTACAATTTCAGCCCGAACTACTTCCTGCGTCAATGAATCACGATAGCTTCGTTTGGATGACATGGCATCATAGGCATCTGCGACAGTGATAATTCGCGCAAGTTTAGGAATTTGATCTCCTTTCAATCCTTGAGGATAGCCTTTTCCATCATATCGCTCATGATGATAATGGGCACCTATGGCAAATTCCGGTATAACATCAACACCTTGCAAAATATTAGATCCAATAACAGGGTGCTGCTTTATTTTGCTGTATTCATCATCAGATAATTTTGTCGGCTTATTAATTATATATCTTGGAATGCCGATTTTTCCGACATCATGTAACAAGCCAATAAAATATATTTTTTCCTGAATAATCTCTGATTCACCGGAACGCCTGGCAATTTCACGGGAATAATTTGCAACACGTTCAGAATGGCCAGAAGTGTACTTATCCTTTGCATCAATGGCTTTTGCCAAGGACAGAGACATTTCTTTGAAAAGCTGCCTGCTGGCATTTAATCGTTCTTCTGCCAATTTTACTTGGCGTGATACTTCTTTCTTCAGATTATCTTGCAAGTATTTATTGTGCAACGCCTCTAAAACACGATTACGAAGGATATCACTCTGTAATGGAAGAGGAATAATCCCTGTTACATTATCAATATATAATTGACGTACTATATCTGATGTTATATCAGACATAAGAACGAAAACAGGCGTTTTTGCATAATATTCGATGCTTCTGATTGTTTTCAATGTGGAAAAAGCGTCAATGATTGGCGGAAAATGTTCAATCAGAATAACATCGACATCATTTTTTGAGAGAAAATCAAACAAATCCGTCGAAAATTGATGACTGACGACATTAGCGCTATCAGAAAAAACACTTTGCACTTCTGATATGTTGTCGGAATTCTCCCCAAGGAGTACAAACTGCGGTAATTGAGTTACACAAAGAAAACTGGACATGTTTCTTTCTCTCTTTTCGTGATGCCAGAAAAGTGTTATAACGGCACACCAAAAACAACGTAATGCAGCCTAGCCATTTGTTTTGCAGGCATCACAACCTGCCTTTTTTTCCTTCATTGAGAGCTGCGCCAGAAAGCCTAAAAAACACTTATGGCAAGAATCAGATTTTCGGCGAGCGTCCCCGACGGATATTTCAGCAGCGACATAGACAAACAAATCCATATCTAATGTGTACGCCCCTATCTCTCCTGCGGGGCGCCGTCTTTCGCCTGCTGTGAATCACCATGCACGGCGTAGACCGTCACGACATGACCGCCCTCGCCGTTCTTGCCCTGCGACGTCGTGACCACCGTCTTTCCGTCAGGGCTGACGGCAAGGCCCACGGCATAGCGCGGCACGGGCACCGTCTGCAGTATCTTCCACCGCTTCAGATCAATGCAGGAGAGCGTGCTCGCGTGATTGTCCACGGCGTACAGTCGGTCGCCCTCGCGGTTCAAGGCTATCGTGCGCAAGCCGCTGCCGGCGTGCAGGCTTCTGCCGTGCACCGTGCCGCCTGCTTTCTGCAGTTCTTTCACGGGCAGGGCGTAGATGGTGCCCCGTGCGGAAACAAAGAGGGTCTCGCCGTCACGGCTCAAAACGAGATGCCTGGGCACGGAGATCTCTCGGCAGACGACGCGCGGCGCCTCCTTGCCTTCCAGATCGAAGACCTCAATTCCCCCTCCGCTCATGCGCGCCACGAAAAGATGCTTTCCATCGGGGCTGAAGGCCGCCCCCCGCAGACACAGGCCGCAGGCCGCGTCGCGCCGCTTGCCGGCAAGGCGCGAGGTGTCCAGCTGTTTGCCCGCGATGAGATGCTCCGTATAGGAGAAGGCGGCCGGGTCGTCGGATGCGATGTCCACAAGCCCCACCGTATTGTCCCCCCAGTGGATGACGGCGAGTTTCCTGCCATCGGCGGAAACGGCCAGAACCTTGGGCAGGGGGCCCGTGGGCATGACGCGCACGATCTGGCTGGTTGCGGTGTCGATGACGGCCATGGCCGAAGGCGACTGCGCCCACTGGTCGTAATCCCGCCGGTAAAAGGAGACCCACAGATAGCGGCCATTATGCGTCAGCACGCTCTCCACGGGCTTGCCCATGAAGCAGTTGCGGCAGCGGCTGTCCGCCCGCGGCATGTAGGCGTAGCCGAAGACGCTGTCTTCCCCATTCAGAAAAAGGCCCGCGTCGTCACGCCCGAAACGGTGGCGGATGACGTGCTTGAGCTCAAGCGTATCTGTGCCGTAGACGAGCGTCTCCCCGCCCTCAAGAGAATTGACATAGAACACGGAGCCGTCCGAGCTGAAAATGACGGATTTCGGCGAATTGACGTGCACGCCCCGCAGTTCCCTGACCTTTTCCAGATGGAAAGAATTCGAGGCGGGCTGGCTCTGCGCCGCCGGCGCGCACTCCTGAAAGGCGAAGAAACAGAAAACGGAAACAACGAGGATTGCGAAAGGCATGAAGCGTCGGGGCATGAGCGTCTCCTTTTTCTGCCAACCTACGGGCGAGCCTGCTATCTGTCAACGACAAACAGTGGCGAAAAATGCAATTGCCGCCCCGTTCCACTCTTCTTGCGCTCGCACCCGAACTAGGCTAAATCTTATGAATTGAATATATCAGGGAACACCATGAAACAAAGCTCACAGACATCCCCCTGCGGCGAGCTGCTCGCCGCCCTTGCGGGAGCGACCGAACGCGTGGTCGAACTGCAGACGGCCCTCACTGCGGCCCGCGCCCTGCCCCCGGAGAACGGCGGAGACGGCGAGTCGGAGAAGGCAGCGTGGATAGAAGCCCGTCTCGCGGCACTGGGCATCGCCGACATGCGCCACGTCGACGCGCCGGATGGCCGCGTGTCAAGCGGCCTGCGCCCGAACATCGTGGCGAGGATACCGGGTGAAAGCACCCGCACGCTCTGGCTCTTCGGCCACATGGACGTCGTCGCCGCAGGTGACCCCGCCGCCTGGACGGGCGACCCGTGGCTGGTTCGCCGCGACGGCGACAGACTCTACGGCCGCGGCGTGGAGGACAACCAGCAGGCGATCGTCTGCATGCTCCTGCTCGCCGAGGCGCTGAAAAGGACGGGCATACGCCCTGCGTTGAGCCTCGGCATGGTCTTCATGGCCGACGAGGAGAACGGCAGCCGTTACGGCCTGGCCCACATCCTCAAGACCGCCCCCGAACTCTTCGCCAGGGACGACATCTATATCGTGCCGGACTTCGGCAGCCCAGACGCCTCCATCATCGAGGTCGCTGAAAAGGCCCAGCTCTGGCTCCGCTTCGAGACAATCGGCAAGCAGTGCCACGCCTCCACACCCGAAAAGGGCGTCAACGCCATGGTCGCCGCATCGCATCTGGTGACGGCCCTGGCAGAGGGCCTTGCCGAATCCTTCACCGAAAGGAATGCCATCTTCTCGCCTCCGACATGCACCTTCGTGCCGAGCCGGCGCGAACTCAACGTCGAGGGCATCAACATCCTGCCCGGGCGCGACGTCTTCTACGTCGACTGCCGCCTTCTGCCCGCAGTCCGGCAGGAGGACGTGCTCGCCCGCGTCAGTGAAATCGCGGGCCGCGTCGAGCGTGAGCGAGGCGTCCGAATAAAGGTAACCGTCGCCCAATCGCAGAAAGCGTCCTTCACCGATGCAGCATCCCCCGACGTGGGCCTCCTGCAGGACGCCGTCGAGAGCGAATACGGCATCCGCCCCCGCCCCGTCGGCGTCGGCGGCGGCACGGTGGCGGCTCATCTGCGTGAAAAAGGTCTGCCGGCGCTCGTCTGGGCCCGCATCCTGAACACCTGCCACCAGCCCGACGAATGCGGCCTGATAAGCGCCGCCGTCGGCGACAGCCGCGTCTTCGCCCGCCTCATCATGAACGGAAGCCATGCCTGAACGCATCTACGACTGCATAGTCGCCGGCGGCGGACACGCCGGCTCGGAAGCCGCCGCCGCCATGGCGAAGCTTGGCCTTTCCGTCCTGCTCATAACCTCGAATCTCGACAGGCTCGGCTACCTCTCCTGCAATCCCGCCATCGGCGGCCTTGCCAAGGGCCACATGGTGCGCGAGATAGACGCTCTCGGAGGCATGATGGGCCTGTGGGCAGACGCCGCGGGGATACAGTTCCGCACGCTCAATGCGAGCAAGGGCCCGGCCGTGCGCGCCACCCGAGCCCAGATTGACAGGGGCGCCTATCAGCACGTGCTCAAGAAATCCCTGTACCGCATGCGAAACCTCGAACTCTGGCAGGACAGCGTTACGGAAATCCTGACCGACGACGGCCGCGTCACAGGCGTCGGCACCAGGCTCAAACGCATTTTCGCAGCGCGCAACGTGCTGTTGACCACGGGCACATTCCTCGACGGCCGCGTGCATGTCGGCCTGACAAACTTCTCCGCCGGGCGCATGGGCGATGCGGCCACCTTCGGCCTGTCCGACAGCCTGCGCGCCCTGGGCCTCACGGTAGGGCGCCTCAAGACCGGCACGACGCCGCGCCTTCTGCGCTCCTCCATCGACTTTTCCGGCCTTGAGGTGCAGCCGGGAGACAAGCCCGCGCCGCGCTTCAGTTTCCGCGGGCCGGGCCCGGTGCTTCCGCAGGTGCCCTGCCATGTCACGTGGACGAACGAACGCACCCACGAGATCATCCGCGCGGGCTTCGACCGCTCCCCGCTCTTCACCGGCGTCATCAAGGGCACGGGCGCGCGCTACTGCCCTTCCATAGAGGACAAGATAGCCCGTTTCCCCCACCACGACCGGCACCACGTCTTTCTGGAGCCCGAGGGGCTCGAGAACGACGAGATCTACACAAACGGCATCTCCACGAGCCTTCCGCTCGACATACAGCTCGACATGATACACAGCATTCGCGGCCTGGAGAACGCCGTCATGCTGCGGCCGGGCTATGCCATCGAATACGACTACGTGCCGCCCGTGCAGCTCGCCCGCACGCTGGAATGCCAGACCGTGCCGGGCCTGTGGCTCGCCGGACAGATAAACGGCACCTCGGGCTACGAGGAGGCAGCAGCGCAGGGCATGTGGGCAGGCCTGAACATCGCCTGCCGCGAAAAGGGCAAGGCCCCGTTCACCCCCGGCCGCGACAAGGCGTATATGGCCGTTCTCGTCGACGACCTCGTCACCATGGGCACGAACGAGCCCTACCGCATGTTCACCTCGCGCGCCGAGCACCGCCTGCTTTTGCGCGAGGACAACGCCGACGCCCGCATGACGCCGCTCGGCCGCGAAATCGGCCTCGTCGATGACGAGCACTGGCGCCTCTTCTGTGAAAAGCAGGAGAAGATCGAGAGGGCGCGCACTATGCTCGCCGAAACGCATGTATCCGCCCCCGACACGACGATCTTCGCTCACGGCGCCGATTTGGCGACGCTGCTCAAGCGGCCGGACGTCGACCTCGCGTCCCTCGCGGAGGCCCTTCGCCCCCTCCCTTCCCCCGCAAGCGATGTCGCCGCCATGATCGACGGCCTGCCCGGGGATATTGCCTTGACCGTCCAGACCGATATAAAGTATGTGGGCTATCTGGCGCGGCAAAAACAGCTTGTGGAGCGCGCCGCCCGTCTGGAGAACACGCCCCTGCCATTCGATTTGGAATATTCCGGGGTGGCCGGCCTCTCGCTCGAAGTGGTCGAAAAGCTCGGGCGCGTGCGGCCGTCAACGCTCGGCCAGGCCGGGCGAATTTCAGGAGTGACCCCGGCGGCGGTGGCCTGCCTGGAGATACACCTTCACAAACTCGGCCTTCTTCGGCCATGCGCGGCGTCGCAGGGTGCCGGCGATACACAACGATAAGCCTTTTCAGGATTCCGCATGGAATTTCGTTCCTATGCCCAACAATGTCCCCTCTTCCAGTGGACGCAGTACCCGGCCGAATTCATTTTCATCCTTGCGGCCGTCAGCATAGCGATCTGCTTTCTGCTGGCTCATTTTCTGCCGCGCTGGCGCAGAAAAGCCATGATGCGCAACCGCCGCATAGCGATTCATGAAACCCTTGAGCACGCACAGGGCCAGAACGAGACCTTCGACCTGCTCCTCACAACCGATGGGCTGCGCGTCACCCAGTCGCTCATCTTGCAGGAGATCGGCGCAAAGGACGACTCCCTGCGCTTCACCGCTTTCAGGCACCTGCCCGCCAACATCATCGGCTACACCGCCGATTTCTACTTCAGGGTGAAGGCCGAGACCGGCCCCCTCTACTACAAATTCCGCAGCAAGATACGGACAGTACGCATCGAACGGGGCTCCTGCGATGTCATCACAGACATGCCCGCCGAGCTGCAGGTCGGGCAGAAGCGCAACTTCTTCCGCATGGTGCCCCTGCAGAATTCGGTGCGCCTCGTCGCCATGTGGATTCTGGGCGAAACCCCCGACATCCCCCGCACGACCGACGCCATAGGTTCACCCTTCGTCGTGGCCTCGGGTTCGGCCCTCGTCGGCGAGAAGAATACGGCGCAGATCCAGCTCGGGGATATTTCGGGCTCGGGTCTCGCCCTGCGCCTGCCCGGCGGCATCACCGACGAGCGCATCAAGGAGGAATGCAACATCCTTTGCCTTTTCGTTTACAACGAGGCATCCGAGGAGGACGAGGAGAACCTGCTCACCTTCTGCTGCGTCGGCCGAATCGCCAACATCCGCCTAGAGAAGAAGGATGACCCGACGGGCCCGGCCGTGCTCGGCATCGTCTACAGGAACTGGGCGACCATCAAGCCGGGCGACAGGGATATCAACTGGTTCAACAATTCTTCGACGGACGGCGTGGCCCCCATACTGCACTGGGTCACGAAAATGAATCTCGAACAGCACAGGCGCCCCTGACGAAAGGGCGCCCTGGCGGCAACATCTTTTCAAGGAGTATCTCTTGGAAGACGGCACTGAAGGACACAGTACCCTCTGGTCGCGTTTGACGGGCCTGTTCAGGCACGAGGACGAGGAATCTCTGGAAAAGGCCATTCTCGAAGCGCGGGCCGAGGGCGAGGTCGAACCCGACGAGGAATCCATGCTTCTCGGCATACTCCGCTTCAACGACCTCCTGGTGCACGACACCATGATCCCCCGAACGGATATAGACTGCGTCTCCGACGAGACCTCGCTCGCCGACGTTGTCATGCTCATCGTCAAAAGCGGCCATTCGCGAATCCCCGTCTACAAGGAAACGCGCGACAACATAACGGGCATATTGCACGCGAAAGACCTTCTGCCCTGCCTCTTAGATCCCGCCCGCACGGGTACGCCCGTCAGCGAGGTCATGCGCGAACCATTCTTCGTGCCTGAGACGAAATCGATACGCACCCTCCTTCAGGAATTCCGCTCGCGCAAGCAGCACATCGCCATCGCCCTCGACGAATACGGCGGAACCTCCGGTCTCATTACCATCGAGGACGTGCTTGAGGAGATCGTCGGCGACATAGAGGACGAGCACGACGCCCCGCGCATAGAGGACGTCGTGAAGGTCGGAGAAAACACCTGGGAGCTCACGGGCAGGGCGACGCTTGAAGAGCTCGGGGACATTGGCCTCGCTATCGACACCGACGAGGTGGACACCATAGGCGGCTACTTGAGCATGGAGGCCGACCATGTTCCCGCCGAAGGCGAGGAATTCGTCATCGACGGCTGGCTTCTCACCGTGCTGGAGGCGGATGCCAAGCTCGTGCATCGCCTGCGCATGGAGCCAGCCCGCAAGGCGCCCGTGGACGCGCACGAAGGGGAATAATGAACAGACAGGCCCTGTTCTGGGGGCTTGCCGGGGCCGTCGCCGTCTGGCTGGGATTTCCTTCCGACTTCGGCGATGCCCCCGCCCTCGTCCTTCTGTGGCCAGTGGCCCTGGCCGCCCTCGGCCTGTCCGCCCCCGCGGCCCGGCCGGCGTTCGTGCGCGGCTGGATGAGCGGCTTTGCCGGCATGACGGCGGCGCTCTACTGGCTGACCCTGCCCATGGCCCAAGTCGGGGGGCTGCCGTGGGTCGCGGCCGTCGGCTGCACCCTGTTCGTGACCTTCTGCCTCTCCACGGCCTGCGGGCTTTTCTCGCTCGCCACGCACGTTTGCCGAACCATGCCTCCTTTTCGCATGGCCGTCTTTCTCGGCCTTCTGT
>JAEEGL014562635.1_pt1 | contig 10931 bp, 8 predicted proteins | sample 9134231 | NCBI WGS metagenome assembly JAEEGL01 (sample SAMN16246548, study PRJNA631951) | gut metagenome | biome: gut microbiome; feature: rumen; material: fiber-attached | host: Bos | place: Iran: Karaj | collected 2018-10 | reverse complement strand
TCCTGCGAGACTTTCTTGATGAGTTTATGAACGCTCTTCAGATTATCTTTTGTGGGTTCGCTGTCGTCAACCAGGAGTTTGCCTTCTGCATTGTCGCGGGCATTCCCATAGAACAATGCCCAGAACTTCTTTAAGAAGCGGTGACAACCGTCAATACCATTGGTATCCCAAGGCTTCGACTGTTCCACAGGACCTAAGAACATCTCATAGAGACGCAGGGTATCGGCACCATATTTCTCGACGATCATATCTGGATTGACGACATTGAACATCGACTTGGACATCTTTTCTATCGCCCATCCGCAGATATATTTGTCGTTCTCAAGAATAAACTCAGCATTGGCATATTCCGGACGCCAAGCCTTGAAGGCATCAATATCAAGTACATCGGCAGAAACGATGTTCACATCGACATGGATAGGAGTGGTGGTGTATTTGTCCTTCAGACCGAAACTGACGAACTTACCCTTATCGGCTCCCTCATCCTCAACACGATATACGAAGTTAGAACGTCCTTGAATCATACCTTGGTTGACAAGTTTCTTGAATGGCTCGTCCTCACAGGAATAGCCGGAGTCATAGAGGAACTTGTTCCAGAAACGAGAATAAATCAAGTGACCTGTTGCGTGTTCTGTACCACCGACATAGAGGTCGACATTACGCCAATACTCATCCACATCGCGACTAACCAGTGCCTTTTCGTTCTTGGGATCCATATAACGCAGATAATAAGCGCTGGAACCTGCAAAGCCAGGCATGGTATTAAGTTCAAGTGGGAAAACGGACTTATTGTCGATAAGTGACTTATCAACGACCTTGTCTGTTTTCGTATCCCATGCCCATATCTTTGCGCGTCCCAATGGTGGCTCACCCGTCTCCGTCGGTTGGTATTTATCAATCTCAGGCAGCTCCAAAGGCAGACACTCCTTAGGAATCATATAAGGCATGTCGTCTTTGTAGTAGACTGGGAATGGCTCACCCCAATATCTTTGACGTGAGAAAATGGCGTCGCGTAAGCGATAGTTTACCTTTACTCGACCTAATCCTTGTTCTGTCACAAACTTCTTCGTAGCGGCAATAGCCTCCTTGACAGTCAGTCCGTTCAGGCTGAACTTCGCACTTGCAGAGTTACACATGATACCCTCTTTGGCATCATAACTTTCCTCACTGACATCAGCACCTTCTATCAACGGGATGATAGGAAGGTTAAAGTGCTTGGCAAAGGCATAGTCACGGGAGTCGTGGGCAGGGACAGCCATGATAGCACCTGTACCATAACCTGCTAACACATATTCTGCTATCCAGATAGGTATTTTCTCGTCGTTAAACGGATTGATGGCATAACTTCCGGAAAACACACCCGTTACCTTGTGGTCCATCTGGCGGTCACGCTCTGTACGTTTCTTGACATAGTCAAGATACTTTTCAACTTCTGCCTTCTGTTCAGGAGTGGTGAGTTCTGCTACGAGCTCTGATTCAGGAGCCAGTACCATAAATGTCACACCAAACATCGTATCAGCACGGGTAGTGAAAATGGTAAAATGCTTGTCGCTGTCAGCTACTTTGAACTCTACCTCAGTACCCTCAGAACGACCAATCCAGTTTCGCTGTGTTTCCTTCAGCGACTCTGTCCAGTCAATCTCCTCAAGACCATCCAGCAAACGCTGAGCATAAGCCGATACTCGCAAACACCATTGGCGCATCTTCTTCTGCACCACGGGATAGCCGCCGCGAACACTGACGCCGTCTACGACTTCATCGTTGGCAAGAACAGTACCCAGCTTCGGACACCAGTTCACCATTGTATCAGCAAGATAGGCGATACGGTAGTTCATCAGTACCTCTTGTTTCTTCTTTTCAGAGAAGTTTGCCCATTCAGAAGCGGTAAAATGCAGTTCTTCCGTACCCAAGGCACCACAGTTCTCCGTTCCCATCAATTCAAAATGCTCGATGAGTTTGATGGTGGGCTGTGCCTTCTGGGACGATATGCTGTAGTAGCTCTTGAACATCCGCTGGAAAGCCCATTGCGTCCACTTATAGTAGATAGGGTCGCAGGTGCGTACCTCACGTTCCCAGTCAAACGAAAAGCCGATCTTATCTAACTGTGAGCGATAGCGGTCAATATTCTCAAACGTTGTTTTCTCAGGATGCTGTCCTGTCTGGATGGCATATTGTTCGGCAGGAAGACCATAGGCATCATAACCCATGGGATTCAATACGTTGAACCCCTGCTGACGCTTAAAGCGTGCATAGATATCCGAGGCGATATAGCCGAGTGGATGACCCACATGCAAGCCTGCACCAGAAGGGTAGGGGAACATGTTCAACACATAGAATTTCTTCTTCGTCGGGTCTTCTGTGACACGATAGGTTTTCATCTCCACCCATCGCTTCTGCCATTTCTGTTCAATGTCTCTAAAATTGTATTCCATATCGATATGTGTTTTATTTTCTTTACTTAATTCTGCAAAGGTAATGAAAATCAAGTGCAAAACAAAATGAATTCATTCATTTTTTGTCAATTCGACAAAAATTAGTTATCTTTGCATCTCATAAACAGATGAAATTGAGATGGCAAAGAAAGAACTGACCCCGATGATGAAGCAGTTTTTCGACTTCAAGGCGAAATACCCTGAAGCCGTGTTGCTGTTTCGTTGTGGCGACTTCTATGAGACGTATTGCGAGGACGCTGTCATCGCAGCGCAAATATTAGGTATTACACTGACACGTCGTAATAATGGGGCAGGAGTGAGAGGTGACGAGATGGCGGGCTTTCCCCATCATGCCCTTGATACTTATTTGCCAAAACTCATCCGTGCCGGTAAGCGCGTTGCCATCTGTGATCAGTTAGAGGATCCGAAACTCACGAAGAAACTGGTGAAGCGTGGTATCACGGAGCTGGTAACTCCTGGTGTGGCAATGCAGGACAATGTGCTTAATTACAAGGAGAATAACTTCTTGGCGGCTGTGCATTTCGGAAAGGGAGCCTGTGGTGTGTCTTTCCTGGATATCTCGACGGGTGAGTTCCTGACAGGCGAGGGTACCTATGACCATGTGGAGAAGCTGTTAGGTAGTTTTCAACCCAAGGAGGTACTTTATGACCGTGCCCGAAAGCATGACTTCGAGAAGTACTTTGGCACACGCTATTGTACCTTTGAACTCGACGACTGGGTGTTTACGGAGCAGACGGCAAATCTGAAGTTGCTGAAGCACTTTCATGTAAAAACAATGAAGGGCTTTGGTGTGGATCATCTGAAGAACGGTATGATCGCCTCTGGTGCCATTCTGCAATACCTTGACCAAACACTGCATACTCAGATAGCCCATATTACTACCCTTACCCGTATTGAAGAGGAGCGTTATGTCCGATTGGATAAGTTTACTGTACGCTCGTTGGAGTTGGTGGGTACGATGCAAGAAGGCGGTAAGTCGTTGTTGGACGTCATCGATCATACGGTGTCACCGATGGGTGGCAGACTGTTACGCCGTTGGCTAGTATTCCCTTTGAGGGAGGTAAAGGCCATCAATAACCGTTTGGATATCGTCGACTATTTCTTCCGTGAACCGGAGTTTCGTCAATGTGTGGACGATCAGTTACATCGTATTGGTGACTTGGAGCGTATCATCTCCAAGGTGGCTGTTGGACGTGTAACACCTCGTGAGGTGGTACAGTTGAAGATCGCTTTGCAGGCAATTGAGCCTATTAAGACGGCCTGTCTTTTTGCGAAGAACGATTCCCTGAAAAGAGTAGGGGAGCGGTTGAGTCTTTGTGAGCCTGTCCGTGACCGCATTGAGCATGAGATCACCAACGATCCGCCTCAGTTAGTGGCAAAGGGTGGGTTTATCCGTGATGGTGTCAATGCAGAGTTGGATGAGTTACGCCATATTGCCTATTCAGGTAAGGATTACCTCATGCAGATTCAGGAACGGGAGACACAGGCGACAGGTATTGCCTCTTTGAAGATTGGCTATAACAACGTGTTCGGCTATTATTTGGAAGTACGTAACACGTATAAGGACAAGGTGCCTGCCGATTGGGTGCGCAAGCAGACATTGGCACAGGCAGAACGCTATATCACACAGGAACTGAAAGAATACGAGGAGAAGATACTTGGTGCAGAAGATAAGATTCTCTCATTGGAACAACGTCTCTTCAACGAATTGGTTGTTGCCCTGCAGGAGTTTATCCCACAGATACAGACCAACGCTGCCATTATTGCCCGTCTTGACTGTCTGTTGTCTGCAGCGAAGACAGCAGAGGAAAACCATTATATCCGTCCGCAGATAGACGAGAGTAATGTGATAGACATCAAACAGGGTCGCCATCCTGTCATTGAGACACAGTTGCCGATGGATGAGCGTTATGTGCCTAATGATGTGTTGTTGGATAACGAGCACCAGCAGATTATCATTATCACAGGTCCGAATATGGCAGGTAAATCGGCTTTGCTGCGCCAGACGGCACTTATCACCCTGTTGGCACAGATTGGTAGTTTCGTACCTGCTGAAAGTGCGCGTATCGGTTTGGTGGATAAGATTTTCACGCGTGTGGGGGCCTCTGATAATATCTCTTTAGGTGAGTCGACATTCATGGTGGAGATGACAGAGGCATCTAATATCCTGAATAATGTCACACCCCGTTCACTGGTTCTCTTCGATGAGTTAGGGCGTGGCACCTCCACTTATGATGGTATCTCCATTGCCTGGGCGATAGTCGAATACCTGCATGAACAGCCCAAGGCACAGGCTCGTACCCTTTTTGCCACGCACTATCATGAACTCAACGAGATGGAGAAGAATTTCAGTCGCATCCGTAACTATAACGTCAGTGTGAAGGAAGTCGACGGCAGGGTTATCTTCCTGCGTAAGTTGGAGAAGGGTGGGAGTGAGCACTCTTTTGGTATTCATGTAGCAGACATTGCCGGTATGCCGAAGTCCATCGTCAAACGTGCCAATGTCATCCTACAACAATTAGAGGCAGACAATGCCCAGGTTGGAACAGTAGGTAAACCTACGAAAGAGATTGCCCAGAGTCGCGAGGGCATGCAACTTTCTTTCTTCCAACTCGAAGACCCCGTCCTCTGTCAAATCCGTGATGAGATATTGGGTTTGGATATCAATAACCTCACTCCCGTTGAGGCACTTAACAAACTCAACGACATCAAGAAAATCGTGTCTGGGAAGTAAGAACCCCTTTTAATAGAAGTTTGTTTTCTAAAAGAGGAACCCCAGTATCCAAAAGGGCACTTTTGCGGAAAAAACTACCTTATTCCACTTAATAAATCTTGAGCACTGGTCTCCTGCATCCGGATGTAGGCAAAGAGCTTTTTGCCTGCATCTTTCAGACTTGCGCCAAAGAGATACACGTCATCGTCGATGATGAGGAAACGGTCATGATTCCTCTGGCAGATGTTGATAGTAATAGGAATGTATTGCTGATTATGACGCGTCACGTCCAGTTGTTGCTGGGACGTGAGAGGACGGGTATAAATAGTGGCTGTTACATCTGCATTTCTACGGCTCAACATTGTCAGTGTGTTCTCGTCGATATAGTTGTCTACTAATATCACAGACTTCTTCGCCTGTTTGATAAGACTTACAATCTGGGCGTAGGCATCGAATATCTGTCCATCAAAGAAGATTCCCTCAACAGGAGGCAATGAAGTTCGCACGAAGAAGTCTACCTTGGTTTTCAGTTCCTGTATCTCCATATCCTGCTTTGCTGAGTGCTGCTCCAGTGCTGCAATTCGCGTATTGACGACATAGCCTCTCAACAGATATTCTTTCAGAACTTTGTTAGCCCACTGACGGAATTTGGTGCCTCGTTTAGATTTGACACGGTAGCCTACCGAAATGATAACATCAAGATTATAGGCAGTATATTCATACTCCTGATCACCATCAGACCCCATATGTGCAAATTTTGCACATGTGATATCCCTTTCTAGTTCTTCTTCCTTATATATATTTCGTATGTGACGACTTATGACAGTTCTGTCCTTATCAAACAAATCTGCCATTTGCTGCTGAGTCAACCAAACGGTATCTTCACCCATTCTTACTTCCAACCGAATGGTCTCATCCGGTTGGTACATCACAATCTCACCCGTTACCTTTTGTATCTCATTCATATTTGTAGTTGAATAGTTGATTTATTCTATTCAGGATGCGAAGTTACACATTATTACTGAATCTTCCAACTTTTTCCTCATTTATTTGCGTCTTTCAATTTTATTTCCTACCTTTGCCAATGTTCTCATACCGAAGCCCTGCTTGAGTGCGAGGCTGACGAGGGTGGGAACCTATATATAGGAAAGGCGTTACTTGACGCTTTGTGCTTGACACTCTGGAATCTGGCAGTTCCTATACTACTTGTCAAGAATCAAAGCAACAATGACGCTCATGGGTATGTAATATCCGACATACGATTTGCAGTAAGCCATTACTGACTTTTGAGCATTTCATGTCGTTTATATACATATCAGCGTGGGCTTCGGCGTTGCTCGTTCTTACAAGTAGGGCGATGCCAGAGCCTCAGAGTGTGGGACGAGTTGCAAGGAGATTCCCACGCTTCTTTTATGTGTAGTCACCAATAACTTAGAATTATCCTCCTTGGGAGTCGGGGATTATATTCTTTATAACTATGGATAAAACTATTATTGGACATATTGGAGATAAAACAATTTCTGAAACAATAAAACAATATCAGTCCCAAATACCTGAGCAAGAGCTTACTGCGAAAAAGAATATATGTAAGAAGTTTGCTTCTCAAGGCTTTAATCCTGATGAAGTTATTTTTGATTAATAATTTAACTAATACAATATGAAAAAGATATTATTATTTCTGTTCAGTTTCGTAGCATTGTGCGGTTTTTCACAGTCATTGGCAGATCTTGAACGTGATCCAAGTTTTAAAGGAATAACTATTGGCGCTCCCATTAGTAAGTATAGCGACATATTATCTTTCAGTCATACCTCAAAAGGTAAAAACGTTTACCGTGTAACTCAGAGCAGATATTTATCGATCTTCAATGTTAGCATGCAAGATATGATTGTTGTTGAGAGTGGAGGAAAAGTATATGCTATACAATTATCTAAGACCTATCCTGCAGATTATAGTGGTGCTACTGTGTTCAATGCCAATGATTTGTTATCATGGTATTCTAGTTTAAGATCAAAATATGGTAATAATAGTTATAGTTTAGATGATATGACAGGAACACCATCCGTATGTGGAATGAGATGGAAAGGAACTTCTGTCGTCTTGGATATTGTCTATTTGTTCTATGGAACATTTGGAGATGAGAAACCCAAATTGCAATATTATCTATATCAAAGAGAAGATGACTATTAAAAGATTAATCATACTACTATTGATAGTGACTATTTGCACTGTCAGTATGGGACAGAAAGTTATCTTTCTGAAAAAACAAGGGGGTATTTATACTATACCCAGTTCCATTAACGGCATCAAACGTTCGTTGGTTTTTGATACTGGTGCATCAACTGTGACGATTTCAATGGATTTAGCAAAACTGCTATACAATTTAGGGAAGTTAAGTGATTCTGATATAAAAGGCGCTGGAAAATCTTTAACGGCTAGTGGACAAATAGTAAATAATCTTAATATTGTTCTTAGGGATGTTGAAATCTCAGGATTACATTTAAGAAATATAGATGCTGTTGTCATAGAGGGACAAAATGTACCTTTGCTTCTTGGGTTGTCCGCTATTCAGAAATTAGGAAAGGTAACTTTGTCAGGAAATAAGCTAATAATTGACACTTCAATTAAGACGAATTCTGAATTATCAGATTTACGTAATAGAATCAATAGTTATATTATAAATGATCAATATGAGGAAGCTTTAAACCTATTGAAACAGATTGAAGCCCAAGATGCTGTTGAAGAAAAAGACATCTATAATTTTGCATATTGTTATAGTGTTATTGAAGATTTCAACAAATCTTTAATGTATTGTCAACAATGGATGGGAACATATAAGGACATAAATTCATCTCATGAACCAGATATATGCTATTTTATGGGGGTGGCATACAAAGGCTTAAAAAGTCATTATGAGGCGGATAAATGGTTCTCAATGGCAATTTCTCAAATAAGTTTAGATGCTATAGAACGGACAAGTATAGATGACGCACTAACTTTATCGTATTATTACAATCAAAAGGCTCTAAATTATTTGGAAGGTAAAGCATATGATCATTGTGTTGAAGCATTTGACTTTGCTGCTCAATATAGAATAAGGTTTCTGGGATATACTATGGAGGATTTATGTAAAGGGCGTATAAAGGATGATAAAGTAGGTAAGACAATAATGTCGATAAGTAAAATATACGCTGTATACCTTTATAAAGGTGACGTTTCAGAACATTATGCTATATTAGCAGCATTATGTGGGAACAAAGAAGCTATCGATTTCTGTGAGCATTTTCATCTTGATTATAGTCCTCGAAAGTGATATTATTTATTAACAATTTAAATATAAAATTATGAAGAAAGTAATTAGTGCAGTTTTATTGATTACAGGATTTTTTGTTATTTCGTCCTGTTCACTTTTTAAAACAACTCCGACAACGCCATATGACGAGTATCCATATGCAGCTGACGGTGATGGGTACATTGTACCTAATGGCAGACTAGTCCATAAGAGTTTAAAATGTCCAAATCTCCAGTCAACCTCTGGATATAAAAGGGTATCTTCAAGCGAACATTGGTACTATGGTTATAGTACTTGCTATGATTGTTACTTTATGAAATAAAAAAAGGACAGAGAGAATTATGAACAAGTTGTATGATGTAACGTGTCCAAAGTGTGGAGCAAAACTTGCCGTTTATGAACAAGGCGCAGTTGGTATGGCTGGGTGTTATGAGCGTGAAGAAGCTAACTGCCCTATCTGTAATGCCGTAGTTGCTAGTAAAAGAACAGATGGAGTATTAACGGCTGTGACCCTATCTACATAGATTATGACATAAATTACCAATCATGTATAATTATTTGATGTTCTACCTATATGAGAGTGTTAGATGCTCTCATATAGATGTTGAACGAGAGAACTGGAAGGGCTATATCATTAAGACCTTTAACTTCAGCAAGAAACACTAAATTCACAAGCCTTGAGATAACAAAAGATTCTTTATTTTAAGATTAATTCCGTAACTTTGTCCCACAAATAGTGACGAAGATGAATGATTCAGATAAGAATAGATTAATTAACTGGGCTAGTCTTTCAAAATGGGAAAAGGCTGTGATGGTGGTTATGTTGCCGATTTTTGCTGTTGTCGCAGGAGTCGAACAAGTAATTGCTAGAACCACTGGTTTGACTTACAATGAGGTGAATATCATAGTGTACTACCTTTTGATTCCATTGTCGTGGGTAGCTATGATTGACTATATTGCAAAGATGCCGTTTCTCACCCCAATGTATATTCTTGCATGGGTGATATTCCTATGGAAAGACTCCATGAAGTTTAGAGACCGCTGTGATTGGGCGTTCATGAAATCCGTTGATTTCTTACTATGGTTTAAAAAGATTGGATGGAACTACGTTGTTAGTTCTGTCATTATCTGTGTTATGGTGCCAATTCTGATTTATGTGGAGTTGATTTATGGAGTAATCAAGATGGGGTAATTGAGATGAAATAACATTTGGAAATTTGAAAGTGAAAGAAATTGCTAATAAGTAATAAGATGATAAAGAGAGACTTAGTTTTTTTATTTCTTTTGACACTAGGATTATTGGCTTGCAAAAATGGAAGCCGGCAACAACCGCCTGTGGTTAAGGATGACCCTATCTTGTCCAAAAGTCCCGTATATCAGAAATTAATTCAAGAGCTTGATAGCACAGAGATTTTCGATGACGAAATCATATACGGCTATTGGTTTAAGCCTCACGAAGCCTCTGCAGTCAATATTTTCTTCCATAAGAACGGTACATTTGAGTTCAAGTATTACATTGTGGAAAACGACACAACAATCATCGATGTGGTTAAGAAAGGTACATATACCATCGGTGACGAGGATGTTAACAAAACTTGTCTGATTAAGATGGAGGCTGATGATGGATGGGATAACCAAGTGTTCGATGGTATAATATATCGTAAACATAACCGTACGAACTATTATATGACTAATAAGGGTAGTGGTTTATATTTGGTGAAAGGTTGTGATTAGCGATGGGAAAACTGGGGGATGGCTCTCAATGATCCACTTGTGACGATGGCTGAGGTTTGTTGGCTGATTAAACAAGTTGGGACGGTTCTGCCGATCCACTTATGATTGAAGAGGAAAGAAGTAAAATAATCTACCTCAATAGTCTCAGTCTCAGAATCTCAGTAAGGAATTCAGGGAATTTCGCAAAAACACCTAACATCCTAACCCGACGTGCCACAATTGCCCTTAAACAAAGGGATTGAAGCGGGTTAGGTGTTTAAATACACCTAACCCACACCTACCTTTTTCGTCAACTGCTTTCAGGGATAAGAAGGCATTGGAATGAATGATGGGAGATATTTGAATCAATTTAGGTCCTTTTTCAGGTGGGTTAAGTGTGGGTTAGGTCATCAAAAAGACCTAACCCGACGTAAACGCCCTAAGCATCGTAGTTTGAACCCTGTTGGGTTAACATGTTAGGTGTTTTTGCAGATGTTCAAAAAGCTTTCGAAGTTTGAACGCTCCAAACGTATAGTTAGGCGGCACCTATCCATGCGTTTGGTGCCGCCTGTCGCATCAATAGGTGCCGCCTATTGGGTCGATATGTACCGCCTATCTCCACTCATATTTGTCCTCCAAAAACAAAGGAATGCCTTCTATGCTTTATGCCGATGCCTGTTATGGGGGTATTCCGATATCTCCCATCACTCATGGGAAGCATTCCTATACCCCCATAGGAGATATCGGCACGACCCTTGGGAG